>Ga0247611_10005442_pt1 | contig 16844 bp, 13 predicted proteins | sample 177DNAGHGhighgp2_FD_192422 | JGI IMG/M metagenome (GOLD analysis project Ga0247611, IMG submission 192422) | Sheep rumen microbial communities from Palmerston North, Manawatu-Wanganui, New Zealand - 1770 DNA GHGhigh gp2 | ecosystem: Host-associated > Mammals > Digestive system > Stomach > Rumen... | reverse complement strand
ATCGTGCTCAATGTTGCAGAAGGTGTTGAGTATCACGTTGCAGCCCACCCGTGCCCCTGCATTCACAAAGGCGTGGTGCATGACCACCGTGCCTTCGCCGAGGGTGGCATGGCGCGACACGTAGGCCGTTGAGGCCACGATGGTGGCCAGCTGTCCGCCCGCCTCTTTCACTTGCCGGAAGAGCCGCTCCCTGATGGCAGGGCTCTTGATGAAGCCCACGGTGACCACGAACTCGGCCTTGTCGGCATACTGGGCAATGTCGTCGTCGGTGCCGATGACGCGGTAGCCGAGCACCTCCTTGCCCGCTTCATCGGGTCTGTCCAGGATGCCCAGGATCTGCCGTCCGGCACTTTCTGCCACTTCAATGACAGACTTGCAGTGGCCGCCACCGCCTAAAAGGATGATTGGTCTCATGATGCCTGAAGTCTTACGCTGCTTGGAATGTTTACTATTCTGTCGGCCAGCCATTGGGTGTTTGCCAGCCCGTCATGCTCACAATGCTCAAACATGGGTAGCCTGTTCATCAGTTCCCACACCGGGCGGGTCATCACGCCGTGGTCATTGGTGTACTGCAGGAATTCATCCCGGGCGTCGCGGTCCTTGAGCAGGACGGCGTTCAGCCAGTAGTTGCTTCTCGTGTCCTTGGGTTCCACGAAGAAGTCAACGTCGGGCACATCGCGGAAGAAATCTTCATAGATTCTTGCCGTCTCGCGTTTGCTGGCCACATATTCCTCTATATGCTCCAGCTGGGCACAGCCCAGCGCGGCATTGATGTTGGGCATGCGGTAGTTATAGCCTATGTGGTCGTGGCGGAACTCCCACCGGTGCGGAATCTTGGCCTGTGTGGTGATGTGCTTGGCCAGTCGGCCCAGCTCTTCATTGTTGAAGAGCATCATGCCTCCTCCGCCTGTGGTGATGGTCTTATTGCCGTTGAAGCTCAGTGCGCCCACAATGCCGAAGGTACCCGTATGCCGTCCTTTGTACAGGCTGCCTATGCTCTCGGCGGCATCTTCTACCAGTTCCAGGCCATATTCCTGACAAACGGCTACGAGTTCGTCAATGTGGACGGGATGTCCGAAGGTGTGCATGGGTACGCAGGCTTTAATGCGCCTGCCGGTGTGCTTGTTGTAGCATTGTCCCTGGCGCAACTCGCCGTTTACGGCCAGCCAGTTGCGCATGGCGGCGGGAGAAAGGCCCATCGTGTCCTTGTCTACGTCGATGAACACGGGGTGCGCGCCTATGTAGCTCAGGGCGTTGCAGGTGGCGATGAACGTCAGTGCCTGCGTCAGCACCTCGTCGTCGCGCTCCACGCCGGCCAGCAGCAGGCTCATGTGCAGGGCGTTGGTGCCGCTCACGCAGACCACCGCCCGTCTGCAGCCGGTGTAGCGGGCCATGTCATCCTCGAAGCGGTCGACAAACTTGCCTACGCTCGACACGAAGGTCGTGTCGATACATTCGTTCAGGTATTTTTTCTCGTTGCCTAAGAACACGGGTGCCGACAGCGGAATGAAGTCGCCCCCGCCAAACAGGTCGTGGATAAAGTCGGTTATCTTCTTATTGTAGGTCATTTCTTCTGGATGTTATTCGGTTATACAGTAACTGGAACGTGGCGAGTCGTATCCTGTCTACGGTAATGGCTACTGCAAATGCCATGGCGAAGAGCAGGCTCAGTATGCCATAATGAACGGGCAGCGACAGCCCGTACAGGTTCCACGTATAGTCATAGTACCACTGCTTCACGTCGGGGTGCATGTGCAGCAGATAGACGGCCAGTACCGATGAGGCCACAGCGTTTATCGGCCGCGATTGGATGTGGAAGGTGCTGAAGAGCAGGAAGATGGCCACGGATTGGACAATCACGAGGGGGTTGTTGTAGGCCAGACCCCAGAAACTGGTTTTAATCTGGAGCATGCTGCAGCCCGCCCCGAAGAACTCGGTCCACATCATGGCGGCGATGAGCAGCGTCGATGTGGTCAGTACGGCATGGAGCGCAGGCTTGTGGCCGGCGGCCCACTGCGTCAGATTGCCTTTCCTGATGTAGGCTCCGGTCAGATACAGTCCGGCAAAGCTGAGCACGTTGCAGCCTATGCCGAAGATGGGACTGGAAAGCAGCGAGAAGTAGGTCTGAACGGCAAAAAACACCAGAAGGAAGCGCCCCAGTTCGCGTTGTGTGGCTTGCTCGGCAAAGGCGTTCAGCACCGGCGCTATGAGATAGAGAATCAGATAGACCGCCACGAACCAGTAGGCTCCCGCTATGCCGTTCAGCCGCCGGAACAGTTCCGTCGCACTGAACGCCGTCAACCCGCAGGCTACGGCCACGCCATAGACGAGCAGCAGCCAGAACAGTATTTGGTAGACCAGCGCGCAGCAGTTCTTCGTCTTCCACTTGATGGTGAAATAGCCCGATATGAGCACGTAGGTGTTCACCGCACTGATGCAGCATGCCTCGCGCAGGAAGTCAATGCCTGTGGACACCGTACACGGGAAGCACCCGTCGGTAGCGGCAAAGCTGTGCAGGGAGAGAATCATCGCCATGCTGATGATTCTGAGCAGTTCAAAGTTCGAGCTGCGTGCTGTCCTGGTGCTTGTCGCGGTGTCCTGCATCATCTGTGATTGTGCTACATTTTCTGATCCAGGTTCTTGCCCTTTTCCTCATGAACGAAGTTCGGCAGGAACTCTTCCAGGGCGGCCACCACATCGGCCTTCGTGAAGTCGGGACGCGCAAAGAGTGCCTCCAGCTTCTCGAAGAAGGCCTGCACCTCTTTCATGGGCCTTTTCTTCACGTTCTCAATGACGCCCAGCGCATGGAAACGCTCCATGTTGACGGCTTCGCCCTCTACATAGAACTCCTCATAGCTCTTTTCGCCCGTGGTGTCGCTGAGGGAGTAGACGGCAGGATAGTCCTTCGTGTCCTCGGTCATACTGGCGGCAAACCGCTTGGCCTCGTCATCGCTCTGGAACTCTTTCTTGCTGAACCCCATTTCCTGGATGAAGGCGTCGCAGATTTCCGCGAAGGTCTTCATCTGTCCTTCCTCCAGTCGTGGGAAGAATATCTCGCCGTTGTTGCCCAGCATGCAGGCGAGCATGCAGATCTGTCCGCTCTCCTCGGGCGACACGAAGTAGCGCTTCACGTCCTTCGGGGCCACCAGAGGCTGGTGCTTCATGACGCGGTCCATCCAGCTGGCAGGCAGCGAACCGTTGCTGAAGGCCACGTTGGCAAAACGCGCCGTGGTGACGGGGAACTTTTCCGTATAGGCCATGATCAGGTCTTCCATCACGCGTTTGCTGGCTCCCATGACGTTCACGGGGTTGGCTGCCTTGTCGGTCGACACGCAGAAGAAATGTCTTGGCGGCAGTTCGGCCAGCAGGTCCAGTAGTTTCTTGGCCTTGATGTCGTTGTTTTCAAGGAGTGCCTGCACAGCGTATTTGTCCTTCTCGCTCCTGACGTGCTTGTGGGCAGAGAAGTTGGCCACGATGTCGAAGCCGCCGTTCTCGCGGAAGATGCGCTCGAAGATGGGGTCGGCGAAGTTCAGCGTGTAGGTGCGGTAGTCATCGGGCACGTACATGCCGTAGGTCGAACGCAGGTCGCGTGTCAGCTCTGCCAGTCCGTTCTCGCTCAGGTCGGCCACCACTAACTGCTTGGGCCTGAAGGGCAGCACGGCCTTGATATAGGAAGAGCCGATGGAGCCTGCGCCTCCGATGACCAGTACTTTCCGGCCTTCTATTTCCTGGCGCAGCCTTTCGCTGTTCTGTTCAATGTCGTGGAGGAACATGCTCTGCTGCCTTCCTGTGACATGGCAGTTGATGAAATGATTGATGTTCAGCATTTTTTCTCGATATTCTTGCAGCTGTAATTGTCAGCAAAGATAGTGTTTTTTTGCGGAATGACAAAGAGAAACGGTCGAAAAACGTCCTTACTCTCTGTGTTTCCTTACTATTTCGTGCAGTTCGTCCTGTCTGCTGGCATGCAGCTCGTAGAAGCGGCGGCTGTTCCGGGCAGCCTGCTCCTTGGTGAAGTCGTTGTTCCACAGACGCATACCGCCTGCGGTGAGGCTGCGGAAACCGGCGTCGTACCAGCCCACCTGAAGCCCGTTGAGCCAGGCCCGCACGCATAGTTCGTAGTCGTCGAACTGGTAGGGCGCGAAGCTGAAGTCGATGTGGTGCAGGTGGCGGTGGAACAGCTCGCGGTTGATCCACATGGGTGCCCTGTTCACCGACTCCACGAAGCAGAAGTCGCCACTGGTCATCGGCTTGCCGCCATGGGCCACCTTCTTGTCGTTCTCGAACACGACGTCCAGTCCGTCCTTGCCGCCGAGGATGGCCATCTGCGGGTGCTGCTGAAAAAGCTCAACGGCCTTCTCCACCCATGCCGTGCCGTCGAAGTCGTCGTCGTCCTGCATCAGGGCGACGTACTTGCCGTTGGCCAGTCGCAGGGCCTTGTCGTAGGTCACGTTCTCGAACAGGTCGTTGGCGCGCAGCAGGAACTCGTTGGCACCTGTCAGTGCGGCGGCCAGCCGCTGAGTGTGCTCGGCCTTCGAGCCGTCGTCGATGACGATGATTTCGGCATCGGCATACTGCCGCAGCTTGGGCAGCACATGGCATACCTGTAGACTCTTGTCGTGCGACTGGATGACGAAGCTCACCATAGGCTCCTTTCTGTAGCCCTTGGCTTCCCACCAGGCGTGGTTTTTCTTTTTTTGTGCGGTGCCCGAGCGCTTCTGCAGGGCCAGCTTTATTTTCTCTAAGAGTAGTTTCATGACTTCTTGTCTTTTCTTTTTCAGGGTTTATGTCGTAGGCGTGCGGTGAAAAACTCCACACACTCGCTGAAGATTCTCACACGGGCCAGCTTCATGGTCAGCACATAGAGTATGGCCACGATCAAGATGCGCAGTGGCAGCAGCACGATGGGCTGCTCCACGCCTTGCGTCAGCCAGTAGGCGACGCCTATGCAGGCCACTGCCGACAGCAGGAAGGGGGTGATGTCCTTCAGCACGGCGAGGTGGCTCAGCCCGATGAGCCTGCGTGCCAGCACCTGCCACACCCCCACCCAGATGATGAGGATAGCGGCATAGCCGGCCACCATGGTCTGGATGCCGTCGGCGCTGCACGTCCATACCACTGCCGCCTGTGCCAGTATCTGTGCAATGGTGCACCACATATAGGTGTCCGAGCGCCCGTTGCTGATGAACAGGTTCTGGTACAGGGTCTGTATGGGTAGGAAGGCTCCGCTGATGCACAGCAGCCGGAGCAGCGGCACGCAGTCAATCCATTTGTCCTTGATGAGCAGCACGATGAACTCTTCGGCCACGAAAGCCAGTCCCAGCATGGCGGGCATGGACAGGAAGGCCGTGAAGCGCAGCATCTTGCGGAACACGTTCTGCTGCCGGTTCTCCTCCTCGCTTACCGAGGCCAGTACGGGCTGAGCCACCTGCTGTATGGTGCCCGAGATCATCGAACTGGCCATGGTGTTCCATTTGGCCGCCTGGGTGTAGTCGCCCACTTGCTTTACAGGGAACAGCTTTCCGAAGAAGAACGACAGCAGGTTGTTGTTCACCTGTGTCAGAATATTGGTCACCAGAATCTTGCTGCTGAAGCCTATAATCTGCCTGAGCGGGCTGAAATCCATCTGCAGCGATGGCCGCCACCTCACGTAGAACAATCTGCCCGCATTGGTCACGCAGATGTAGACGAACTGCTGCCATGCCAGGCTCCAGTAGCCGTAGTCCAGATAGGCCAGTGCCAGGCCGGTGGCGCCGCTGACGATGAGGGCCGCCATGTTCACCACGGCCTTCTCGCGGTTCATCATGTTGCGGAACATGTAGGCCGAGTAGGCAATGCCCATGCCGGCCATCAGGCACGAGGCAAAGACCAGCCGCGACACGCTGACCAGTGCAGGCTGGTGGAAGAAGTCGGCAATGAGCGGCGCACTGAGGAACAGCAGCACATAGATGACGGCCGACATGAGCGTACTGAACCAGAACACGGCATTATAGTCCCGGTGTGTGGGCTGCTTCATGTTTGCAATGGCCGACGAGAACCCGCTGTCCTGCAGCGACATGGCAATGGCGGTGAAGATGGCCAGCATGCCCACCATGCCGTAGTCGTCCGGCGACAGCCTGCGGGCCAGCACGATGCCGAGTGCCAGGCTCAGCACCTGGGTCGACAGCGTGTTCACTGCTCCCCAGAACAGCCCCTTTGTGGTCTTTTCCTTCAGCGTCTCTGCCATTACCTGCGTGCTTTATAGTTGATGGTCTTGCCTTCCGTCTTCAGCTTGGCGGCCAGCTGTTGCGGCGTCCACTCCACGGGACCGCTCATCAGTTCGGGCACATTGTAGCTCTTCAGCAGCTGGCGGTGCAGGTCGGGGTTGCGCGTGGGCAGCTCAAAGGGTTTCGAGGCGTGGCCCTCTTTGTCGATGTGGGCAAAGAAGGGACGGGTGAAGATGCCGTCGTAGCGGCGTGAGGAGAACACGATCCACCGTCCGTTCTGCGACCAGGAGTGATAGCTCTCCGTGTCCTTGGAGTTGCACTCCTCTAAAGGTCGCGACTGGCCGGTGGCAAGGTCCATCAGCCACAGGTCGGCATCGTGATGCCAGATGTGGAAACAGCCCCACTGGCCCATGGTGAACAGCAGGAAGCGGCCGTCGGGCGACACGCGCGGCAGCGTGGCGCTGCCTACGCCGTGGTGCTCGTCGCTGCTGGTAAGTGTGTCGGCGCGCAGCACCAGTTCGCGCTCGCCGAACCGGCGACTCTGCGGGTCGAAGGACTTGCGCCAGATGTTGTATTTCACCTCTTGGGCACGCATGGTGATTTCCGAAGTGTCCACGCTGTCGGCCTCATACTCGAAGTGGGCGCTGCAATAGTAGAGCGTGCGCCCGTCGGGTGCCCAGCAGGGGAAGATTTCCAGTTCGTTGGGGCGGTCTTCTATGGTGGTGACTTCGTTGCGGTCCACGTCGTAGACGATGAGGTCGCTCTCCGAGTCGAGCACTTCAATCTTGTTGGGGTCGCTGGTGTGGAAGCTCTGCATGGTCTTGTTCGTGGAGTAAGCAATGAGCCTGAGCTGCGGATGCCAGGCGGGATAGACGCCGGCCGAGAGCAGCGAGTCGCTGCGCATGTTGATCTTTTCCAGTTGGCCGTCGTAGGCAATGATGGTGCCTCCGTGGGTCTGGCGTGCATGGAACTGCATGCGCCGCGGGTCGTAGTTCTGGTAGCTGTGGCAGTTCACGCATTGTCCGCCTTGTTCGGTGGAGCAGAGCATGTTGTCGACCACGACGCGCTCGTCGAAGTTCTCTAAGCAGCGCTGGTTGATGGTCAGCTCTTCATAGCTCACGTAGGATGGCGAGATCATGCGGTAGCTCAGCCAGGGGCTGATGCTGTCGGGCGACACGTGCAGGCTGAAGGGCTTGAAGCGCACCCATTGTCCGCTCTTACTGGCGAAGACCTCCACGCTGATGTCGCCCCCACGGGCGGCGGCTGTGAGCCGTTTCCACTCGTCCAGTCCGGGGCGGGCCTTCAGTCCTGCGCAGACAATTTCACAGTCCTTCGTGCTGAAGCGGGTCACAGCCTCGTCGGCCGGGATGAGCAGTTCCATGTTCATCGGGGCAATGTTGACGGGGATGGTCACGTCGGCATAGTCGGGATAGACCGGCGGCAGCTCGGGGAGTTGCCGGTATTGTGCGGGAACCTGCGCCTGCTGGCATGACACCAGCCACAGGCACGCAGCGAGGACCATGAGCCAGCAGTGTTTCGTCATTGTTCTATGTATTGATAGCGGTTGAAGTAGAAGTCGTAGTAGTAGGTGGTGTGGAAGCGGGCAGTCACTAACGGGCGCATCTGGTCGATGCTCATGCCCTGTTGCTGGAAGCGCCCCATGGTGGCGGCAAACTCGTTGTAGTCCTGCACCACGGCGCGGTCGAAGGGCATGTGGCTCACGTCTATGTTCTGCAGGTGCCCGAAGAGGCATGCTGCTTCCTGGTAATGGCGTGGCAGCTGGCTGCCAGGATGCATCTGGGTGTATTGCAGTAGCATCTGCCAGAACAGTCGCATGTCCTTCATCTGCATGCTGGCTATGAGTGTCTGCTCCTGCAGCACGGGGTTGTTGCTCCGCGCCGTGCTGAAGTGTTCCAGCAGGAAGCGCTCCATCTGCGCCATGTCGGCAGTGAGGAAGTTGTCCTTGCGCATCAGCCGCCTGATGGCATCCAGCTCCTTGTCCTGCGCAATGAGCAGGGGCTGCTGCACGTAGGCCTCGTAGCGGCGAGCCCAGCTGCGGTGGAAGTCGGTTTTCTTCAGCATGTTGATGAACCGTTGTGCGGCCACCAGCTCGCCGTTGACCAGTGAGCATTTCAGCATGAGCTTCAGTATGCTGACGTTCCATCCGTACTCCACGCCGTCCTCCATGCACCACCGATAGCAGTAGTTGGGCACGCCATATTGCAGGTAGAGCTGCTTGCCCTGCATCTGCACTAAGCGCACGGGGAAGGGAGCCTCGGGGCGTCGGGCTCCTACGGGGTAGGCAAACATTTCGTCGCCCTGGCGCCCTAATCGCATCAGGGCTACGTTCTGCATCATGCACATAGCCCGTGTGGGCTCGCCTTTTGTGCTGCGTGCCGTGGTCAGCAGGGCGTTCCAGTCCTGCTGTTCCATGCAGCGTGTCATGGTCATCTCGCGGTGGAAGTTGTCATCCTTGTACCAGCCCAGCACCACGGCGGCTGCCGAGGCCGTGAGTATTGCGGCCCGCAGGAGAAGCCCCGTTCTTCCCGACCCGTTTTTCGGGAGCAGGCAGCCGGAGGCCATGACCATCGTACAGGCCACCAGCGCCACGAAAGGAAGGTTGTAGGCCCAGTAGCTTTCCTGGCGCATGGCATAGACGGGCAGTGCGGTCCAGTAGATGTTGACCAGGTTGGTCTCATGGTAGAGCAGATGGTAGCATGCCAGCGGCACGACGGCTATGCTGAGTGCCGACAAGGCTGCGCTTGCCCAGCGGTATGGGCGGTCGTGCCAGCCCATGATGCCCATGAGCAGTGTGGCCCAGAGACCGTAGAAGCCCAGCAGCGGATAGGCTATGCAGGCAGTCAGGGGAATGAACAGCAGGTGCTGTCCGTGCTTTCTTGGCAGTGCGCTGAATGCCCATGCCAGTGCCGTGGCAAAGAGGGTGCCGAGGGTGGCATCGAAGGCATGGCCGCGCAGTTTCAGATAGAACACCCAGTAGCCCATGTCAACTACTGTGAGCAGCAGGCAGGCTATGCACACTAACGACAGCGGCCGCCATGCCACCGGCAGGCGGAATGCCTTTGCCTGCAGCATCATGATAAACACCCAGAGCAGGCACAGCAGGCCTGCTCCGAGTGCGGGGTAATAGAAAAACTGTGTGAGGTAGGAGCCCATCCACGTGAGCATGCCGCCGGCAGTCACTAAGCGCTGCTCGAAGAACAGCGTGGAGTGCAGGAACAGGTCTTGCTCCTGTAGCCGGTACAGGAAGTCGCCCTCAACGACCGCCAGCACGGCGGCCACAAGGGGCAGGCACGCGTATGGTATCCACCTTTTCAATTCTCAATTGTCAATTCTCAATTGTCAATTGTCAATTCTCAATTATCAATTCTCAATTATCAATTGAGTCCTCATCCTACTTGACTGCCGGGCTTCACGTCCTTGGTGGTGGTGACCACGCTGAGGCTCTCGTCGGCGTCGACAGCCGAGAGAATCATGCCCTGGCTCTCGATGCCCATCATCTTGCGAGGTGCGAAGTTGGCCACGAAGAGGATGCGGCGGCCGATGAGTTCTGCGGGGTTCTCATAGAACTGGGCAATGCCCGAGCAGATGGTGCGGTCTGTGCCTGTTCCGTCGTCGATGGTGAACTGCAGCAGTTTCTTCGACTTCTTCACCGGCTGGCAGTCCTTCACGAGGCCCACGCGGATGTCGAGCTTCTCGAAGTCCTCGAAGCTGACGGTATCCTTGATGGCAGCGGGAGCCCACTGGGCAGCTTCGTTGGCCTTCTTTGTAGCCTCCAGCTTGTCGAGCTGCTTCTGGATGGTCTCGTCATCGATCTTCTCGAAGAGCAGCTGCGGCTCGTTGAGCTGGTGGCCGGCGGGCAGCAGGTCGATGCTGCCGAGCTGCTCCCAGTCCAGGTCGTTGGTGTTGATGAGCGAGCGCAGGCGGTTGCTGCTGAAGGGCAGGAACGGTCCGAAGGCAATGCTGAGGTTGGCCACGAGCTGCAGGCAGATGTTCAGGATGGTCTCGCAGCGCTTCGGGTCGGTCTTCCACACCTTCCACGGCTCGCACTCGGTGATGTAGCGGTTGCCGATGCGGGCCAGGTTCATGGCTTCGAACTGGGCGTCGCGGAACTTGAACTGCTCCAGCAGCGTCTCCACTTTCTCCTTCACGTCCTTGAACTCGGCGATGGCAGCCTTGTCCACGTCAAGCAGCTCGCCACGGGCGGGCACCACACCCTGCCAGTACTTCTGCGTGAGCTGCAGGGCACGGTTCACGAAGTTGCCGTAGACGGCTACCAGCTCGTTGTTGTTGCGGTCCTGGAAGTCTTTCCAGGTGAAGTTGTTGTCCTTGGTCTCCGGGGCGTTGGCCGTGAGCACATAGCGCAGCACGTCCTGCTTGCCGGGGAAGTCCACGAGGTACTCGTGCAGCCAGACGGCCCAGTTGCGCGAGGTCGAGATCTTGTCGTTCTCCAGGTTCAGGAACTCGTTGGCAGGCACGTTGTCGGGCATGATGTAGCCGCCGTGGGCCTTCATCATGACGGGGAAGATGATGCAGTGGAACACGATGTTGTCCTTGCCGATGAAGTGTATCAGGCGCGTGTCCTCGTCCTGCCACCACTTCTGCCACGTGCCCCAGCGTTCGGGGTCGCGCTCGCACAGCTCCTTCGTGTTCGAGACGTAGCCTATTGGCGCGTCGAACCACACATAGAGCACCTTACCATCGGCACCCTCCACGGGCACGGGAATGCCCCAGTCCAGGTCGCGCGTCATGGCGCGGGGTTGCAGGTCCATGTCGAGCCACGACTTGCACTGTCCGTAGACGTTCGAGCGCCACTCCTTGTGACCCTCTAAGATCCACTGCTTCAGCCATTCCTGATACTCGTTCAGGGGCAGGTACCAGTTCTTGGTATCCTTCAGCACAGGCACCTCGCCCGTTTCCTTCGACCGCGGGTTGATCAGCTCGGTGGGTTCCAGTGCACGGCCGCATCCCTCCTCACACTGGTTTCCGTAAGCCTGCTTGTGACAATAGGGACATTCGCCCACCACGTCGCGGTCGGTGAGGAACTTGCCGGTTTTCTCGTCGAAGAACTGCTTGGTGGTCTGTTCCACCAGTTTGCCCTCGTCGTAGAGCTTGCGGAACCATTCGGCTGCAAACTGATGGTGGATCTTTGAGGTGGTGCGGCTATACACGTCGAAAGAGATGCCAAAGTCTTCGAACGAGTCGCGAATCAGCTGGTGGTAGCGGTCTACCACGTCCTGCGGTGTGATGCCCTCTTTGCGGGCACGCTGTGTGACGGGCACGCCGTGCTCGTCGCTTCCGCCGATGAACATGACTTCGCGTTTCTTCAGACGAAGATAGCGCACGTAGATGTCGGCCGGAACGTAGACACCGGCCAGATGTCCTATATGAACACCGCCGTTGGCATAGGGCAGGGCCGAGGTGACGGTGTAGCGCTTGAATTGTTTTTGTTCCATGGTTGTTTTTCTGTTTTTCTTTAAAATTTTGCGTGCAAAATTACGAAAAAAATGCGAAAAACTCCCGATAGCCGGCGCAATTAGTTCGTTTTTTGCATTATTTATATGCCCACACGTCCGCTTTCCGTAAAACTTTGTCACTTTTCCGCGCGATTGCCGTTTGTTTAGAAAATAATGTGTACCTTTGCGCCGTTATTGCGAAAGGATATGTAATTCTAATAAATAATAATGTAAACTATGAGAAAGTTTTATCAAAGTGTAATCCTGGCAGCCCTCGTGTGCTGCACGGCAACAGTGGCGTATGCCCAAGGCGACTATGACAAGTACGACAAGGACAATGAGACCTACGGTACCACTCCGTTTATCAACCTGAGCGACATGCCTCAGCTGTACGATTGTATGCCTGCGCATCCCGCATTCGACAGCCCTGAGTTCTCCTACGACATGGTGCGCTACCTCTGGGGCAAGCAGCAACGGCAGAATGAAGAGCGCGTGAACATCGCCATCGCCGATGCTGAATGGAACGACCTGGAGAAGGTCTATGCCAACTGGAAGGATGCTTTCGGGCTGGAGGTGACAAAGGAGGGCACGCCCAAGATCTATGCCGTGCTGAACAAGAGCCTCCGCACCACCGACCCCACTCGCCGTGCCGTGAAGGCCCAGTATAGCCGCCAGCGTCCCTTCGAGCGCTATGACGACACCATGCCTTCGCACGAAGAGGACGAGTTGCGCGGTGAGGGCAGCTATCCTTCAGGCCACACCCTGCGCGGATGGACCATCACTCAGCTCCTGATGCAGATAGCTCCGGGACGTGCAACCGAGATTTACAAGCGTGGCATGGACTACGGCTTTAGCCGCGTCATCTTAGGTGCCCACTGGCAGAGCGATGTCGACAACAGCCGCATGGCTGCCAGCCTGCTCTTCTGCGTGTTGCAGACGAACAGTGAGTTTCAGGCTATGATGAAGGAGGCGCAGGAGGAATATAAGGAGAAAACCGGCTCGGCAGGGTCTGGCATCCGCAGGGTGGATGACGATAGGGCCTCGAACGGCTCGGCGCTCATCTACACCATTGATGGCAGACTGGCCAGTGAAAGTGCCCGGGGCATCGTTGTCAGCGAAGGACAGAAGAGAATGTCTTCGCAGATTCGGGATTGACGGAGGTTACATACATCTTCTGTAACGATAGTTCATCGGTCGAGACGGTGACGCTGGATGCAGGTATCTTTGTGGTGATGGAGGGCTTAAATGATGTTAAATGCGTATACAATGGAATGAAAAAACATCCATATTGTTGATTTTGTTTCCAAAAATCACTATATTTGCAGAGTTTTAGAAACAAAACGTGCAAGAATGGACTTTCTGACATTCAAGGAACGGATGTACCCGATGGGGTGTTTCAACATCAATCAGGTGCTGTTATGGGAGAAGGATTTCGACCGTAACAACTTGACGCGATGGTGCCGTAGAGGGTTGCTGGTAAAGTTGAGAAATCAGTATTATGCCTTTCCTGAGTATCGACAGGTGCCAGACTTCTCACGTTATGTGGCTAATCGTATCTATGCCCCTTCGTATATCAGTCTGCATAGTGCCTTGTCGTTCTATGGCATGATACCAGAAGAGGTGGTGCAACTGACGAGCGTAACAACGCTGAAGACCGCCCGTTTTGAGAATGACTTTGGAACTTTCCATTATCAGAACGTGAAGACGCTGCTCTATTTCGGCTTTGAAATCAAGACGATGCAAAGCGGACGAGGTCTGTTGTTTGCCACTCCAGAAAAGGCTCTGCTCGATTTGCTCTACTTAAATCCTTATTACAAGACGGAGCAGGATATGGAGGAATTGCGCCTGGACGAGGATTATTTGCAGAACGAACTGAACATAGAACGTTTGAATGGCTACCTCTCGAAAATAGAGAGCAAGACGCTGGAACAGAAAGTGAAACGCTTAATGAAGGTTTATGAACTATGATAGATATTGAATATATACGTAGTTTCTTCCCACCTACGATAGCCCGCGAGAGTCGTTTCGACCGCTATATGCTGAAGGAGTATCTGCAACTGCTGATACTCGACTATCTGGCTACGACACCCAATATTAATAAGGTGGCATTCATTGGTGGTACGAACCTTCGACTTATTCAGGGAATAGACGGAATACGTCTTTTTCAAAACTTGCGTCAAATCGACTTGCATTTTGCGGCAAAACGCATTGCATTATGCGGCAAAACGTGACGTCATTTTGCGGCATAATGTACCTGCATTTTGCGGCAAAACGCGTTGCATTTTGCGGCAAAACGCGTTGCATTATGCGGCAAAACGCGTTGCATTATGCGGCAAAACGCGTTGCATTATGCGGCAAAATGCAAGTCGATATGCCGCATTCTGACTCATAAGGCAATAGCATCTTCTAAGACGTTGTGATAGAATGGTGTGATACGGCTGGCCTCCCATTCCTTCTTGGTATACATGATGGGATTGATTTCCGCACCGATATCCCATCCTAATTTTGTCAGGGGATAAGTCACTGTGTCATAGTCTTCTGGCATCAGCCGATCCTTGTCAAGAACGATAAGTATGTCCCAGTCAGAATCTTTTCGGGCATCGCCGCGGGCTTGAGACCCATAGAGCATTGCCACAGCCTGCTTTGGCAAACTGGTGGCCAGTGTCTTTTTGATGCTCTCTATAATCTGCTCGTCCATACAACTAACATTTCTTGCGGGCAAAGTTAACTGCGCCCTAAACTCCCATCTAAACTCATCTGTCACTATCCATTATCCAATTGGAATAGTAGGAGGATAATTCTAACTTATTTCATTATTATACCTTAAAGATGTTTCTTGGCTATTGCACTGGTCGCACACTAAAACCACAGCAACGAGTATAAGGACCATCGCCACTTGAAACAAATGCATCTCTGTTATTTTCGATTCTCAGATAGTATTTAGAGACCTCTAAACAACCACAAACAATGAAAAATACATAGAGATAAACCTTTGTATATCAACCACTTTTAGATTTTAACACTTCAGACTTGCTTTTTGGTGGTTCTCAAAAATCCGCTTACCTTTGCAACGCATTTCTACCGCGGAGAATTTTGAGGGCTTTTATTTTGCCATCTCGTGGACAGGGTTGACAAAGGTTGACAAGAGTTTACGACGGTTGACTGAAGAACGAGAAGGAAAAGATCAAGGAAGTGACCTCATTTGATGAAAGTACAACGAGAGCCGGGACAACTGCGCCTCGGCTCTCGGAGTTAATAGAGGTTTGGTCATGCAAGCATGGCCAGTCGTGTAACTTGCAAATGACCGAGTGTCAAAAGCGCCTCAGAACGTATAACCGTTCACGCTGTCCCAGTCGGGGTCGGCGGTCAGGCGGATGGTGCCGTCGGACGAGCCACCGCTGCCGCCGCTACCGAAAAAACTGCCGGTGTAGCGGGTCACCTGGTTGCGGGTGACGGGGACGTTCTCGAAGACTTTCTCCTTCACGATGTTGTCGTTCTGGTCGAGGGCGGTGACGGTAAGCTTGGTCAGCACGTCATCCTCGGTGTGGGGCAGGGTGAAGATTTCGTAGATGCCGTCGTCGCTGACCGAGCGGATTTCCGTCTGCTTGCTTTGAACGCAGCCGTAGCCGTCGGCAGGGCTGAAGGTGGAGGAACCGCCGACGTAGTAGAACTTGAACTTCGACACGGACGAGGGGATGTCGTCGTCGGTCAGCACCAAGCGGAACATGGCGACGGCACGGGTGAGCGTGAGGTCATAGCTCTGCACTTCAGAGGTCACCACCAGGTCGCCAAAGTAATAGAACGTGTCGGTCACCTTGTTGTTGGGGAAGGTCACCTTTTCCGTCGAGGTGATGGTGGCCGAGCCTTCGCCGTTGTGGGCAATGACGACGAGCTTGTACGTGCCCGAGGCGAGTGTCAGGGCGACAGTGCCGTAGCCTGCATCGCTCTCCTTTTGCGCCACGGTCTTGACCTTCGTGCCGTCAGCGTCGAAGATGCCGATGTTCAGGCGCGAGCACAGTTCCGTTATGTCGGTGGCGGAGCGAGTTACAGACCCCACCCCTGCCCCTCCCCTTGATGGGAGGGGAGCTGCTGCGCCGTACTGGTCCGTAGGCATTCCCCGCCCCTGTAGGGGAGGGGTTGGGGTGGGGTCAGTATCAAAAGCAGCTTGCTCGTACTGCTTGAAATGCAGGATGACGTTGGCATCCTTCTTCGTGACAGCATCCTCGTTGTCGAGGAAGGGCTTCTCGCAGGCTGCCAATAGCAGGGCGAGAGCGATAAACATTAATTGCTTCATAATGGTTTTCTTTTCTTTTGAACACGAATTGCCACGAATGAACCACGAATGATCATGAATAATATTATATGAACAATTCGTGGGCAATTATATGGAAATTCGTGTTAAAGACAAAATCATTCTTTAGTGATAGATACTACGGCGACGGGACGGAGGCGATAGCTGTCCGTCGTATTGGCGGTGGGCCAGGCTGTCTCTGCAGCACCGAGAGTACGGTAGCCGAGGCCGTCGTTGCTCTTGCGGTAGAGGTACTTCATGCCCGCAAGCGATGCATCGTCGGCCAGGAGCCTCGCCTCCACGAGCTGCATCTGCGCCTTGGTGGGTACGGCCCAGTCGCTGATGCCTACTGCGCCGAGGGCGACAAGGGCGGCATCGGCATTTCCTGTGGTCGTTGCTGCCTGCTCGTTGGGCGAGAGCAGCGTCAGTTCTGCCGAGGTCTCGTCAATCGTTGATACCGCCAGCACATAGCATCCCTGATAGGTGTCGCCCACGGCGGGGAAGTCTGACGACGGCTCAGAGGGCTCGCTAGGGTCGGATGGATTATTGGGCTCACTCGCTGACGAACCGCTTTCGTCGAACTCAAAGCTGATAGTCCTTTCGCCTAACCACGTCGCCCCCGTGATGGTGCCGGTCAGGTTCACGCCCACTGCCTCGGTGTAGGTGCCGTCGATGTTGATCTTGTAGCCTGTCTCCAGTTGGTCGCTGCACGAATAGGTGTAGGTCTTGGTGGCACCGCCAATGGTGATGTTTACCGAGACGCTGGCGGGCTGACTGCTCGGGGGCAGCACGTGCTCGCCGCTTTCCCCGGCGAGAATCCACGTGCGCCCGTCGCTCTGCTTTGTCAGGGCGATGCTGCGGCTGCCATTCGTC
>Ga0247611_10005441_pt1 | contig 16848 bp, 10 predicted proteins | sample 177DNAGHGhighgp2_FD_192422 | JGI IMG/M metagenome (GOLD analysis project Ga0247611, IMG submission 192422) | Sheep rumen microbial communities from Palmerston North, Manawatu-Wanganui, New Zealand - 1770 DNA GHGhigh gp2 | ecosystem: Host-associated > Mammals > Digestive system > Stomach > Rumen... | reverse complement strand
ACAACAGATGACGCTGGTTCTCCAGTTCACGACCATCGGCATCGACGAGGTCGAACTTCATCCGACAGAACTGCGCACAGGCTCCTCGGTTGGCTGAACGTCCGAAACAATGCTGCGAGGCATAGCAGATGCCGCTATAGCTGACGCACAGGGCACCATGGACAAATACCTCCAATGGCATGTCGGGCACTTGCCGATGGATGTCGGCAATCTCGCTGACGGAGAGTTCGCGTGCCAGCACCACCCGCTTAAAACCAAGAGACTGCAACCAGCGCACCTTTTCGGCTGTGCGGTTGTCAGTCTGCGTGGAGGCATGTAGGGCAATGGGTGGCAGCGGCATCTGCAGGATGGCCATATCCTGTACCAGAATGGCGTCGACCCCCACTCCGTAGAGGCCGGCTATCATCTGCTGGGTATCCGCCAACTCATCATCATAGAGAATGGTGTTGACCGTCACATAGACCTTGACATCATACAAGTGAGCGTACTGACAGAGCTGGCGTATGTCGTCGATGCTGTTGCCAACGGCAGCACGGGCACCATAACGAGGAGCACCGATATATACGGCATCGGCCCCGTGGTCTACGGCGGCCTTGCCACACTCCAGGTTCTTGGCCGGTGCCAGCAGTTCGAGCGGAGTCATCATACGCGCTTACCCTTATACCTTATTATATATATTAGCGGATTTCGTTGATGTCGTACGGCGTCTCCTGATAGACGTAGTAGTTAATCCAGTTGTTGTACAGCAGGTTGGCATGGGCACGCCACGACACCAGCGGTGCGTTGTCCGGATTGTCATCACGATAGTAGTTGCGAGGCAGTTCCACGTCATCACGAATGTCTTTGTCGCGACGGTACTCCTTATCAAGCGTATTGGGCGCATATTCCAAATGCCCCGTGATAAAGAACTCGCGTCCGCCTCGGGCCATCACCATGCTGACGCCACTGTCGGGCGACTCGGCTATCAGCTGCAGGTCCGGGTGGGCCAGGATGTCCTCACGGTGCACCTCCGTATGACGGCTATGGGGCATCTGAAACACATCGTCGAAGCCGCGGAAGATAGGCAGCGTCGGGTCATGCGTATATTGCGGGAAGATGCCGAACATCTTCTTGGGCAACGGATATTTGGGAATGCCGTAGTAGTAGAACAGGCCCGCCTGGGCAGCCCAGCAGATGAACAAGGTACTGGTGACATGCGTACGGGCCCACTGGAAGATGTCCTGCATCTCGTCCCAGTAGGTGACCTCCTCGAAGTCCAAGGTCTCCACGGGGGCACCGGTGATAATCATGCCGTCATACTTTTCGTGGCGCATCTGCTCGAAGTCACGATAAAACATCAGCATGTGCTCAATGGGCGTATTCTTGGACGTATGACTCTTCAGCTTCATAAAACTGATTTCCAGCTGCAGCGGCGTATTGGAGAGCAGACGGATGAGGTCTGTCTCAGTCGTAATCTTCAGCGGCATCAGGTTGAGGATGGCAATCCTCAAAGGCCGGATATCCTGCATGTGTGCACGTGAGTCGTCCATCACGAAGATATTCTCTTTCTTCAGCAGCTCAATGGCTGGCAGTCTGTCGGGTAGTCTTAAAGGCATCGGGGTATTGATATTTTTTTTTACGATTGACTATTGAATGGTGAACATGCAGACCGAAACGTTATCGAACCCGCCTGCCTCGATGGCAGCATCGCAAAGCTGGTTAGCGTTGGCGCCGTTGTTCATCAGCTGACATATCCTGTTGTCGGGCACCATGTCGTTCAGTCCGTCTGAACAGAGCATAAAGGTATCACCTGTCAGGAAATTGTCAGTGAATTCAAAGAAATCCATATAGGAATTCCTGCAGCCTGCACCGATACAATTGGTGAGGATGTTGGAATGGCGTTTCTCACCATGCATATTGTTCAGCGAGTGGTCAGTGGTTAATTGGGTCAACTGACCATTGCGCAACCGGTAGAGTCGGCTATCGCCGCAGTTCATCCAATAATAGTGCTGGTTATAATAGAGGACGCCCACCAGTGTCGTTCCCATCTGCGCCATCGTCGAATCAGCATGTCCCTTGGAATCGATGATGAGATTGATGGAATGATGCCACTCCATCATCGCCTCTTCCAGTTCGCCGACAGCCAGGCCATGAGGCAGGTCGTTGACGAAATACTGCAGGTTCGTCAGCGTGTCGCAGCTGGCTACCTCACCGGCATTATGTCCTCCCATGCCATCAGCAAGGGCAATGACAAAGCGGTCATAGTTTTCAATCACAAACTCCGTCTCGTACATGTCGCTACGTACCAACTTATCGTATGCGAGAACCATGTCCTCGTTATTGTTTCTTACACATCCTATACGGCTCGCGGCCGATAATATGATTTTACTCATGGATAAGGATATACGTTTATATAAATTGTTTATATTAATTGTTTTTATTAATTGATAATTTAACTGATGCTCACCTGCAGATTGACATTGGCAAGCGTCACAATATCGCCGCTCTTAATGGTCATCGGAACATCTGGTAATATATCACGTTGATTCAACTTCGTACCATTCGACGAGTGCTTGTCGATGATGCACCAGCCAGACTCCTGCTGATAGATGAGCTGGGCGTGGACACCTGAAATATACATGTTGGAAGCAAACATCTGCTGATAAGGTCCCTGCCGACGACCGATGATGGCCCCGTTGATGCCGACAATACGAATGTTAAGACTCGGGTTGTACAGCGTCAGCGTCGGCATCGTACCCATGGCAACCGGTTTGCCGGCATTGGTGACCACCAACGAAGTGAAGCCCGTCGAGACATTGCTCATAGATGCCTGCTGTCGGGCGTCCTGCTGTTCCTTCAGATTGTCGGCAGTAATCATCAGCCCACCACAATAGGTACAGCGACGACCAATGCCCACACGTCCGCAACTGGAGCAGTACACCAATTCCTGACCACACTGGTCACAGAAGTTGGAGTCGTTATCTATTTCCTCTTTACAACTTGGACATATAATCATAGTTCATCTTTTATATCTTCTGGCATAATAACTTGGTATGTCTCGGGAGTCACCTCTTCCGGCGGAAGGGCACTGACGCGAACCGACAACTGCTGGATGGTAACATCCAGTAGGTTACGCATCTCGCGGGCATTACCAAACGACTTATCTTTATTGACAATCTTACGGCAGATGAGATCCAGCAACTTGAACTCAGCAGCCGGCGACAACGAATAATTGTTCTGGCTGGCCATCTTCTTGAAAATGGCCAAGAGCTCATCTTCGTTATAATCATCGATGTGCATCTTATGTGAAAAGCGGCTGGCCAGTCCGGGATTGGCGGCCAAGAAAGCCTCCATCTCATCTTTGTATCCGGCTGCGATGACGACAAACTTGCCACTGTCGTCCTCCATACGCTTCATCAGCGTGTCAATAGCCTCCTTGCCATACTGGTCGTTCTCGCCACACAGCGTATAGGCCTCGTCGATGAAGAGGATGCCACCCATCGCCTTGTCACACACGTTATTGACAATCCTGGGGGTCTCACCCATATATTTGCCAACCAAGGTAGCACGGCTGGCTTCTGTCACATGACATGTGGGCAGGATGTCCATCGCCTGTAGAATCTCACCCATCTTACGGGCTACCGAAGTCTTGCCAGTTCCTGGATTACCCGTCAATACAAAGTTCAGGGACATCTGCTGCACCTTACCGACACCCAGCGCCGCACGCTGTTTCATAAACATGCTCTGCACAGCCAGCCGACGAATCAAGTTCTTGACAGAACGCATGCCGATAAAGTTGTCCAGCTCGTTGAGGACTTCATCCAACGGACGTGCTGCTTGGCTCTGCTGCATCGGCAGGTCGGCAACCGTCAGCTTATACATATCCTGCAACAGGAATCCTTCGGCTTCGTTGTCGCTGACATGGACGTTGGGGTTGTTCATCTGCTCCACCAAGCGCTGGCTCTGACGCTCCACAGTCTCATCGAAGATACGGCGTGCCTCGCGGGCATTGCCAAAATTCTTGTCACGACGCAGATACAACTGTTCAAACAGACGATGCACGGCAGCCTGCGTCTCTTCGTCGAGTTCAAACTTCTTATCCGCAGCCATATTCAGGAATATCTGCGTCAGTTCGTCAGGCGTATAGTCGTCGAAATGGATGGTCTGTGTAAAGCGGCTCTTGAGTCCGGGGTTCGAGTCGATGAAGTCATGCATCTGTTCGGTATATCCCGCCACGATGCAGATAAACTTACCGCGGTCGTCCTCCAAACGCTTCAACAGCGTGTCGATAGCCTCCGCACCAAACGAGTCCATATCGCTGGACTTCAGTGTATACGCCTCGTCGATGAAGAGCACGCCACCCATAGCCGTGTCGATTAGTTGGTTGGTTTTGATGGCCGTCTGTCCGGAATAGCCTGCCACCAGCTTGCTGCGGTCAGCCTCCACCAACTGTCCACGGGAGAGGATGCCTAACGTATGGAACACGTCAGCCATGATGCGAGCCACCGTCGTCTTACCCGTTCCGGGATTACCCGTAAAGACATAGTGCTTGCCTTGGAACTTATTGGTCTCTCCACGATGTATCTGCAAGTTGAGGAACGAAGCCAGATTGGATATTTCCTTCTTCACGGCAGCCAGTCCCACCAAACCGTCCAGCTTGGAGAGACACTCCGTGTAATCAACCTGCTTGGGAGCCTCGTAAGGAATGTCATCCACCGTGATGGTCATCAACTCTTCGTTGCTCAGCGTGGCAATGTCCACCTTCTGCATACGCTCGGCCTGGCGGGCACAAATCTTGTCGAACAACTGGCGCATCGTACGACCATTGGCAAAGTCCTTGTCGCGGCTGTTATACATATTGGTAATCACCTTCAGTGCCAGTTCCCGGGCTTCTGGGGTAAACAGGTATTTCTTCTCCTGCGCGAACACTTCCATAATCTGGAGCAACTGGCTGGGCGTATAGTCGTCGATATTCAGATAATAGCTGAAACGACTACGGAATCCGACGTTGACGCGGAAAAGGTTTTCCATCTCCGTACGATAGCCGGCGGCAACAACCACGAACTTGCCTCGGTCGTCCTCCATGCGTTTCATCAGCTGTTCCAGTGCCTGTGCACCTTGCTGGTCACGGTCACCTGTCTGGCTGATGGGAGCCAGCGTGTAGGCCTCGTCAACAAACAGGATACCACCCATCGCCTTGTCACACAGCCGGTCGACGACCTTAGGCGTCTCTCCCTGATAGGGACTGACCATCTTGGCGCGGTCAGCCTCTACGACATGGCCGCTGTCAAGATAACCGATAGACTCCAATATCTCGCCCAGTTTGCGGGCAATGGTCGTTTTGCCAGTACCGGGATTACCCGTCAGTACAATATGAATGGAAGGCTTCTTCTGCTCACCCAAGCCACGCTCGGCTCGCTGCACACTGTTGCGTACAGAATAGGCAATCTCACGAACGGCATTTTTCACCTCGTCCATTCCTATGAACTGATCCAGGTCGTTGAGGATGTCATCCAGTGAGCGCTCCTCTGGTACATAGCCACGAATATCCTGCTCTTCCACCATCACGGCGTTCGAGCCACGACTGATAAAGGAAGTGAAGATGTCTTCGGCCGTCTTGACCGCTACGTGGGCATAGCCAAAAGTGTCGTCCTTGATTTTGACCTGATACTGAAAGAAGCGAGTCAACTTGCGGTCTGCTTCCGGTGAATAGGCGGTAATGCCATACTTGTTGTTCAACTCCTGCTTACAAATATCGCATAACTCCTGATAGCCGGGGGTAGGCAGGCGGAATGTGTATTTGAAACGGTTCTGGGCGGCAGGGTTGGCAGACAGGAAGTCATCGAGTCCCTTGGTCAATCCGGCAATCATGACAATGGGATCCTCGTTCCATTTATCCATCTCCACAAACAGTTTGTCAAGCGGATTGACCTGGTTGGAATAGCGGTCGGGCAACAACTTCTGCACATTATCGAAGAACAGGATACCGCCACGGGCTTTCTTCACATTGTCGTCCCACTTGTCGACAAATCGCTGATAGTCCACGGCATCCACCATCGTCAACTTGGGTTTCTCGATGATCTTATGCTGATAAAAATAGTCACGAATGACCTCAGCCAGTGACGTCTTTCCCGTTCCTGTCTCTCCAATGACTATCGCATTCACGCTTAAGCGGACATTCATGATATCCTTGCGCGAATGAAGATAGGTATAGGTATCAACAATCGTTTTCAACTGTTGCTTGACATGGTCAAGTCCTACCATACGGTCAAGCACGTTATGAGATACTATCGGCTTTCCGCACCACTTGCAGAACTTGGCTATTGAGCGGTTCTCCTTATGACAATGCTCACATACCATATTATTCTACGTCCTTTTGTATTTGCTTTACTACGTCAGTCGGACTCACATGTACATGATCCAAATCTGGATTGGGATAGTTCAGCAATTTCGGGCTGAACACGATCATCTCCAACACCAAGATACTCACCATCGCACTCCATAGGATATAATGTAAGACTGACTCTCCACTTAGCGAGCGCACCTGATTGGCCACATCGTCCAGCATGGCGAACTTAGACCCCTTGAATTTGAAAGAACGTTGCTTGAAGGTATAGTACAAGGGTTCCAACAAGGTCGACTTGACATCGTCATCCATCACCGCGTTAATCAGCTGATTGTCACTTTTGGTGTCAGAGCGGAAATCGGTGATATGACAGATAGCCATATAAACTAACGAAATTATCATGACAGCGGGGACAAAGAAACCGGGAGCCGATGCATTCACCGACTTGAGAATCAGTACCGGTATCCACGACGACAACATGCCAAGCGCACCCCACAGACATGACATCACAAAACCATAACCGCGGAAGTAAGCACGCAGGCCAATGATAGCAGCCGTTATGCCACCTACAGGAAGTCCAATGGCCAGCAGGGAGTGGCGGAACAGATAGTCACGGCCCGACACGCCACAGATGAGCAGTAACAACAGCCAGAGACCACACATCACATAGAACGTGATACGCCAGCGCTTCTCCTTGGCTTTGGCACGTTGGAAGCCCATGCGCACCTCTTTATACTTCTGCGCCGTCTCGGCTTTGGCATTCTCAAAACGAGTGTAATACTGCTGATGCTGGTCTATCTCACCCAGATTGAGGATCCACTCTTCCAGCATACGCTCATAACTGTAGGTCTCGCTGAAGTCGCGGTTCGGGTCTTCATGATAGAATACCGACATCCACTGACACAGTGAACCATGCTTCATCGCTGCCAGCAACTGCGGACGGAACGCCAGTTTGTCCATGTAGATAGCAGACTTGAGCTCCTTGCCGTCATCCAGCAAATAGGAAGGTGTGACACCCAATATACGGCAAAAACGATAGGCAGCTGTGCGGAGGTCGTAAGCACTGATGCGTTCGCGGTTCTCCTCACTCTTCAAGTCAAAGCAAGCACGTGCCTGGCTGATCTGTTCGAACCAGCCATGCAACTGGGCAAAATAGAAGAAGCGACCGGTGGGATTAGCATAGTCGTCAACCTTCTCGGCAAACTCGCTGGCCGACAGGTTCTGCCAACGCTTCAGGTCTTCACACAGCACCTCACCAACTTTATAGGGAGTGTCGGCTTCGCGCAAGTCGTATGCCGCTTCACGGTCGATGTTGTAAAGTACTTTATAACCCAATGACTGACTGGGAGTCTGACCGTTTGTCATAATACGCAGTGCCTCGCAGGCCATGTGGTCTTCATGACTGTACATCCACGAAAGCAGTCGGCCGTCACACAAACTCAACCATTCGTCCTCCGTGCAGTCCTCATACCCGAAAGACTGCACGATTTCGGAGATGTTCGATGAGGGTTTCTTGTGCAGGAAAGGTATTTCCGCATCTATCTCGAATACCAACTTCAAGATGGCAATTCTACCGTCCATTTTGTTCTCTTTTGCAAAATAGCTGCGCAAGCGGTTGACGTCGGCTTTGGAGTGCGACTCCAAGTATAAGAAAAGGGTGTCATGGGGATTGGACAGTGCCAGTTGGTATTCATCCTGATAGCTCAAAATGGAGATAGCAGCACTGTGAATGTCATCGCACTTGTTGCCATGCAAGTCGGTATAGGGATAGGTAGGCTCCATCACATAGACAGCAGCCATCAGTCCGGCTCTTTGGTCAACGGGATAGCGGTTGACGACTATATCTTTGACGGTCGAGCTCAGCTTGACATTGCCACACTGTTCCAACCAGCCCGTAATACGGCCATTATAAAGGTAGTTGATGGCCAGCCGTTCGTTGTCCAACAACAAAGGTATCAGTTCGTGCACGTTGTCGGCAACAAGGTTGCGCTCCGGGTCGACAATGAAACTGCGATACTTTAAGATGGGCGACGAGAGATCTATCTTGACATCCTCTCCGAGGAACCACCGTTCCACTTCTTCATAGCCCCAGCGCGTCTGGGGATTGACCGAGGTCAGTCCCTGGACAATCATCTTCACACGTTCAGGCAATTCATTGATGCGAGGCAGACGGCCTTCATTCTTCTTGCGCATCATGACACGCTCGTTCTGACTGAGTGGACTCTCGCCCAGCCATAGCGTCATCAGCGTGATTCCTAACGAATAGAAATCGACGGCAGGGGTAATCTCCACCTCACCGTCAATAACGTCATTATACATTTCAGGCGCTGCATAGACTGGCGTTCGGGCCTGGGTGGTGCGGTGAATCTTCTCGTCATTGCCCAGCACGCTGGAGATGCCGAAATCGCCCAGCACCAGTTCGCGGTGATCGGTGTTACGGAAGAAGAAGTTGCCGGGTTTGATATCCTTGTGGATGATGTTGTTATTATGACAGTACGCCAGTGCGGCAGCAGCCTGAAGGGCAATGCGGCGGAACTGGTTGAAGTCACCGTCCAGATCATAGTCGTTCAGCGTACCGCCCTGCAGATACTCCATCAGCTCATAGTCACGGTTCTTGCCGTCGACGTATGTCTTGCCGTAGTCCTCAATCTTGACGATCATCTCCATGCCGATGTTCTGGATGATACGCATCAGCGTCTTCTTGATGGTGAAGTTGGGATAGTATATCTTCAGCACACGCTCCCCCTCTTCGCCCTCTACCAGAAATACCTGGGCCTCACCGGAATTATCGCTTAGACACTTGATGCTATGATAGAGCCGTCCCTTCAACAGAAATTCCACTTCGCCACCCGTCTGCTGCGACTGGTTGTCTTGGCGCAGCGTCTTATCACCATTGGCAACGTTTGTAGATTCTGCCACGCGGCGGGTTGCATCAGCATTAGGCTCAGCCACGCGGCGGGTTGTATCAGCATCAGCATTGGGCTCAGCCACGCGGCGGGTGGCATCGTTTGCGGATTGTGGTTTCCTTATGGTCTCGTCCATAATTTTTATTTATCGTCTTTAATGTCTCCAGTATTATTCTTACCTAAAATCACCCATTTACCCCCCATCTGAGGCTTGGCGCAGCCGCAGGGACTGCTATGCATGGCGTGCTTGTAGTTGCATACCCATGCCAGACGGACTCCCACAGGTTTGCTGGCCATGGCATAGTTACGGGCCTTGGCTGGCGAGGCAGTGGGGGGTACGGCCATCTTGTCGAGTATGGCAGACAGCATCTTCACCCTCATGGCCTTTCGCTCTTCCAGCTCTTCCTTGGTCATCCGTTTCGACTCTAGCTTTGCGATGACGGGGTTCTCAACACCCTCGTCTTTGGCCAGGAGCGTCAACACCCGTTCACGCAATTTGATATTCATTTGTTCGCGGATGATGTCACGCTCAGAATTATAGGGCAGTGCATTCTCCAACTGGGTATAGTCTTGCACGATGTTCATCATCTCCCCATAGTCCGGATTCTGTTGCAGTTCCTTCACCAGCATGCGAGCCTCTTCAGTCAATGCCGTACCGCACTTTTTACAAAAGGCAAAATCGTTCAGCGAGTGACAGGTCGGACATACCAGGCCGCCTCGCGGACTACCGCATTCAGGACAGTATGCTTCATTTCCTGACAGGGACGCCCCACAGAAAGAGCAGATGTCCTTGCGGATGTAATGATGACATACCTCACAGAAGTCGGCGTCGGGATCCATTTCCGCACCACAATGAGGACACGTAGTCTTGTTGATTGGCTGACCGCACTGCGCACAGAAAAGGGCTTCCGGGTCATTGACAGCACCACAAAAAGGGCATTCCTTACCTGCTATCTGTTGCTGTTGCATCTGCAACTGCTGCATTGCAACTGCCTCATTCTGCATGCTCATCTCCTGCTGCAATTCCTGTGGCCGGACAGTGCTTTGCGTTGTTTCATTGGTTATATTGTTGTCGTCTATCATGATGGGTTTAGTAATAATTGAATGCAAAGATAGCAAATAATTTCGAAATAAAACAAAAAAACCGCCGTAAATTTATTTACGACGGCATTTTTTCAGTATTTAGTGCAAAAAACTTACCAAAGGGGCAAACGCTCGGCCTTGGGGACGAACATCTTATCGCCTTCTTTGACACCAAAGGCCTCATACCACATGTCGATATGCGGAAGAGCACCGTTGACGCGCCAGCGGCCCAGCGAGTGAGGATCGCTCTTGGTGCGGTTGCGGATTTCAGCCTCGGTTATGTTGCCAGCCCACACGCCGGCATAAGCCAAGAAGAAGCGCTGGTCAGCGGTCAGTCCGTCAATGACGGGCAAGGGATTGCGCTTGGTGGCATTCTTGTAGGCATACCAGGCCACCTGCAGTCCACCGTGGTCGGCGAGGTTCTCGCCTAACGTCAGACGACCGTTGGCATTGAGGTCGGGCAGCACCTTGATCTTCGAGAAGAAGTCAGCATACTTTCCAGTACGTTCTGTAAAGTTCTTTCCGTCAGCTTGCGTCCACCAGTCGTGCATGTTTCCATCCTTGTCGAACTGGCGTCCCTGGTCGTCGAATCCGTGAGTCATCTCATGTCCGATGACCACGCCGATGGCACCATAGTTGAAGGCATCGTCAGCCGTCGGGTCAAAGAACGGAACTTGCAGAATACCAGCAGGGAAGCAGATTTCGTTCGTGGTAGGGTTATAGTAGGCGTTGACGGTCTGCGGGGTCATGTGCCACTCGTCACGGTCAACGGGCTTGCCAGCCTTCTTCTCGATGTTGTGGGCCACATGCCAGCGGCTGCACTCCTGCATATTCTCATAGTAAGATTTTTTCGCATCAATCTTCAGGGTCGAAATATCCGTCCACTTGTCGGGATAGCCTATCTTGACATAGAAGGTGTTGAGCTTCAGCAGGGCGTTGACCTTCGTCGAATCGTCCATCCAGTCCTGAGCGGCGATACGCTCACCCAAGGCAATGCGCAGGTTTTCCACCAGCGTCTTCATACGCTCCTTGGAGGAGGCGGGGAAGTACTTCTTGACGTAGATACGGCCCAAGGCCTCGCCCATCACACCCTGCACCTGATTGGTGGCACGGCGCCACAGCGGATGGTCCTCCTTACGGCCCGAGAACACCTTGCCGTAGAAGTCGAAATTGGCGGCACGCACTGCGTCGTTCAGGTAGCCGGTAGAGCCGTCGATGACACCCCACTCCATCACGTCGCGGTATTCGGCAGGCGTCATGGTGGCAAACAGTTTGTCGGCAGCCTCCATGAATGCGGGCTGTCCGACAATCATGCTCTGAATGTATTCGCTCTTGATGCCTCTGGCATTCATCTGGCGCTCCAACAAGAAGTGCGGATACTTGCTGTTGAACTCCTGCAGTGTCATCTTGTTGTAGTTGGCCTGGGGGTCACGCAGTTCCGTGCGCGACTTGCTGGCCTTGGCCAGAGCCGTCTCCACCTTCAGGATGTTCTTCATCTTCTTCACGGCAGCTCCCTTCTTGAAGCCGAAGAGCTGGAACATGCGGACGATGTGCTTCTTATAAGCCTCGCGGATTTTCACGGTAGCCTCGTCATTCTCCACATAGTAGTCCTTCTGTCCTAACGTCAGGCCGCTCTGGTAGATGTTGAGGATATTTTCGGTGGCATTCTTGTCGTCAGCACCGATATAGGCAGCAAAGAATTCCTGTTCGCCGTAGGGCGCCATCTCCATCTGCACGGCAAAGAGCTGGTCCTTGGTCTTGGCAGCCTCCAGCTTCTTAATAATCGGCATGACGGGACTCAGGCCGTCCTGCTCGCGGCGGGCAGAGTCCATCGCCAGCTTGTAGAGGTCGCTCAGCTTCTGTTCTACACTCCCCTCGGGATAGCTGTTCACCAGCAGTTCCTTCAGGATTCCGTTGATGCGCTTGTTGTTGTCCTCGGCCAGACGGTCGAAGCTGCCAAAGCGCGAATAGGCAGGGGGCAGCGGGTTGGCCTTCATCCAACCGCCGCAGGCATACTCATAGAAGTCGTCGGCAGGGCGCACGCTGGTGTCGAGGTCGTTGAGATTGATACCCGAGCGCAGTTGTGCCGAAGCCGTTACGGTCATCGTTGCTAATGCCATCATTGTCAAAAATTTCTTCATTGTTTTGTGTTATTACGTTATTACGAGTTTATATCCATATCAAGAAAGGCTCTCCAGTTCTTCTGAGAGTTTTTCCCATCGTTCCACCTCTTCATCCAGTGCGGCCTTCGTGGTGGTATATTCGGTCACCAGTTCCATGTTTGAGGCGTTTTCCGGATTCATCAGCAAGCTGTCCAGCTCTTTCAGGCGCCGCTCCATATCGGCAATTTTCCGTTCAGACTCTTCGACAGCCCGCTCGGCCTTGCGCAGCCGCTTCTGCTGCTCTTTGTGCTCAGCGTAATTTTGCTTGGATGCTGAGGGCTGAGGGGTGACAGGCTGTGGATTGGCTTTGCTGTCGGGCTTGGAGGCCACGAAGTCTATCCGCTCTCCTCTCATCTCTATCTTCTCACTCCTGTCACGCAGGAAGTCGTAGATACCGCCTATGTGCTCGCGGACCTTGCCGCCGCTGAACTCATAGACCTTCGACACGAGACCGTCCAGGAACTCACGATCATGGCTGACGATAATCGCCGTACCGTCAAAGGCTTTGATGGCTTCCTTGAGCACGTCCTTCGAGGCCATGTCAAGGTGGTTGGTAGGCTCGTCGAGTATCAGCAGGTTGACGGGTTCCAGCAGCAGGCGTATCATGGCCAGACGGCTGCGCTCGCCACCGCTGAGCACCTTCACTTTCTTGTCGGACGCCTCGCCGCCAAACATGAAGGCACCCAAGATGTCGTTGATGCGCAGGCGAATCTCGCCCTTGGCTACGTAGTCGATGGTCTGGAACACGGTGAGACTCTCGTCCAGCAGCTGCGCCTGGTTCTGTGCGAAATAGCCTATCTGCACGTTGTGGCCTGTCTTCAGATAACCGTCAAAGGGTATCTCGCCCATGATGCACTTCACCAGCGTCGACTTGCCCTCGCCGTTCTTGCCGACGAAGGCGACCTTCTCGCCGCGCTTGATGGTCATGTTTACGTGGTCGAAAACCAGGAGACTGGCAGACCCTCCCCCCTGCCCCTCCCTGTCAGGGAGGGGAGTTGATAGTTCTTCCGTTGAGGATTTGTCTTGAGAGTAACCACTCCCCTCCCTCGCAGGGAGGGGCTGGGGGGAGAGTCTGTAGCTCTTCGCCACCTCCTCGCAAATCACAGGATAGTCGCCGCTGCGCAGGCAGGGCGGGAATTTCAGATGCATCGCCGAGTTGTCCACCTCGTCGACTTCGATGGGCACCATCTTCTCCAGTTGTTTGACTTTTTGCTGCACCTGTACGGCCTTCGTGGCCTGATAGCGGAAGCGCTCTATGAACTGCCGCATGTCGGCCATCTCCTTCTGCTGGTTCTCGTAGGCCCGCAGCTGCTGTTCGCGGCGTTCCTTGCGCAACACGACATACTCGTCGTACTTCACCTTGTAGTCAATGATGCGTCCGCACGAAATCTCTAATGTGCGGTTCGACACATTGTTGATGAAGGCACGGTCGTGAGACACCAGCACCACGGCCTTCGCCGACTGAGCTAAAAACTGCTCGAACCACTGTATGGACTCAATGTCCAGGTGGTTGGTAGGCTCGTCCAGCAGCAGCACGTCGGGTTTCTGCATCAGAATCTTCGCCAGTTCGATACGCATGCGCCAGCCACCGCTGAACTCGCTGGTGGGACGGTCGAAGTCGGTACGATCGAAGCCAAGTCCCATCAGCGTGCGCTCCAACTCTGCCTCCTGACTCTCGGCACCCATCATCAGATAGCGTTCGTGCTCCTGGGTATAACGCTCGACGAGTGCCATATAGTCGTCGCTCTCATAATCTGTACGCTCCCCCAGCTGGCGTTCCAACAGGTCGACGCGTTCCTTCAGCCGGGCTACGTCGGCAAAAGCCTTCTGGGCTTCCTCACGTACCGTTGTGCTGTCCGTCAGTTTCATCACCTGGGGCAGATAGCCGATGGTGGTCTCCTGCGGCACGCTGACTGTTCCTGCCGTAGGATGCTGCATGCCGCAAAGTATCTTGAGCAGCGTAGACTTGCCGGCACCGTTCTTGCCTACCAACGCTATGCGGTCGCGGTCGTTGACCACAAAGCTGGCATTGGCAAACAGCGGTTTCACACCAAACTCCACGCTCAATCCTTCTACTGAAATCATCTTTACCTTATTATTATGGAGGTGCAAAGTTACGAAAAGTTTCTGAATTACAGCGCAGTCGTTCCACCTTTTTTTATATATAAAAAGGTAAAGGCGGGCGATTCTGTGGCCCCAGTGATCGGTTTAGGGGGTCTGGCGTTATCGGATTTTATGCTCCGCGGTGCGTGATTTTATGCTCCGTCGAGGCGGTCTGGACAATACTTTGAGCAAGAGTTAGCCATAAAACCCTGCACGATGGAGCATAAAATCGCGCACTGCGAGCAATACTTTCCGTAGCTGCGAGCAATACTTTCCGTAGCTGCGGGCCATGCTTCCCGTAGCCACCGCACGTCAGATTATGTCCACGGGCAGTAGCAGTTTGATGTTGAAAGAGCGGCCGGGGTTGCAGATGCCAGGACCGTCTGCATACTTCAAGCGGCTGAGGTGTGACTTGTAGGCGCGGTCGGTAAGATTGGTGCCCGTCAGATAAATGGAGGCAATGCGGTGACCTCGATGGCGGATGTCGGTGCCTATGGTCAGGTTCAGCAGGGTGTACGACGGCGTGGGCGTCTCGGTGTTGTTGGCGGTATGGGCATGACGCTGCCGCAGATAGCACTCCAGTCCGAGCGAGACGAAGGTGTTGTTGAGCACGCGGCCGTCGCGGATGATGTCGTAGCGCAGGTTACTGGTCCAGCGCGGTGCCGGCGTGAAAGGCAGCCACTTCGAGTCTTCGGGCTGGTGCAGCTGACGGGCGTTGACGTAGGAGAAGGTGTTCTCGAAGTGCAGCGCCTCCACGGGATGAATGTCGAGCATCGCCTCGAAACCCCAGAGGCGGGCCGTACCCGACTGGTACTGATAGAGGTCGTCGTCGGGCGACAGCCGTTCGAGGAAAATGTAGTCTGATATATGGCTGGCAAACAGCGACAGTTGCCACGACAGCAACTCCGACGAGAAGTCCAAGCCAAGGTCGCCCTGCCAGCTGCGTTCAGGATCGAGTCCGTGATTGCCCAGCTCATAGCGGAACGTACCCTCGTGCTCGCCGTTGCTGCCCAGCTCGCTGAGGTTGGGAGCACGGAAGCCGTGGGAGACATTGATACGGGCATTCAACTGCGGCGTGACATGCCAGACGGCACCGAGCGACCCCGTGAGACCTCGGAAGGTACGGGTGAAGTCCATAAAGCGCTCCTCACCGTCGTCCGTCAGGGCATAGCTGTGCAGGCTGCGCAGGTCGTAGCGCAGGCCGCCGCTCAGCGTGAGGTCGTCAAAGTGTCTGGTCAGCGACAAGAAGGCACCTATGTCGAACAGCTTGTAGGAGGGAATCAGGTACTCGTCGCCCAGGTTCTCGGAGTGCTGCCACATGCCGCCCATGCCTGCCGCCCACTTCCATACCTCGTCGGAGGCCGACAGGTAGTGTACGTCGTAGTTGACGGTATGCAGGCGAAAGACCAGGCCGGCCTCGTCGGCACTCTCGAATTCGCGACGGCGGTTCTGCTGGTAGCCCACAACGGTCTTCAAAGAACCGTCGCCAATGAGGAAGGCATTGTCTAACAAAGCCTTGTAGTGGTCTATCTTCTGGAAGGTCTCCGTGGGCAACAGGCGGTCCGTCTCCTCGTCGCGTTCGCCCTCCACCAGGCCGGGCTTCAGGTGGTAGTACGACAGCTTCAGATGGGAGTAGCCCCACTGTCGGTTGACACCCAGCATACCTGTAAGGGCCCGCTCGTGGAATTGTGATCCGGGCACGTGGCCATCCACCTTATTCTTATATTCACCGGCATCCTTCTGGCTCCAGCGCCAGTTCCAGACGTAGCCCTGTTGGTTGCCGGCAAAGTTGGCGGTATAGTCGAAGAGGTTGCCGTTCGTCTGGTATTCCGTGCCGAGGTTCACCCTCATCTTGCCCTGCGGCATCACGGGTTGCTCGTGGAGCACCAGCACGCCGGCCAGGGCGTCGGAGCCATACATCAGCGAGGCGGGCCCCTTCAGGATCTCCACCGAGTGGACGCTCTGCCCATCGACTTCGATGCCGTGCTCGTCGCCCCACTGCTGACCCTCCTGGCGGATGCCGTCGTTGACGGTGACGATGCGGTTGTAGCCCAGGCCGCGGATGACGGGCTTTGAGATGCCGCCGCCGGTGGTGATCTGGCTGACGCCGGGCTGATGGGCCACGGCATCGATGATATTGGTCGAACTGACTGCCTGCAGTTCGCGCGGTGACACAACTGAGACAGGGGCCGGCGACTGGTCGGCACGGGCAGAACCCGTCAGGCCCGTCACCACCACCTCGCTCAACATGGCGTTGTTCTCCTGTATC
>Ga0247611_10005440_pt1 | contig 16849 bp, 12 predicted proteins | sample 177DNAGHGhighgp2_FD_192422 | JGI IMG/M metagenome (GOLD analysis project Ga0247611, IMG submission 192422) | Sheep rumen microbial communities from Palmerston North, Manawatu-Wanganui, New Zealand - 1770 DNA GHGhigh gp2 | ecosystem: Host-associated > Mammals > Digestive system > Stomach > Rumen... | reverse complement strand
CGCGCCCTATAAACCGCTGCTCAAGCATTACCTGGCCGCTATGCCGGACACGGATCCCGAACAGATCGTCATTACCGAGTGCGACCGGGTGATCAATACGCTCAACTCGCTCGTCATCGAGATGGAGAACCGTTATAAACTGCTCATGGACGCGGGTGTTCGTAACCTTGAGGACTATAACGATAAGTTCGTTCGTCGTCGTCTGAACCCGAATAAACTGGTAGCGGACAGTCTGCATCACCAGTATCTGCCTTATATCGTGATCATCATCGATGAGTACGGCGATTTCATTATGCAGGCCGGCAAACAAGTTGAGACACCTATCGCACGTATCACGCAGAAAGCGCGTGCAGTCGGAATGCATATGATCCTCGCTACCCAACGTCCGTCCGTGAACATCGTGACGGGTGTCATCAAAGCGAATATACCAACGCGTATTGCGCTGCGTACGCAATCCGTCATCGACTCGCGTACGGTCCTCGATGCGAAGGGTGCGGAACAACTGATCGGTCGTGGTGACTCGCTCTATGCCGGCAACGCGTCCGTGACCCGTATCCAGTGTGCGTTCGTTGATACACCCGAAGTGGACGAGATCGTGAAACATATCGCTAAGCAGCAACGTTATACCGAACCCTACCAGTTGCCGGAATATGTAGGCGAAGGCGGAGAAGGTGACGCTCTGGCACCGGGTAGCGTGGATATGAAGCGTCTTGATCCTATGTTCGCCGATGTGGCGCGCTATGTGGTTACCAAACAAGAAGGATCCACTTCTCGTCTGCAGCGTGCCTTCGAGATCGGTTATAACCGTGCCGGAAAACTCTCCGACCAACTCGAGGCAGCAGGTGTTGTTGGTCCGAACAAAGGTCCGAAGGGTAGGGATGTCCTGATCACCGATCTGGATCAGTTGGATAAACTGTTAGAAGAACTCGGAGTAAAGTAAATGATGGAATGATGAAATGATGTATTGATGAAAACATTATTGATTATACTAACTGTTCTGTCTTCGTTCCTCGCGAACCTGGAGACCAAGACCCTGCAGTCGGACTTCACCGTCACGATTAGCGAAGAGGTGAACGCACCGATGAACTATCCCGGTAAGATCCTTATTCAGGGCGATAAGTTCTGCTTGGAGATGATGGCCATCAAGGCAGCGTACGACGGGAAGACAATGTATATGTACACGTCCCAGACCGACGAGTTGACGCTCACGCATCCTACCGAAGAAGAGTTACTCGAGGCCAACCCCTTCCGGTATGCCAAAGCGCTGGTCGATGTATGTAATAGCACCGAGAAAACCTCCCAAGACGGTAAGCAGACCACGATCACGCTTACGCCTAAAGACCAATCCATCGGTATCAACCGCTTCACGCTGCAGGTACGCAACGAAGACTTAATGCCTCTCAAAGCGGAGATCAAAGAGGGAAAGAAAACATCGTCGCTCAAACTCAAGGAACCGAAATTCGTGAGCGGCGAACAGCAATTTGAGATTGTGCCCGAGAAGAGCACCTTTGTGAATGACATGCGTCTATAAATTTGAAACTTGAAATTTGAAATCATAAATGAAAATAAAGTGTTTGATAATAGGATCAGGACCGGCAGGTTATACCGCCGCTATCTATGCGAGTCGTGCGAACCTGGCACCGGTACTGATAGAGGGTCCGCAACTCGGCGGACAACTGACTACCACCACCGAGGTGGAGAATTTTCCCGGTTATCCGGACGGCGTTGAACCCTTCACGATGATGGACGATATGCGTCGTCAAGCCGAGCGCTTCGGTACGACCTTCGTTTCCGGTATCGTGACCAAAGTAGATTTCTCTACGTCCCCGAAGAAAGTGATCGTCGAAGATGAACAGGAATACGAAGCGGACGCAGTTATTATTGCTACCGGTGCGAGTGCTAAGTACTTAGGCATTGAGAGCGAACGTACCTACCGTGGTCGCGGTGTAAGTGCTTGTGCTACTTGCGACGGGTTCTTCTATCGCAAGAAAACAGTTGCTGTCGTTGGCGGTGGTGACACGGCTTGCGAGGAAGCGAACTACCTGGCAGGACTTTGCGAGAAAGTCTATATGATTGTGCGCAAACCCTTCCTGCGTGCGTCAGAGATCATGCAGCAACGCGTGCTCAATAACCCGAAGATCGAGGTGCTCTTCGAGCATAACACCCTCCAATTAACCGGCGAAGGGAAGGTACAAGGTGCCGACCTGATTTACCGCAAAGGCGAAGCGGACGAGCAAATACGTCATATAGCGATCGACGGTTTCTTCTTGGCGATCGGCCATCATCCCAATACGGAACTCTTCAAAGAGTATCTGAACCGTGATGCCGAAGGCTATATCCTCGTGGATGGAGATAGTCCGCGAACGAATGTACCGGGTGTCTTTGCGGCAGGAGACTGTGCCGACCCGCATTACCGTCAAGCGATTGTGGCGGCCGGTTCTGGTGCGAAAGCCGCTATCGAAGCGGATAAGTATATCAAGAGTTTGTAAGAATCGTTTGTACTAACTCCCCAATAGGCGTCTGACCATCGTTTACGATCGTCAGGCGTTTTTGTTGCGGTATCGCGTCGTACGCGTTCGCTTGCGCTTGTACACGCGCGCGTACCTTATCTATATTCGCGGGCGAAGCGTCTCCCTTATAATCGCGACCAATCACCCGTTCAATCCGTATCGCTTCCGGTGCCTCAACCACAATGATCTTGTCGCACAATCGATCCAATCCTGCCTCACATAAGATAGCCGATTCGACGATAAGGTCCTTAGGGTCTTTAATGTCCTTAAGAACCGCAGGATGAATAATCGCATTCAGTTGTTGGCGCAGATGAGGGTCCGCAAAGACGCGTTGCGCCACATAAGCGGTGTTATACTTACCATCCACGAATGCTTCTTCGCCCAGCAGGTCTGTGATCGCTTGTTGCACATCCTTGTTCTCCGCAATAATCCGTTTCGCCTCACGGTCACAGTCATAAACAGCAAAACCTTGTTTTGCCAACTCCTGCGCGATAGTACTCTTCCCGCTTCCTATACCTCCTGTGAGACCAATAATGTGCTGCATAGCTAACTTGCTCCGGTTCTAAACCGGCTAAAATTGGAAATAAATGAACGGTTGAGCATCAGCCACCACGAATTGATAAATCACTACTAACGCTACACAAACGGCTGCTACCATCAACCAAAGGGGCATCGCACTGAACCAGATCCGGTACCTTCTCTTCCAGTTGGTAGGTAACCAGTGAATGACCAGACCCGCTATGAACATCGTGACCACCCAGCGGTACTCCCAAAGGAAATCCGGGATGATGGCGTTACTCCATGCTCCGCCGATCTGATTGACCATGTTTTTTGCCGTCGCCCATGCTACTTCATTGGCTGTGGCGGGGTCGAGGTTACTACTGGAACGGAAGAAAAGACGGGTGAAAGTAATGAAGACAAACGTCTGTAGTACAGCCCAGGCGGTACCTAAAGTCTTGGTGAACGTATTCTCCGCACCTTCGCATAAGAAATAGACGTACCGTATCGCTGTAACGAACCATATGATCGCTGCCCACACGGCAAAGAGCCGCCAAGCAGGGAGGTTGGTATAGTAGTCCGCAAAGCATAGACCGGCAGTAAGCAGGGTCATCAACCCAAAACGGATATGCCATCCCATCTCTCGCCAGATCTTCTCCACAATCATTCCGAATCCGTTGATACCACCCCAGATAATGAAGTTCCAACTCGCTCCATGCCAAAGACCTCCCAAGACTTGCGTAATAAAGGAGTTGAGGTTGGAGTAGAAAAGTTTCAACCGATTCGCATTTTTCATCCATCTCGGCACAAGCACCATACTGACGATCACTACGGCGTACGGAATCATAATGCCTACCCACCAACCGGTGAGCGAAGCGGATACCAGCGCAATCACGGTCACCCAGAAATAAGTACCAAAACCGATCTTGCGGTTACCGCCAAGCGGGATATACAAATAGGTCTTGAGCCATCTACCCAAGGACATATGCCATCTTCTCCAGAACTCCTGCGGACTCTGCGATTTATACGGCGAGTTGAAGTTCATCGGTAGGTAGAATCCCATCAGCATCGCAACACCAATCGCTATATCCGTATAACCCGAGAAATCGGCATATACCTGCATTGAGTAAGCAAACAACGCAAACAGGTTCTCAAAACCCGAGAAGAGCAGGGGATTGTCAAAGACGCGGTCGATAATATTCACCGCCAGATAATCGGATAGGATAATCTTCTTTCCCAAACCGTTAATGATCCAAAAAACCGCGACACCGAAGGCTCTACGACTCAGATGGAAGGGTTTGTACAGTTGCGGAATGAACTCTTCTGCCCGCACGATAGGTCCGGCTACTAACTGCGGAAAGAAACTTACATAGAACCCGAAATCAAGTATGTTCTTCACCGGTTGTATACGTCCGCGATATACATCCGCCGTATAGGAGATGACTTGGAAAATATAGAACGATATACCTACCGGTAGGATGATCTTATCGACGATCGTATAACTCGTTCCGAACAGGTTATTGAACGCGTCCGTGAAGAAATAGGCGTACTTGAAATAGGCTAAGAATCCTAAGTCTATTGCCACGGATAGACATAGCCAAAACTTATTTTTCGTCTTATGTATTCGTTGTGCGATCAACCAATCACTCAGTGTCACAAATAGCAATATGAGCAGGAACAGACCGCTGGTTTTGTAGTAAAAGAACCAACTGACGAACATAAGATACACATTGCGAAGATGCAGTTTTTTGTTGCCCAAGGAATCGGGAATGCGGTCCATGATCAAGGCAAACAAGGCATACACCAAGGCAAAGAAACCCCAGAAATAGAATTGGGTGAACAGCAACGGACTGTCCGCGTTATAGGCAAATATGTCTTTCCACCATTCCATCATTCCATCATTCCATCATTCCATCATTCCATCATTCCATCATTCCATCATTCCATCATTCCATCATTCCATCATTCCACCATTCCCTTCTAATATCCAATTAGCTACCGCATTACCGGCTTTGCGGGCTCCGGCACGAGTGAAATGTACACCATCCGTTCCGGCCAAACCTATCTCCTGCCAATGCAGCATACTACCTGCACCGCCCATCCAGCGATACAGACTGAAGTACGCGATATTCTCATCCAGCGCCATCTTACGTAGTAAGCGGTCCATGTACGGCACCATAGGATACGTAATCCATTCGCCTTCCGTCTGAGTCAACATATCGCTCGGACCGATAAAGAGGATACTCGCTTCGGGTGCCAAACTGCGTATCAGTTGCACTTGTTGGCGTAGCCCTTTGACGATACCTTGTATTGTACCGGGGTTCCGATTGGACGGAATGGCGTTTCCACCAAACTGCATAATGATCAACCGCACGTTCTGTTCGCTATAGAAAGAGGCTAATTGCGCGCTGTCGATCTTATTGAATACCAAACCCAAACAACCCCGCATAGGGATATTATCCACAATCACACCCGTCTCGCTTTCTTGCGAGAGACCGTACACCTTACCTTTTCCGCGTAGATATACTGTGTCGCCTACGATGGAGTCGCTAATCGTTTCATCGGCGAAGATCTGCCATCTTGTGTAGCGTTTTCTGCCGTCTAAGGGTGTACAAACCGCCATGATCGCTTCGCTACCTTTCACCAGACTGTCGTTCATCACTGCTACCTGACCCATCACGCCGTATAATCCGTCTGCGCGTTGGTCGCGTTTGGGACCATACACCATGTATCGCCTCGGACCTTGTGCAGGCATCGTGAAGCGGTCGTTCATGTAAAGTTGTTGCCGAACTGTTCGACTCGGTATCGTCTGTGCCAAAGGCATCAAACCGGCTCCTGAACCGCCGTACTTGTTCTGCAGCGCCTCGCGGATCTGTTGACTCATTCGGTCCTCTTCGATCTGACTGTCCCCGTAATGGAGTACCCGCACCACACGCTCGTTACTTTCCGCCAAAGAAGCATAGAAAGCCGTGAGGAACATCCTACTATCCGTCGTCGAATCAACATTCACTTTCGGAATAACCACCGCAACAGGCTGCGGCTTCAGTTCCTCCGGAACGATGGTGTCCGCCGGGATGGTATCTAAGGTCTCTAAGGTCGTTAAGGTCTCTAAGGACTCTAAGGTCGTTAAGGGATCCACGTGGTCTTCTCCCGGAAAAGACCAATACAGTCCTCCCAGGATAGCCATCACAGCAGCAAGAAATATGAGTACTTGATAGGGACGCATTATTTTTTCCAAAGCGCCCGACTAAAGAGCAACAAGACTGTGAAAATCTCCAAACGACCGATCAACATCACAAAAGTAGCTACCCACTTTGCCACATCCGGGAAGGCGGCATAACAACCGCTTGAACCCCATTGACCAATTGATACACCTACATTACCGATCATCGAAACTGCCACACCGATCGACTCATCAAAACCGATGCCGCAGGCACAGAAACACAGGGACGCCAGTACGATGATCACGATATAGAAGAACATGAACGCCACCACATTACTGGTCGTTTGTTCGCGTAGCGTGGTTCCGTTGAAACGAACCGGGATAACTGCATTCGGGTGAATACGCCGTTTGATCTCTGCCAAAGCTGACTTGGCGAAGATAGCCAGACGCACCCATTTCATACCTCCGGAGGTTGAACCCGACGCACCGCCGGTGAACATCAAGAAGAAGACTATCATCCATAGAATCGGAGGCCAGATCATATAATCGGCCGCTACAAAACCCGTACTGGTGATGGTTGACACAGCCGTGAAGAATCCCAAGCGGATACTCGCCCATGCGCCGTTGGTGAAGATCAACAAACCAACTGCCAGAATCAGTCCTGCAACCAAACAAGCGCCCACGTACCACCGCGTCTCTTCGTCATGGAAGAGGCGTTGCGGTTTACCGCGGAAAGCATAGATCAGTTGGGTGAAGTTAATACCTGACAGCAGCATAAAGCAGAGTATGATCCATTGGATCGCCGGCGTATAAGTGATCACGCTGTCGTTATGCGTTGCAAAACCACCGGTAGAGATGGTCGCCATCGAATGGCATATCGCATCGAATCGACCCATGCCGGCCCACCATAACAAGGCTCCTTCGCCCAAGGTCAACAGGATATAAGTCAGCCACATATGTTTGGCCGTATCAGCGATTCGCGGACTGAGTTTATCGTAACTCACACCCGTCACTTCGGCGCTGTAGAGCTGCATACCGCCCAAACCGAACATCGGCAGTATCGCTACACTCAGCACGATAATACCCATACCGCCTATCCATTGGGTCAAGGCGCGCCAGAGCAGTACCGAATGTGTCTGTGCCTCTACATCGGTGAAGACGGTCGAACCCGTGGTCGTGAAACCCGCCATCGTCTCGTACCAGGCGTCGGTCACCGAAGGTAAGGATCCGCTCAACCAATACGGTAACATACCGAAAGCCGAATAGACGAGCCATACGGCCGCTACAATCACATAACCCTCGCGTTCTCCGACCCGTTTCTCAGCCTTGCGACCCGCCGCCAACATCCACCAGCAACTGAGCCATGTGATCGCACTTGCCGCAATCCATGCACCTAAGTCCGCCTCTTGGTACCACCAAGAAGCGAACGTAGGAATGAGCATAAACTGCGCCTCCAGCATCGTCAGTACGCCCATGGTCTTGAAGACCAACCGCCAGTTAAACATGCGTGTCATTTGAAATAGCGCTCTAAGTTACGAATTACATGGCTCTTGCAGAATACTACTACTAGGTCACCTTGGAGAATCTGTGTCTCGCCGTTCACTAATATACCTTCTCCGGCACGAACAATACCGCCGATCGTAGCTTCTTCCGGCAGGTCCAGATCCCGCACTTGATGCTTGGTCACCTTACTGCCTTCTTTGGCGTAGAACTCCACGATCTCTGCGTCTGCGTTCGTCAGGTTATGCACGCCGCGCACACTCGCATCCAGCAGCATCTGGTAGATATAGCTGGCGGCAATCGTTTTCTTATTCAGTACCGTACCAATATCCAATCCTTCGGCCATCGGGATATAATCCAGGTTCTCCACATCGGCGATGGTCTTGCGAACACCAAACCGTTTGGCCGCCAGACAAGCGAAGATATTCGCTTCACTACTGTCCGTTACGGCGACAAACGCATCCGCTTCTTGGATTCCTTCTTCTTTGAGTACATCCATATCACTACCGTCAGCATTGATAATCAGGGCGTTCGGTACTTTCTCACTCAGAATATTGCATAACTCGCGGTCTTTCTCGATGATCTTGATATTCATCTCATCTACCAACTCCGTAGCTGCCTTGCGGGCAATACGGTCCCCACCGAAGAAGATCACGTTCTTGATCTCGCGTTTGTTCTTACCCAACTCCTCACGCATATACTCCATGTTGTCCTTTGGACACATGCAATAGACCATATCGCCTTCCAGCACCATGTCGCTACCGCGCGGGATGATCGTCTCCTGGTCGCGTTTGATGGCTACAATACGGTATTTACCATGTTTGTATACACCCGAAGCAAAGGTCTGACCCAAGATCTTCGCGGTCGAACGCACCTTGATGATACAAAGTTCCAACGCACCCTGACAGAGATGCAAGTGATACCGCATCCAGTTGGTACGCAGACTGTCTTCAATCTCGTTCGCCGCCAGTACCTCAGGATAAATAAGGTGGTTAAGACCCATGTTCTCGAAGAATTTCTTGTTCTCCGGAAGCAGGTACTCGTAGTTATCGATTCGCGCCAAGGTACGCTTGGCACCCAAAGCGTTGGCGATCAGACAGGCCGTCATGTTCTCCGTCTCGTGGGGCGTAACGGAGATGAACAGGTCGCAACCCGCTACTCCCACTTCGCGCAAATCACGAATAGAGGTCGGGTTGCCGGCCCGCGTCAACATATCATAGTTGGCGCTCAGGTCACCCAAACGCTCCGGATTCTCGTCCAACAGACTGATTTCCATATCTTCGCGGCTCAGCAGTTTTGCCAAGTGCGTTCCTACTTCGCCTGCGCCTGCAATAACGATTCGCATAATCCCTCCTTGTCTAATTTAAGCATATGATAAAGCTCTTTGGTAGAGCCGTGTTCTACAAATTGATCGTTCACACCTAACCGTATCACACGAGGTGTATAACCGTGCTCGGCCATCCACTCCAGTACTGCACTACCGAAACCACCGGCAATCATTCCGTCTTCGGCCGTCACGATAGTCTTGTATCGCTTACCTACTTCGTGCAGTATCGCCTCGTCCAGCGGTTTCAACCACCGCATGTCATAATGGGCAATGTCGAGTTTGGACTCCTTGATGGCTTCGCTCATGGCATTTCCAATCGCACCTATCGTCAGTACCGCCATCTCCTTTCCGTCCCGCAATTTGACCCCTTTGCCGTATTGAACCATTTCATCATTAAGCGAAGCGTCACCATTGGCATCATTCGCCATAGGCGTCCTTCCACGAGGATAACGTATCGCAACTGGTCCTTCGAGTTTTTCTGCAAGAATCAACATCTGCTTCAAGTCCTCGCCCGTCATAGGGGCACAGATCTGCATATTAGGAATCGGACGCAAGTACGCCAGGTCCAATAAACCGTGGTGCGTAGCACCATCGTTTCCTACTATACCCGCGCGGTCGATACAGAGCACCACGTGCAGGTTCTGCAGCGCTACGTCATGAACGATATTGTCGTACGAGCGTTGCAGAAAAGTGGAGTAGATATTGCAGTAAGGCACCATCCCTGCTTTTGCCAAACCCGCACTAAAAGTTATGGCATGTCCTTCGGCGATACCGACGTCAAACACGCGGTCCGGTAACTCTTTCTGCATAATGCTCATCGAGCACCCGCTCGGCATAGCCGGCGTGATACCGACGATTTTCTCGTTGCGTTTCGCCAAATCGAGAAGCGTCTCGCCAAACACCTCCTGCCAAAGAGGAGGAGGCATCATTCTATCATTGAGCGACAGAGTCGCGCTCATTCCATCATTAGCACGTTGCCCTGTGGCAACGTCAAACTCTCCCGGTGCATGCCAAACGGTCTGGTCATTCTCCGCTGGGGCGTAACCTTTCCCTTTCTTGGTTACGATATGCAGCACTTTCGGACCGCGGTGGTTCTTGATCTCACTTAGAATACGCACCAAACCGATCACATCGTGACCGTCGGTCGGACCGAAATAACGGATATTCAGACCTGTGAAGATATTGCTGGGTTGCTTACTGAAAACCGCTTTCAGACTGTTGTTTCTACGCAACATTGCCCGCCGTTTGCGTTCGTCTACCAGGTGCAGTTTTTCCGCCAACTGATACAAACGCCAACGCCATTTATTATAGGTCTCGCTCGTTGTCAGATCCACGAGATATTGCGTAATTCCGCCTTTCAACGGATCAATCGCCATGTGGTTGTCGTTCAGCACAATCAGCAGGTTGTTCTTGTCCATCGAGGTGTTGTTCAGTCCCTCAAAAGCCAGACCACCTGTCATAGCGCCGTCTCCGATGATGGCCACTACATTCCTTCGTACATCGTCCTTTGTACATCGTCCATTAGCTACATCTATGCCGAGTGCGGCAGAGATGGAGTTAGAGGCGTGTCCTGCAATGAAAGCGTCATACTCGCTCTCGGCAGGGTTCGTGAAAGGAGACAAACCTTTGAACTGGCGATTAGTATGGAAGCGGTCCCGACGACCCGTGAGGATCTTATGCGCATAGGCCTGGTGACCTACGTCCCACACCAACTTGTCATTCGGGGTGTCAAATACATAATGCAAAGCAACCGTCAATTCGATCGCACCCAAAGACGAACCCAGATGACCGGGGTTCTTACTCAGCGCCTCGATAATGAACTGCCTCAACTCCGCACAAACAACCGGCAATTCCTCCAGATTTACTTGCTTCAAATCGGCCGGCGAATCAATCCTATTGATGTATTTATACTCCATATTTCCCATGCGCATATGCGCACACTAACGCAATTTAACGCGCAAAGGTACTGCTTTTTTTTGATATGTGCAAATATTTTTGAAAAAATATGCAATTATTTGCATATGTGGAAAATTCTTTGTATCTTTGCAGCCTGCAAAGAATATGACCATGAATCGATACACGTTCGGGAAAATATGTAAGTTCTTTTTTCACCTGCATTACGACATCCGGGTGACGGGAGAAGAGTTGTTGCGGAATGAGCGAACCCACCTTGTGCTGCCTAACCATTCGGCGTATGTTGATCCGCTTTTGCTCTTCAGCGAAGAATGGTGGTTGCCTATCTGTCCGATGGTGGACGAACTGTTTATGCGGCATAGGTTATACGGTCGAGTGTTGCGTATGGCAGACGCCATCGAAGTGCCGGACCTCAATAAGAGTGCCATGAGTCGCGAAGAAGGAGCAGCTGCTGCTTCCCAACTCAGCCGTATAGCTATCGACAGTTTGGCGAAGGGCAAACAACTCTGTTTTTATCCTTCGGGGCATATCAAGACGGTGGATAAAGAAGTGATCGGTAACCGACGCATGGCGTACGAAGTGTGTCGTGAACTGCCTGAAAACGTACAGGTTATACTCTGTCGCATGCGAGGTTTGGAGAGCAGCAGGTTCTCCAAACTCCAACCCAAACACTTCAAATGGCGGCGAACCGTAACCTTGCATTTTGAGGACCATACGGATGAGGTACGCACATGGGCACAGACCCTCGACCGCAGAGCGTTTAATGAACAATTGGAGAATTGGTATAATAAAGTTGAAAGTTGAAAGAATGAACGAATTAGAGATAGAACAACGGGCGCAGAAAGCGCAAGACCTATTCAAACAGGGGTATAACTGCAGTCAAGCAGTCTTTGCGTCCTGTGCCGACCTATACGGTATCACGGATGAACCACTGGCGCTCCGCCTCTCGGCTTCCTTCGGTGGGGGTATGGGACGCATGCGGCTCGTTTGCGGAGCTGCTTCGGGTATGTTCATGCTGGCGGGACTCCAAAACGGTTCATCCACGCCCCATGATAACGAAGGTAAGATGCATAACTACGCTTTCGTTCAACAACTGGCCGGAGAATTCAAAGGTAAATACGGTAGTTTGATTTGTGCCGAATTATTAGGCTTAGCTCCGAAAGGACAATGTAATGTCCAACTCGATTTGGATCCTAAGCCCGCAGACCGCACTCCGGAATACTACGAGAAGCGTCCCTGCTCCGAGATGGTTGCCGAATCCGTTAGAATATTTTTGAGAAATTTGCAATCATAAATTTGAAGTAATCGTTCCGAATGGATAAGAAATTATAATTGAAAAAATGAAATTTTTTCTTGCTATCATAGGAGGCGGCCCGGCGGGTTATACGGCCGCAGAAAAAGCCTCCAAAGCCGGTAAAGATGTGGTGCTCTTTGAGCAGAATGCGGTAGGCGGCACCTGCCTCAATGTGGGTTGTATTCCTACCAAGTCCTTACTCTATGGTGCCAAGCAGTTCTATAACGCTACCCATGCTGCCAAGTATGGTGTGACGGCAGAGAATGTCACCTTCGACTTCGCGGCTATGCAAAAACGCAAAACCATTGTGGTCCGCAAACTCGTAGCCGGTATCAAAGCCCGGCTCAATAACGACCATTGTACGCTCGTAAGTGGTTTCGCCAAAGTGGAAAAACGTACCGACGAATGCGTCACAATCGCTTGTAACGACGAGATCTACGAAGCGGAGAATCTGCTGATTTGTACCGGTTCCACGAACTTTGTCCCACCTATTCCGGGTATCAAGGATAACGAGCATGTATGGGACAGTACGGACGCCCTCAATGCAACCGAACTCCCGTCTTCCATGATCATCGTCGGCGGAGGAGTCATCGGAATGGAGTTTGCTACGCTTTACCATGAACTCGGTATCCCTGTCACGGTCATCGAAGCCCTCCCGACCATCCTGCCTAACCTTGATCCGGAAGTGGTTTCTGTCCTTTCCGACAAATACAAAAAAGCCGGAATCAATATCCTTACCTCCACAAAAGTGGAGAAGATCGAGGGCAATGAGGTCTTCGTTTCATCATTAAGCGAAGCGGATCAATCCAACATTCCATCATTTTCCGCGGAGCGGATCCTCGTTTCCGTAGGTCGCCGTGCTAACCTCAATGGGCTCGAGAACCTCAACGATATCGAACTCAATCGCGGAGCAATCGTCGTAGACGATTTTTGCAAAACGAACCTACCCAACGTCTATGCCTGCGGCGATGTGACGGGAAAGATTATGCTCGCCCATGTCGCTTCCCGTCAAGCGGAAGTGGCCATCGGTCGCATGCTCAAGCAGATCCCGCTCCAACGAATCGCCTATAACGCCATCCCGTCGGTTGTGTATACCAATCCCGAGATAGCGTCCGTCGGTATCACGGAAACACAAGCGGAGTCGATGTCCATACCGGTAGAAGTACACAAACTACCGATGACTTTCTCCGGCCGTTTCATGGCGGAGAACGAAGGCGAGACCGGACTCTGCAAGATGATTATCGATGCCAAGAATCATTCCGTACTGGGTGTGCATATGATCGGCAATCCCTGCTCGGAATTTATCTCCGCAGCCTCCTTCGCAGTACGCATGGGTTACACCACGGCGGAGTTCCAACAGGTCGTTTTTCCGCACCCCACGGTAAGCGAGATCCTGCACGAGATATTATAAAATGTAAGTAAATATCAAAATCAAAATCTATATGAGAAGAAATTATGTTGTTGTTATCGCGCTTTGGATGATAGCGCAGATGACTTGGGCGGCGACGGTAACCAAACCGGCAGATATACCGGCCTATTACGCCAATGCGAACGGTAAGTCGGGTACGAGTTTGTATACTACCCTCAATACCATCACGAACAAGGGGTATCATGATTTGGGTTACGATGGTGCTATTGATGCGTACCAGAAATCAGATGTCTATCCCACCGACCCGAATCATCCGGATTATGTGAAAGACAAGGCCGGTAAACTATGGGATATGTACGGAGCTTGTTCGTTCGAAAAAGGTAACGAGTGCGGTAACTACGACAGCGAGTGTGATTGTTATAACCGCGAGCACTCGATTCCCAAATCGTGGTGGGGCGGAAGCAAGAATGATATGTACTCCGATATTTTCCATCTCGTGCCTACCGACGGGTATGTCAATAACCGCCGTTCTAACTATGCCTTCGGCGAAGTGCAGAGTGCTACATACACCTATAATGCCTGCAAACTGGGTTCGCCTAAGTCTGTCAATACCGATAAGGAAACACTTCTTGGAAAATCTGCCTCCATTTCTGTAGATAAGGTCTTTGAACCCCGCGATGAGTACAAAGGGGATTTTGCCCGCGGATACCTTGGAATGATTGCCAAATACAGCAATGAGAAGGACTTTGCAATCACCTCCGGTGCCGGAGGTAAGATCTTTGAAGCCTTCAAATCCACTACCCATTTCGGTCTTACCCAATACGGTATCGTGCTCCTTATGAAATGGCATCGCGAGGACCCCGTGTCGCGCAAAGAGATAGACCGGAACAACGGAATTCAGGCTACTCAGGGTAACCGTAATCCCTTTATCGATTATCCGTATCTGGCGGAGTATATTTGGGGTGAGAAGAACGGTCAGACCGTGGATATGTCCAAACTGATGCCTTCTACCGATCCGGACTTTATCCCGGGTGTCAGCAACGGTTGGCGCGGAGAAGATACGCCACCTACACCTCCCGGACCGGTTATCAAACATGGTGTTACCTGGTTCGTATGCGGCGTCGAGACCCAAGTCGATTCGATCATCGAGAACTCCATGATCAGTACTCTTCCCGACGAACCCGCTTCCTGTTCCGAAGAGAGTCCGGTCTTCATGGGTTGGACGACCGCACCTATCGACGGTTACATGGACCACGAACCCGCGGTTCTCTTCCGTCGTGCGGCGCAACTGCCGGTCGTAACCGAAGATGTGCGTTACTATGCCGTCTTTGCCAAAGAGATCATCATCGAAGGAACCACCATACCTGTCACCTATACCTATGATCAATCGCATTCGGATGGTTGGACCAATACCGCTATATGGACTAATAATTCCTATTGGTTGCTCAAACAGGGTGGAGAATTAGTGTCGCCGGAAGTGGAACTGTCCGGTCTCTCGTCCATAACGATGAAAATGCGTACTTATGGTGGAACGGGAAATCCGACGGTAACGATCTCTGCTGCAGGGAATGAGATAGCGACGTTGACGGCTAAAAGCAAGACATTAACCGTGTATTCATGGACCAATACGAATACTTTATCCGGAAAAAGTGAATTGCTTTTTACCGCGAACAAGAGCAACTCACAGGGCGTGGGATTTTCTGAAATCGTTGTCGATGTAACCGGTTCCGGAACCTCCTACTCCTACGAACGCTATATCACGGATTTCCAAAGCCCGACCGAGATATCCAATCTCCAATGTCCAATGTCAAATGTCAAATTGTTGATTAACAATCAACTCTATATCCTTGTCGGCGACCAGTTGTTCAACCTCCAAGGCCAACGCGTGAAATGAGAAAATATCTTTTATCTTTGAGCGTAGCGGTCTTTGCTCTCTGTTCTCTCAGCTTTGCTGAGGACATGCCCGACGGTTACTACGATGGTGTCAACGGCAAACAGGACGGAGAACTCAAAGACGCAATCAAATCGGCAATCCGGAAACATGACTCCATTCCGTACGGTAACGGAGCGAAATCCACTTGGGGTGTCTTCTACTATTCCGACCAAGACGAAAACGGTTACTGTATGGATATGTACTGCGATACGTGGTATAAGTTCACTTCGCCCGGTACTGCCGTCACGGGTTGTAACATCGAGCATAGTTTTGCCAAGTCATGGTGGGGGGGATCGAACAATGCAGCTTATAGAGATTGTTACCATCTTAACCCCTCTAACTCAAACGCCAATAGTGCCCGCAGTAACTACCCGCTGGGTGTGCCCGAGAAAGAGATCAAAACAGCCGGTTCCTTGCGCGTAGGATTGAAGCATCACCCGACGATGAATGTAGATCACGGTGTGTTCGAACCCAAAGATGAGTACAAAGGTGACTTTGCCCGCGCGTATTTCTATATGGCTACCTGTTACGGCCATTGGTCCGACGGGCGTATTGATATAGTTCTGTCTCAATACCAAGGATGGCGACTGGATAACAAAGATGTGGGTTCCAAATTTGCCATGCAGAATGATAACTACCTCGAGTTTCAACCCTGGGAACAAGAAGTGCTCATCCAATGGCATCGGCAGGACCCGGTCTCTATCAAAGAGATACGGCGCCAGGACGCGGTGTCGAATTTCCAGCATAACCGCAACCCCTATATCGATTATCCGTATCTGGCAGAATATATATGGGGTGAGAGAGCAGGGGAGGAAGTGGACTTCAACCATCTTCTCGCGTCCTTCGACGAAGCTTTCATCCCCGGTGTCAGCAATGGTTGGAAAGACGATGGTACACCGCTACCCGATAAACCCAAGTTCGGCGTCACCTGGTCCGTGTGTGGTGAGATAAAACGCGTCGATTCGGTCTATCTGAATAAGAAAATCCAGACCGCTCCGGATACCCTTCGTTCCTGTTCCGCTACCTCCGATCTCTTTGTCGGTTGGACCACTGAACCTATTATCGGAACAGTCGACGAGGCACCGGAAAAACTCTATAAAACGGTCAAAGAGATTCCTTCTGTCTCCGAAGATATCACGCTCTATGCCGTTTTTGTGAATAAGACAACCATCGACGGTGGCGAAGCGGCTTCGTATCGCTATGACGATGACCATCAGACCGGTTGGCAAACGAATGCGTCTTACGGTTCGTACCTGTTGCTCGACCAAGGAAAAACCCTTACTTCACCCGAAATCAACCTTGCCGGTCTGTCGTCTATCACAGTCAATATACGTACCTATG
>Ga0247611_10005439_pt1 | contig 16849 bp, 12 predicted proteins | sample 177DNAGHGhighgp2_FD_192422 | JGI IMG/M metagenome (GOLD analysis project Ga0247611, IMG submission 192422) | Sheep rumen microbial communities from Palmerston North, Manawatu-Wanganui, New Zealand - 1770 DNA GHGhigh gp2 | ecosystem: Host-associated > Mammals > Digestive system > Stomach > Rumen... | reverse complement strand
TAATCGTATTCTATTTTCCCACGCAAAAATGCTTGAAAATATTACCTAATACTTCGTTGGGAGTTATCTGGCCGCCGGTGATTTCGGCAAGGGTGTCGAGGGTGAGGCGGAGATCTTCTGAAAGGAGGTCGCCACTTAACTGATTATGGAGGCCATCGAGAACGCGCTGCAGATGTTTTTGTGCACGCACAAGTGCATCGTGGTGACGGGCGTTGGTGACAACGATGTCGGTATCGGAAAGGGTGGGGATATCTGCTGCTTGGTAGATGGTCTGTTCGAGCTGGTCAATGTTCTGGTTGTGTTTGGCAGATATTTCTACTAAAGGGACTTTGACTATTGTAAACGGTGTATTTCCTGCTTTGTCAATTTTGTTCCTTACAATGATAAGTTTCTTGTTTTCAGTAATAAAACTGATTTTGTCTAATTCTTCTTGCGTGGGTTCTTTGTCGACCATCCATATCACGATGCGGGCCTTGGCGATGGCAGCATAGGTGCGGTCGATGCCTATTTGCTCGATAGTGTCGGTGGTTTGTCGGATGCCAGCGGTGTCGATGAACCGGAAGGTGATGCCGTTGATGTCGATGGTGTCTTCAATGGTATCGCGTGTGGTGCCGTGTATGTCTGATACGATGGCGCGGTCGTCCTTCAATAGGCGATTGAGCAGGGTGGACTTGCCTACGTTGGTCTTGCCCACAATGGCCACAGAAATGCCTTGCTTGATGGCTTGTCCCGTCTCGAAACTCTTGGCAAGACGAGCGATGTGAATGTCAATATTTTTAGCTAATGAAAGCAACTCGCTACGGTCGGCAAATTCCAGGTCTTCGTGGTCGGAGAAGTCGAGCTCCAGCTCGAGTAGTGAGGTGAGCTTGAGCAGTTGCTCGCGCAACTGTGAGAGTTTTGAGGATATGCCACCACGCAGTTGGCTCATGGCCATCTGGTGAGTTGCCTGATTACTGGAGGCTATCAGGTCGGCTACAGCCTCGGCTTGGCTGAGGTCGAGTTTGCCGTTGAGGTAGGCGCGCATGGTGTATTCACCAGGATTGGCCATACGGCAGCCGTGCTGCACCAACAATTCCAGCACCTTGTTTAGTATGTAGCGTGAGCCGTGACAGGATATCTCAACGCTGTCTTCGCCGGTGTAGGAGTGAGGGGCGCGGAAGACGGTGACGAGTGTCTCGTCAATGATAGTTTGATGCTGTAACATCACAGCATCATGCTCAATAATGCGGGCATAATGGGAGGTGTTGGCACCGACAGCGTCACAGCGTAAGGCGCAAATGGCTGAAACGGCTTCAAAGGCTCGGGGACCACTGATACGGATGATGCCGAGGGCTCCACCGGGAGCCGTGGCGATGGCACAGATGGTATCGCTGTTATTTATTTCTTCTTGGCCCATGTATTAGCGAGAATAATGAAAACAAAGGTGATAATGATGAAGACGAAGGCTGCCCCCACAACATTCTCCTTTTCTTTGCCTATGATTGGAAGAATACAGCAGAAACCCGCGGTCAGGACGCTGATGATGGCCATTAGCAGTCGAAGCCTGTGGATGTTGAATTCCTTCCGTTCTTCCTCTGAGGCGGTATTGTAGCCTGCAATGAGCATATCGCCCTTACCCATCAGAAAAATTACGGCAAGGACGATAAAGGTAATTGCCAATACGCAACTAACAATCATATTCTATCGAGGACTTTCTGGATGAGGGTATCGATAGTACTCTTATAGTCTGTGTTCATCTTTTGGGCATAACGGTTGGCGATAACCATGCAGCAGGTCATGGCACGATGGCCCAGCAGAGAGGCAAGACCGGCAAGGGCAGAGGACTCCATCTCGAAGTTGCATATTTTCATGCCCTCGTACTCGAACGATTCGATTTTCTTGTTCTGATCAGGGTCGGCAATGTCTGCACGGAGCTGACGGCCCTGAGGTCCGTAGAAACCACCGCAGGCCACGGTATAGCCCTTGATCATGTCGTCGGCAGCAATCTGGTTGATGAGGGCGGCGTCGGCTACTGCAACGTAGGGCGCCCCCTTGATAGGATCCCACTGCATGTGCTCCTTGAAAGCTTTCTCCATATCGATGTCACAGACAACGTTGCGTCCTGCGTAGTAGTTGAGCAGGCCGTCGAAGCCGATGCTCTTGACGGATACAATGAACGACCCCGTGGGTGTGAAGGGCTGCAGACCTCCGCAGGTGCCAATGCGTACCATGGTTAGCGTGCGGTGTTCTGGCTTCTCCTCACGAGTGCTGTAGTCGATGTTGGCCAGCGTGTCGAGTTCGTTGACCACGATGTCGATGTTGTCACAACCGATACCGTGACTCTGGCAGGTGATGCGCTTGCCTTTGTAGGTACCTGTAATGGTGTGGAACTCGCGACTGCTGACTTCGTGTTCAATGGTGTCGAAGTGGGCAGCAACGGTGTTTACGCGAGCCGGGTCGCCGACGAGGACAACGCGATCTGCCAGAAATTCGGGCTTCAGGTGAAGGTGGAAACAGGAGCCGTCACCGTTGATAATGAGTTCGGACTCAGGGAAATGCTTTGTACTCATAGTTTTATTTGTTTGTAGTTAGAAAAGTGATTTCGTTGTTTCGTATCTGTTTTGCCAGTTGGTGAATGGAAAGTCGGAGTTCATGCTGCTTTTGTTCGCTGGACAGGATTTCGGGTTTCAGCTCTGCGCGTTCCTCGCTGTTGGCTGAGTAGTAGTAGTCGCGTGCCTGACTGAGCACTTGCGCAAGTGACTGCTGGCGTTTTTGCAAGTCGACGAGTTGCTTGTAGTTATCGGCATTGCCTGGTGCGCGGAAGTCTGCCAGTCGTGTATAGGTGATGTCGTCGTTGATGACGAACAGAATGTCGTCCTCCATGCCCTCTCTGTCGGTTGCTGGCGTAGTGACGGCCGAAAGTCGGCGCTTGGCCGCATTGACAAGAGCTTCGTCTGTCCATGTGTCGGCTATACGGTCGATGCGTGCGAAGGGGGCTATCTCCTCGGTGGTCATACCGTCTGAGCTGTAGGTCTTGCGGTTGGTTTGTGGTATGAAGACGTAGATGCAGACAGAGTCCTTCGATTGGCGCCTGTCGGTGGCAAACCATCCGAGGTTGTTGTACTCATCGATGACGTACATGTAATCGTTGGCTTCGGAGTTGAATGGCATGCCGATGTTGGCAGGATGCAGAAAACTGTTATCTTCAGCATCGTAGCGTGTGACATAGATGTCATATCCACCCAATCCGTCTTTGCCGTCGGCAGCAAAATAGAATGTAACGCCGTCGCCCATCATGAAGGGATAGTTGGCATGGCGGAACTCATAACTGTCGCTGATGCCCCGTAGCGGTGTTGGCGTTGTCCAGCGGTTGTTGACAATGGTGCTGGTATAGAGGGCGATGGTGCTGTCGGGCTGTTCCTGGGAGAGATAGCAGCGGTTAGATAAATCGTTGACGTAGACAAACGAGTTAGGCTGCTGGTTGGTGTGGAAGAAATCCTCGTAACGAGCAATGCGGCCAGTCTCCTTGGACAGACGATACGCCTGTAGGAAGTGTTGCTTGTCGACAACGGTGCTGTCAATGATTGTGATTCGTTGGGTGTTGTCTGTGATGCGCTGCAATTTTGCCTGCCGCTCTATTTGTTCGGGCGTCAGTTTCTGCACTTTGTTCTTTTGGGCTATTAAGGGTAGCGAAAGGGACAATAGTGCCACTAAGATGAATTTCGTTTTCATGACGTAACAAAGATACGAATTTTTGACGTAGAACGGTGTGTTGGTAAATGAGAATTAATGTTATTTAATACTCTATGAGCTTTCCGTCAGCTGAAAGGGCGTTCCATATGGATGCCCGGGCTTCGGGGTTGAGTTGCTGCATCGTGCTATAGAGTTGCTGGATGGACGTGCGGTTGGTCTCCCGTTCATGGGGGCAGAGCTTGATGAGTTTCTGGTAGTCCTGCTGACGGGCATACTCCAGGATGTCGTCCTCCTGGCAGAGGCACAGCGGGCGAATCATGGTCAGTGGCATCTTGCGCATGCGGAGTTTGGCGGGCATGGTGGAGAAGTGCCCTTGGAAGGTGAGGTTCATCAAGGCAGTATGGATGATGTCGTCCTGATGGTGACCGAGGGCAATCTTGGTGCATCCCAGTTCCTGAGCAAGGTTAAAGAGTTGCTTGCGACGCTGCCAGGAGCACAGAAAACAGGCGGGCTTCTGTTTTAGTTGAGAGTTGAGAGTTGAAAGTTGAGAGTTAAAGCTGGTGGTGATGATGTGGAGAGGGACACCCAAGTTGTCGCAGAACGACTGGAGATAGGCGGTGTCCGTTTCGTAATGAATGTTTTCCATCCGCACGTGACATGCCTCAACGGTGAAGTGTGGTACGTGCACCTTGGAACGACGGGCGAGGAATTCCAGCAGACAAAGGGAATCCTTGCCACCAGACAAGCCGACGAGGATTTTGTCGTCCTCGGCGATCAGCTGGAATTGCCCCAGCGCTTTGTTGAACGTCTTCCAGAGTTTCTCTTCAAGATTCATCGTTGCGTTTGTTACTGTGCCACGCAACAGACCTATAACTACTTCATAAACACCAGATAGACGGCGCAGATGATGAGCAAGAAGGCCAGTATGTGGTTCCAGTGCAGGTGTGTGCCTTGGAACATGATGTTGGCAATGATGCAGAAGACAGCCAGCGAGATGCACTCTTGTATGACCTTCAGTTGGATGAGGTTGAAAGGACCGCCGTTCTCGACAAAGCCGAGACGGTTGGCCGGTACCTGACAGCAGTACTCAAAGAAGGCAATGCCCCATGAAAATGCAATGACGCCTATCAGCGGCCAGTTGTTGCTGACGCCGCTCTCCTGAAGTTTCAAATGCCCATACCAAGCTAGCGTCATGAAGACGTTGCTTAGTATGAGCAATATGATGGTATAGAGTCCGTTCATAATTTCTATCCTTGAGGCAGAACCTCAAGGTACACTATTTATTCTGGAGGTATTCATCCATGTTTTGGGCAGCGCGACGACCGTCACCCATGGCGAGGATAACCGTGGCACCACCACGTACAATGTCGCCACCGGCAAAAATCTCGCTGCGTGCCGACTGCATGCCCTCGTTGACGACGATGGTGTTCTTGCGACCCAGTTCCAGACCTTCGATGCTCTTGGGAACCAACGGGTTAGGCGATACGCCAACAGCTACGATGACCTGGTCAACGTCGAGTGTCACCGTCTTGCCCTCTACGGGAACAGGACTGCGACGCCCTGAGGCATCAGGTTCTCCCAACTCCATCACCTGCAGCACGGCAGCCTTCACGGCACCGTTCTCGTCAGCGAGATATTCGATGGGGTTGTGCAGCGTGAGGAAGTTGATACCCTCCTCCTTGGCGTGCTTCACCTCCTCTAGACGGGCAGGCATCTCCTGTTCGCTGCGGCGGTATACCAGTGTGACATTGCCACCCAGACGCTTGGCTGTACGGCAGGAGTCCATAGCGGTGTTACCACCACCTACGACGAGCACGTTCTTGCCTAAGTTAATAGGTGTGTCGGTAGTCGGATTGGCAGCATCCATCAGGTTAACACGCGTCAGGTATTCGTTCGACGACATGATGTTGATGGCATTCTCGCCAGGGATGTTCATGAAGTTGGGCAGACCTGCACCAGAACCTACGAAGATGCCCTTGAAGCCCTGCTTCTCCAGCGTCTCCACGCTGATGGTCTTGCCCACAATGACGTCCGTCTGGAAGTGGACACCCATCTTGGCAAGGTTTTCTATCTCCACGTCAACAATCTTATTAGGCAGACGGAATTCGGGGATGCCGTACTTCAGCACACCACCAATCTCGTGCAGTGCCTCGAAGACATAGACATCGTAGCCCTTCTTAACCATGTCTCCAGCAAAGCTCAATCCGGCAGGACCGGAACCCACGACGGCAATCTTGATGCCGTTGGCAGGAGCAATCTCCGGCAGGCTGATATTGCCGCTCTCGCGCTCGAAGTCGGCTGCGAAGCGTTCCAGATAACCGATGGCCACGGCAGGCTCGTTCATCTTCAGGTGGATACACTTGCTTTCGCACTGCTTCTCCTGCGGACAGACACGACCGCAGACAGCGGGCAGGGCAGAGGTGTTCTTCAGCACCTTGGCGGCAGCCAGGAACTGACCACGCTCGATGTTCTTGACGAACGATGGGATGTTGATATTCACGGGACAGCCTTCTACGCAGGTTGGCTTGGCGCAGTCGAGACAGCGCTTGGCCTCGGTCATAGCCATCTCCTTGGTGAGACCGATGTTGACTTCCTCCGTGCGGGTTGTAGCACGATAAACGGGGTCGAGTTCAGGCATGATGACGCGCTCGATTGCCGTACGCTCCTTAGGTTTCATGGAAGCGCGCAGTGCCTTACGCCACTCGGCATCGCGGTCGGTGAGGACTTCGATGGTGTCGTTAGTGGGATCGCTGTCCATCACTATATCGGCGGCAGCAAATTCTTCACTTTTCACTTTTCCCTCTTCACTTCCCATGAGGTGCTCTTCATAGTGGGCCAGCTCTTCCTGCTCCTCGCGTTTGAACGTGTTCATGCGCTTGAACATCTCGTCCCAGTCGACCAATGCACCGTCGAACTCAGGACCATCGATGCAGACAAACTTGGTCTTGCCGCCAATAGTCAGACGACAGGCACCGCACATACCCGTACCATCCACCATGATGGTGTTCAGCGACACCTCGCAAGGGATGTTATGCTTCTGGGCCGTGAGGTTCGAGAACTTCATCATGATGGGAGGACCGATGGCGAATACCTTGTCGACATGTTCCTGCTCAAAGAATTTCTCCATACCTACGGTTACCACACCTTTCTCGCCGTACGATCCGTCGTCGGTCATGATGATGACCTCGTCAGAACTTTCGCGTACCTTGTCTTCTAATATAATAAGGTCTTTTGAGCGGCCAGCCATGACACTGAGCACACGGTTTCCGGCAGCTTTCAGTGCCTGGATAATGGGAAGCATGGGTGCTACACCCAGGCCACCACCGGCACATACTACCGTGCCGTATTTCTCGATGCGGGTGGGGTTACCCAACGGTCCTACGATGTCGGCAACATAGTCACCCTCGTTGAGGGCACAAAGTTTCTTCGACGATAGACCCACCATCTGGACAACCAGTGTGATAGTGCCTCGTTCGATATCGGCACCGGCAATGGTCAACGGCATGCGCTCACCCTTCTTGTCGACACGTACGATGACGAAGTTGCCTGCCTTGCGACTCTTGGCAATCAGCGGAGCTTCCATCTCGAAAAGAAAAACCTTCTCAGAGAATTGCTCCTTCTTGATGATTTTATTCATAATCGTGTTGTTTAGTTACATTTTGGCTGCAAAGGTACTAAATCATAATCAAAAAGCAAAAGAAAGCCCCATTTTCTTTTGCTTTTTGATAAATATAATGATGTAGTAGGATGATGACTATCCCATGAACTGGAGTATCAGTTCTACAGCCTCGTCTTCGGTCTTTCCTTCCATGTTGATGACGAGGTCGTAGTTACGAGTGTCATAACGGGATGTACCAGTGTATTTCTTAACGTATGACTCACGCATCTCGTCCACCTTCTTGATAATCTTCTCGGCTTCCTCGTGTGACAGGTCTTGCTTACTCATGATGCGCTGGACGCGATGCTCAAAGGGGGCCTGAATGAGGATGCTTAAATGGTTGGGATGGTCAGCGAAAACACTGAAACCTGAACGTCCAGCGATGACGCATGACTCTTCAGCAGCTACCTGGGTGAGGATTTCCTTATCCATCTTGAACATGTCGCTACTGGTGACGAGGTATGCTTCTTGGCCTGTCATACGCTGGTAGTACCACATCTCGTTCATGCCATGTCCCAAATACATGGCAGCATTGATGAATTCACGCCACCAGTCGCTTTTACCGCTCTTCAATTTCTCAATTTGGTCGGTTTCGAGTTTGAACTTCTTCTTTAGCTCATTGATGAGGGCCTTGTCATAGAAGGGTACGTTCAGCTTCTCTGCCAATTTTCTTCCGACGGTGCGGCCACCACTGCCTAATTCACGGTTAATCGTGATGACAAACTTTTGATTTTTGTCCATATCGTTAGTTTTTTGGTTAATAATAATCCATTTGTCGCTATTTGCTTGCAAAATTACGAAATATCAGTCAAATTGCAAAGAAAAAAGCTGAAAATAATAAATGGATTAATCAATTATCTCAAAGCCAGTGTAAGGTACAAGGGCAGCTGGGATACGGATGCCCTCCTCTGTCTGGTTGTTCTCCAAGAGTGCAGCCACGATGCGCGGCAGTGCCAGTGCCGAACCGTTCAGGGTGTGGCAGAGCTCGGTTTTCTTGGTGTCCTGACGGCGGTAGCGGCATTTCAGACGGTTGGCCTGATAGGTGTCGAAGTTGCTGACAGACGATACCTCAAGCCAGCGACCCTGAGCCTCGCTATATACCTCAAAATCGTAGCAGATAGAACTGGTAAAGCTTTGGTCTCCACCACATAACAGCAGAATGCGGTAGGGAAGCTCTAACTTCTTCAGCAGCCCCTCTACATGTTCCAGCATCTCCTTGTGGCTTTCTTTTGAGTGCTCGGGCTTGTCGATACGTACAATCTCAATCTTGGAGAACTCGTGTAGACGATTCAAACCACGTACGTCCTTGCCGTACGAGCCTGCCTCACGACGGAAACATTCTGTGTAGGCGCAGTTCTTGATAGGCAACTGGGCTTCGTCGAGAATGACGTCACGATAGATGTTCGTCACGGGCACCTCGGCAGTTGGGATGAGGTAGAAGTCGTCTACCTCGCAGTGGTACATCTGTCCTTCCTTGTCGGGAAGTTGTCCTGTACCGTATCCTGAAGCGGCGTTGACCACCGTTGGTGGCATGATTTCAGTATAGCCACTCTTGCGGGCCTCGTCCAGGAAGAAGTTGATAAGGGCACGCTGAAGGCGGGCACCCTTGCCGATGTAGACGGGGAAACCGGCACCGGTAATCTTCACACCGAGGTCGAAGTCGATGAGGTTGTATTTCTTAGCCAGTTCCCAGTGGGGCAGAGGATTGGCAATACCCAATGAGGGGTTGACATCCCAGTTGCCGACGGTATCGTTGGCAGTGCACTCTTTCAGGTTCGACTTCACTACGTGGTTGTCCTCAGCGGCAGCACCCTCGGGAACTTCATCGTAGGGAATATTGGGAATCTGGCAGAGCAAACGTGTCATCTCCTCCTGTGCCTGATTCATCGTCTCTTCCAGTTGTTTGTTCGCCTCTTTCATCTGAGACACCTGAGCCTTGATGGCGTCGGCTTCTTCGCGCTTGCCTTCCTTCATCAAACCACCAATCTGGGCTGCCATCTTCTTGGCTTCCGACAGGTTCTTGTCCAGCAGTTGCTGGGCTTCGCGGCGTTTCTTGTCAACGGCCAGGACCTCGTCGATGGCCTCTTTGGCTCCCTTAAAGTGTTTCTTCTCAAGTCCGCGAATAACGCGGTCGGTCTCTTCTGTAATGAGCTTTAGTGTAAGCATAAATCTGATGTTTTTTAGAATTTTGCTTGCAAAATTACAAAAAAATAATAAGAAAGGTGCAATTCTCGGAAGAAAATCGCACCTTTCTTGGTTATAAATTTTATTTGCGTTGTCAGATTACACGATGATAGTGATCATTTGTGTACCTTGACTTCGTCGAGCTTACACAATGATAGTGATCATTTGTGTACCTTGACTTCGTCGAGCTTACACAATGCCCTGAGCCATCATAGCGTTAGCAACCTTCATGAAGCCAGCTACGTTAGCACCCTTGACATAGTTGATGTAGCCATCAGCCTGTGTACCATACTTCACGCAATTCTCGTGAATATCATTCATGATACGCTTCAGGTAGTCGTCAACCTCCTTAGAAGTCCAGCTCAGACGCTCTGAGTTTTGTGACATCTCCAGACCAGATACTGACACACCACCAGCGTTAGAAGCCTTACCAGGAGCATAAAGAATCTTGGCATCCTGGAAGATCTTGATTGCCTCAGGCAGTGAAGGCATGTTGGCACCCTCAGCAACAGCGATAACACCATTGTCGATCAGAGCCTGAGCCTGCTCACCGTTGATCTCGTTCTGAGTAGCGCAAGGCAGAGCGATATCGGCCTTCTCGTGCCAAGGACGCTCACCTGCATGATATACAGCGTTAGGATACTCCTCAGCATATTCCTTAATACGTCCGCGCTCAACGTTCTTCAACTCCTTCACATAAGCGAGCTTAGCCTCGTCGATACCGTCTGGATCGTAGATGTAACCGTCAGAGTCAGAGAGTGTCAAGGGGATTGCACCGAGCTGGATACACTTCTCTGTAGCATACTGAGCCACGTTACCAGAACCAGAGATCAGCACCTTCTTACCCTTCAGATCGATGCCACGAGTAGCGAGCATAGAGGTGAGGAAATATACGCAACCGTAACCGGTAGCCTCGGGGCGAATCAGAGAACCGCCGAAGCTGAGTCCCTTACCGGTCAGCACACCCTGGAACTGGTGGGTGAGCTTCTTGTACTGGCCAAACAGGTAACCAACCTCACGACCACCTACGCCGATGTCACCAGCGGGAACATCCTCGTCAGGACCGATAACGCGATAGAGTTCGTTCATGAATGCCTGGCAGAAACGCATTACCTCAGCATCGCTCTTGCCACGGGGAGAGAAATCGGAACCACCCTTGGCACCACCCATAGGCAGCGTTGTAAGAGAGTTCTTGAAGGTCTGCTCGAAAGCCAGGAACTTCAGGATACCCAGGTTCACGCTCTTGTGATAACGCAGACCGCCTTTGTACGGGCCAATGGCATTGTTGTGCTGGATACGGTAACCCATGTTGGTCTGTACCTTGCCCTGGTCGTCTGTCCAAGTGATGCGGAACTCGCAAACACGATCGGGGATACAAAGGCGCTCAATCAGGTTGGCCTTTTCAAACTCGGGGTGCTTGTTGTATTCCTCCTCGATGGTGGGAAGAACCTGAGAAACTGCCTGGATGTACTCCGGCTCATTGGGGAAGCGCTGCTTCAACTCTTCTACAACTTTTGCTGCATTCATAATCTTTTTTTGTTTTAAAAGTTATTATACTATTTGATTGATTATTGTTGTTTTTATGTTTCTGTGTGCAAAATTATAGCAAAAACAATAAATAACCAAACATTTCGTCAGAAAAATAACGCAAACGCTTACGTTTTGTTACTTAATTGATATATATCAAGTCTTAATGCCATTATATACAAAAAATATGTGCACGAGAACAAGTCTCGCGCACATACCTTATTTATATATAAGAGAGAGTAGGGGATTACTCGCCCTTCTCCATCTTAGCCTTCAGTTCAGCCAGAACGTCGATGTCGCCCAGCGTGGTGCTGGCTGCAACGTTCTCAATCTTCGGAGCATCGTCCTTCTTCGGAGCACGTGCCTTCTTGGCAGCGGCCTTCTCCTCACGCTTCGGATCCTCGAAGGTGCGGCTGTGGCTGAGGATGATACGCTTGCTGTCCTTGTTAAACTCAATGACCTTGAACGGCAGAACCTCGCCCTGAGTAGCCTGAGAACCGTCCTCCTTCACCAAGTGCTTCGGAGTGGCAAAGCCCTCAACGTTCTCGTCTAGCTGGACAACGGCGCCCTTCTCCATGAGCTCGACAATCTTGGCCTCATGGATGCTGCCAACGGTGTACTTAGCCTCGAATACATCCCAAGGATTGTCCTCCAACTGCTTGTGACCAAGGCTGAGACGACGGTTTTCCTTATCGATATCCAGCACGACAACATCAATCATGGTGCCTACCTGAGTGAACTCAGAAGGATGCTTTACCTTCTTGGTCCAAGAGAGGTCGCTGATGTGAATCAGACCGTCTACGCCTTCCTCGAGTTCTACGAACACACCGAAGTTGGTGAAGTTGCGAACCTTGGCAGAGTGCTTTGAACCAACGGGGTACTTGACCTCGATAGCCTCCCACGGATCTTCCTTCAGCTGCTTGATGCCAAGCGACATCTTGCGCTCCTCGCGGTCGAGGGTGATGATGACAGCCTCTACCTCGTCGCCAACCTTCAGGAACTCCTGAGCGCTGCGCAGGTGCTGGCTCCAAGACATCTCGCTGACGTGGATCAGACCCTCAACGCCGGGCTGAATCTCAACGAATGCACCGTAGTCGGCAATGACAACAACCTTACCCTTGACGTGGTCGCCAACCTTGAGGTTAGGATCCAGGGCATCCCAAGGATGCGGGGTCAGCTGCTTCAGACCCAGAGCAATGCGCTTCTTCTCCTCATCGAAGTCAAGGATGACGACATTGATCTTCTGGTCGAGCTCAACCACCTTGTGGGGATCGTCTACGCGGCCCCAGCTGAGGTCTGTGATGTGGATCAGTCCGTCAACACCACCCAGGTCTACGAATACGCCGTAGCTGGTAATGTTCTTAACGGTACCCTCCAGAATCTGACCCTTCTCGAGCTTCGACATAATCTCCTGCTTCTGAGCCTCAAGCTCTGCCTCGATGAGAGCCTTGTGTGAAACGACGACGTTGCGGAACTCCTGATTGATCTTCACAATCTTGAATTCCATTGTCTTGTCTACGAACTGGTCGTAGTCACGTATGGGGTGAACGTCAATCTGTGAACCGGGCAGGAAGGCCTCGATGCCGAAGACGTCGACAATCATACCACCCTTCGTGCGGCACTTGATGTAACCGTTGATAACCTCCTCGTTCTCCAGTGCTGCGTTGACACGATCCCAAGACTTCGACAGGCGAGCCTTCTTGTGTGACAGAACGAGCTGACCCTTCTTGTCCTCAGCGTTCTCAACGTAAACCTCTACGATATCACCGGCTTTCAGCTCGGGGTTGTAGCGGAATTCGCTGGCGGGGATGATACCGTCGCTCTTGTAGCCAATGTTGACGACTACTTCCTTCTTGTCGACGCTGATGACCTTACCGTCAACGACCTGATGCTCGCTGACCTTGTTCAGGGTCTCGTCGTACGCCTTGTCAAGCTCTTCCTTGCTGACATTGGCGGTCGTGCCATTCTCGTACTGTTCCCAGTCGAAGTCCTGTAATGGCTGGACGTTCTTTGTTAATTCTGACATAATGATTTAAAATTTTTGTTTGTAATTAATAAAGTTAGACTTTATGTTCACTCGTGCCCGCGCCTATGTATGCGCAAAGCGGCTGCAAAGGTAGTAATTTTAGTTCAGAGTACGTCACCTCGTGATGGTATTGGCCTCTAATTTAAGTTCTTTTAACTAAGATGGTAAAAAAACGCTCCATTCTACCCTCAAAAATCTAAACTTCTTCGTACCTTTGCACGTTGTAAATATCATAAAAACCAAACGACTTATGTGTGGAATAGTTGGATATATCGGACGCAAGGATGCCTATCCCGTCCTGATCAAGGGATTAAGAAGGCTTGAGTATCGTGGTTACGACTCAGCAGGCGTGGCACTCATCAATGCAGGTGGAGAGCTGAATGTGTATAAGACCAAGGGTAAGGTGGACAACCTGACAGACTATTGTAACGACAAGGATGTCAGTGGTTGTGTGGGTATTGCACATACCCGTTGGGCAACGCATGGAGAACCATCCAGCCGCAATGCCCATCCCCATTATTCCCAGAGTCACAATCTGGCTATCATCCATAACGGCATCATCGAGAACTATGCTGATATCAAGCAGAAACTGCAGGACAAGGGTGTGGAATTTAAGAGCGATACCGATACGGAGGTGCTGGTGCAGTTGGTGGAATATATCATGGTAAAGAAGCAGCTGTCGCTGCTGGAAGCCGTGCAGGTGGCACTTTATCAGGTCATTGGTGCTTATGCTATCGCTATCATCGACAAGCGTGATCCTAGCCAGATTATTGCTGCTCGCAAGCAAAGTCCTTTGGTGGTGGGCATTGGAGACGGAGAATTCTTCTTAGGTTCCGATGCTAGTCCCATTATTGAGTATACCGACAAGGTGGTCTATCTGGAGGATGGAAATATTGCCGTAATCCGTCTTGGCGAGGAGTTGAAGGTCCTGAGCCTCTTAGGCGAGGAACAGGAATTGGCTGTGAAGACTGTTGATATCGACTTAGGACAGATTGAAAAAGGTGGCTTTGAGCACTTTATGTTGAAGGAGATTTTTGAACAGCCGGAATGTTTGACCAACTGTATGCGTGGCCGTATTAACGTTGATGGTGATCATGTGACGCTGTCGGCACTCATCGACTATCGTCGTCAACTGTTGCATGCCAAACGTATTGTCATCGTGGCTTGTGGTACGTCGTGGCATGCTGGACTTATCGGCAAGCAGATCATAGAATCGCTATGCCGTATTCCTGTTGAGGTAGAATATGCTTCGGAGTTCCGCTACCGTAATCCTGTGGTTACCAAGGACGACGTGGTGATTGCTATCTCCCAGTCGGGCGAGACAGCTGATACGTTGGCTGCCGTCCAGTTGGCCAAGGAGAAAGGAGCCTTTATTTACGGCATCTGTAACGCCATCGGTTCCAGCATTCCTCGTGCCACCGATACGGGAACGTACATCCACGTCGGTCCAGAAATTGGTGTAGCTTCGACGAAGGCCTTTACAGGTCAGGTGACGGTGCTTACCATGTTTGCCTTGGCACTGGGTGAGGCCAAAGGTACCATCGATCGCGATGAATACATCCGTATTGTAAAGGGACTGAGTAGGATACCAGAGATTATCACCGAGGTGCTGAAGACCAACGAGCGCGTGAAAGACTTGGCACGTACCTTTACCTATGCCCATAACTTCCTATACCTGGGACGTGGCTATAGTTATCCAGTGGCTCTTGAGGGTGCACTCAAGTTGAAGGAAATCAGCTACATCCATGCCGAAGGCTATCCTGCTGCCGAGATGAAGCATGGTCCCATTGCCCTGATTGACTCCGACATGCCTGTGGTGGTCATTGCTACCCATAATGCCATGTATGAGAAGGTACTCTCGAACATCCAGGAAATCAAGGCTCGTCAGGGTAGGGTGATTGCCCTTGTGACGAAGGGTGACGACACGATTGCACGCATTGCCGACGAAGTAATCGAATTGCCCGATATTTTGGAGTGTCTGGAACCTTTGGTGGCTACCATCCCGTTGCAGTTGTTGGCCTACTATGTGGCTGTTTGTAAGGGTAAAAATGTCGATCAGCCGCGCAATCTGGCTAAGTCAGTAACCGTAGAATAGAAAAAGTTTGGTTTTTATTTGGACTTTCGCAAATTATTGTTTATCTTTGCAGAATGAAAATAATAAACCTAATACGGCATGGAGTTAAATGAAACCTTTGAGTCTCAGATAAACCGAAGCGATTATAAGGTATTGATTGTCGATGATGTTGTCAGCAATGTATTGTTGTTGAAGATATTATTGACGAATGAGAAATTCCAGGTTTGTACGGCTGCAAACGGGCGTCTCTGCATTGAGCAGGCCAAAAAGGAAAAACCTGACTTGATACTGCTTGACGTGATGATGCCTGAGTTGAATGGCTTCGATACCGCAGTTATTCTCAAGAAAGATCCTGAAACACTTGATATCCCCATCATCTTCTTGACAGCTCTCAACAACCCTACTGATCTGGTAAAGGGTTTTCAGGTTGGTGCCAATGACTTCCTTACTAAGCCTTTCAATAAGGAAGAACTGGTGATGCGCGTCATGCACCAGATAGAGCTTGTTCACGCCAAACGCGTCATCCAGCAACAGAACGAAGAGTTGAGGCGTACCATCCAGAACCGAGACAAGATGTACTCCGTCATTGCTCACGACCTGCGCTCACCCATGGCCAGTATTCGTATGGTGCTCAATCTGGCGGTCAATGTTGTATCACCCGATGTGGTTGGTGAAGAGATTTTCGGACTTTTGGACAAGGCAAACCGGGAGTCAGAGGAAACGCATGACCTATTAGACAATCTCTTGAAGTGGACCAAGAGCCAGACAGGACGTCTGAATGTCGTATTTCAGGATTTGGACCTTGACGACATCGTTCCTGGCGTTGTTGACATCTTCAGGATGATTGCCGAGATGAAGAAAATCAACCTGCAGTACATCCCGGCTGAGGAGAAACTCTCTGTGCATGCTGACAATGACATGATGAAGACTATCATCCGTAACTTCATTTCCAATGCCATTAAGTTTACACCTGAGGGCAAGGGCATTGAAGTCTACTACAAGCGTGAAGGAGACTTTGCCCGTATCTGTGTGCAAGACCATGGTGTCGGTATAGCAGCCGACCGCATAGAATCCATTTTCCACAAAGGTGAGACTACCTATGGAACAGGTGGTGAGGAAGGTTCGGGACTTGGCTTGCAGCTCTGTCAAGACTTTGCCCGCAAGAACGGCGGTGAGGCCTATGTGGAGTCCGTTGAAGGAGAAGGCTCAACATTTAGTTTTACAATACCATTAAAAAAAGAGGCCTGAGCCTCTTTTTTTAATGTCGATGTTTCGTTATTTCGATGTTTTGAAGTCTCGAGCTCATTACTCACTCTTAAACAGGTCCTTGATGCCGCCGATGCTGCCTAACAGATTTGTAGCCTCGTAGGGCAAGTAGACGGTCTTGGTCTTGTCACCAGTAGCCAATTCCTGCATCATCTGGATATACTTCTGTGCCAGCAGGTAGTTGGCAGGGTTGGTGCTCTTACCCACAGCCTCGGTAATCAGCTCGATGGCCTTAGCCTCAGCTTCTGCCTTGCGGATGCGGGCCTGAGCCTCACCTTCAGCGTGTAGGATGGCTTGTTGCTTCTGGGCGTCAGCACGGTTGATGATGGCAGTCTTCTCACCCTCTGATGCCAGGATTTCAGCAGCCTTTTCACCCTCTGAGGTCAGAATCTGTGCACGCTTGTTGCGCTCAGCCTGCATCTGCTTCTCCATCGCGTTCAGC
>Ga0247611_10005438_pt1 | contig 16858 bp, 6 predicted proteins | sample 177DNAGHGhighgp2_FD_192422 | JGI IMG/M metagenome (GOLD analysis project Ga0247611, IMG submission 192422) | Sheep rumen microbial communities from Palmerston North, Manawatu-Wanganui, New Zealand - 1770 DNA GHGhigh gp2 | ecosystem: Host-associated > Mammals > Digestive system > Stomach > Rumen ... | reverse complement strand
AACTTTGCAACCAATCTCTTTGCAGGCCTCATTGCCTACAATCTACTGCCCAAAAAGCCTTCAATGAATATTGAAATCATTGACAAAAGCAAACTAATTGCATAACTCTTACGTCGAACTCACGTTAAAGGTATGTTGGGGTCGATGAAAGAGGGTGGTGTCAAGGGATTCATCTCAAATCTCTTCAGCATGGATGGTGTCAGAGGTTTACTTGCCGGAAATCTATTATTTAAGATAGGAGGTTTAGCTGCTACCACCATTATTGAAGGTGCCAAGAAAGTCTTCGAGAAAGCCAAACTGTTTTATGATTTCAATGTCGAAATAGAAGAAGCAAGACGTCTCACCCGTGAGTTCCTTGATGTAGAAGGCAAGGAACTCACCGAAATCAGCAGCGAGATATCGGCAATTGCCAAGCAGACGGGACATGAGTATAAAGATGTGTTGTCTTCCGTGGATATGCTCATGAACCAGTTTGGCCTGACCGCGAAGGAAGCTTATGATGCCATCAAAGACGGAATACAGGCTGGAGCGGATGAGAATGGCTCTTTCTTGTCCCAAATACAGCAGTACGCTCCCGCCTTTCATGATGCAGGTGCCTCCGTTAACGACCTTGTGGCTCTCATCACACAGACACGCTCAGGCATTTTCAACGAGCAGGGCATGTCGCTCATCCAGACGGCAACCAATAGGATTCGCATCATGTCAACTGCAACGCAGAAAGCCCTTGATGACATAGGAATATCGAGTCATCAATTGGAACAAGACCTTGTGTCTGGAGACAAGAGCATCATCCAGGCCGTGCAGATGATTGCCTCCAAGATACAGGAACTTCCCCCGAACTCACAGCAGGTGGGTGAGGTCATGAAGGACGTGTTCGGTAAGACTGCGAGCAACGAGGGCATGAAGATGATCGAGACAATTGCCAATATCTCCACAAACATGGATGACCTGAAAGATGTGACTGGTGAATACGGAAAGCTGCAGCGTGAGCAGATCGACACACAAGCAGAATTGAATCAGAAAATGTCTGACATGTTTGGCATCGGTCAGGGAGGGTTTAAGGAGATGACTGCCAAAGCTGAAATCTTCATCCTTCGAGGGCTCATCAAGACCATCGACTATTGCAAAAGTCTCTACGATGAATTGGCAGCTGTTCGCCTTGTCGTAGAAATCGTCAAGACTACTTTTGACACTTTTTTCAAGGTGATAGAATTCGGTTTCTATCTGATAATAGATATTGTTAAGGGGTTGGGACGTGAGCTCAAGGCTCTTGCAAATATGGTGGAAGGCATTTTCACCTTTGATTTTGAGCAAATCAAGAACGGATGGAACCAAATGGGAAGCGGATTTAGTAAAATGGCGAGGGAAATAGCAAATGACGGAAAGGATATAGGTAAGCGTTGGGGTGACAACTTTGTGAAGGGAATCAATAATGTCACAGGAAAGAACAAGGTGAATTCGCCTGAAGTTGAAGGTGGCTCGATAGGAGAGGTGACCGTTGTCGGAAAACGCAAAAAGCTTCCGGGAGCATCGAACACCGGTGGAAGGTCAGCGGGTAGTGTAAATAAAGACAATGCAGACGATCTCGCATTGAAGGAAAATGCTGAAGCTCGTAAAAATGAAATCGAAAAGGCCAAACGAGACTACCAAGAGGATATAAACGCATTTAACATTGCTCTCGCCCAGAAACGCATCACCCAAGAGCAGTATAATGTCTTTGTCTTATCGCTGAAAAAAACTCAAGCGGAAAGATTGTTGGAAATAGAAAACTCTTACTATGAGCGTTCTCAATCCATCAACCTGAAGGATTCGACAAAGAGGGCTGAACTTCTGAAACAACAGGAGCAAAATGTCTCTCAAGCCAAACAGCAGCATTTTGAAGCACAGTTGGAAATCGAGAAACAATACCAAGATATGTTAGGGAAGATTGTTTCTGAAGGTGAATTCAAACAGCAGCTTAATCTTGAAGAGGAAAAGAATGCAAAACTGGCCGTTCTCGAAGGCTACTATAATGCATCTTTAGAGTTAGCCCAAAAATACGGACAGGATGTAAACACGGTTGAACAGGCATACGGTCAAGCTCGAATGAATATCGAAAAGGAGTATGCAGAAAAAGCAGCTCAAGCCCAACAACAAGCCCGTCAGAAATACGGACTTCTTTCTGATTCAGAGCGACTGACGCAAGAACTGAATTCCATCAGGGATGACTACGACAAAAAACTCCTGACCCAAGAGGAATACAACCAGGCAATAACAGCCAAAGAGAAGGAGTATGCAGATAAGCGAAGACAGCAGCGCATACAGTTGGGCGTTGAACGGCAGACGGAATATCAGCAGCAACTGCAACAACTCAGGACGGCTCTCGACCAACAGCTCATCACAGAGCAAGAATATGATGAGCGTATCAAAGAGCTGAAGATGGAATCCTGGAAGCAGCAGTTCGACTATTACTCCCAGCTGTTCGGCTCAGCGTTTTCTGCCCTTCAGGAAGCGGAGATTGCCAATGTGGATGCCAAGTACGATGCGGAGATAGAGGCAGCCCGCAAGGCCGGTGAGGACACCACCGACATAGAGAACAGGAAAGCCAACGAGAAACTGAAGATCCAAAAGAAATACGCGGATGTCAACTTTGCCATCAAGGCTTCGCAGATCATTGCCGACACCGCCGTCAGCATCATGAAGGCCTTATCTGAACTCGGTCCAATCGCCGGACCAATCGCTGCTGCCCTGATGGGCGTGACGGGTGCGGCACAGCTGGCTGCTGCCAATGCTGAGCGGCAGAAGGTAAAGAAGATGACTCTCAGCGGTTCTTCCGGATCTACATCTGTGCAGGGTACCCGTGTGGCCACCGGTCTTGAGGAGGGTGGAAGCATCGATGTGGAACGCAAGCAGGATGGCAAGAAGTTCCATGCCAAATACGAGCCGGACAAACGGGGATACGTGGATCGTCCGACCGTCATTGTCGGTGAAGGACCGAAAGGCAGAAGCCGTGAATGGGTGGCCAGTAATGCGGCACTCAACAATCCAACCGTCGCACCACTCATCGACATCATAGACAGGGCACAGCGTGTGGGCAGCATCTCTACGCTCGACATGCGCAAATACCTCCTTCAACAGCAGGCACGCGGCTTGCAGCAAGGGGGATTCCTCTCACCCCATGGCAAGGATACAGCAAGAGACGGGGCTGTCAGCAACGGCACTGCCGGTACACCATCCATTGCCCCCTCAATTGTCCAGCGGCTATGTGCAATCCTGGAAAGGCTCGACACACACGGGATCAAGTCCTTTGTCGCTCTTGACGATTTCGACGCACAACAGAAATTGCTTCATCAATCACGGAAAATAGGAGGGAAATAATGAGGATCACAAATCTTGAAAAAGGCGAAGCCTACCAGCTTGCCGAGGGTACGAAGATAGAAGTGGAGCGCACCAATCCATTCTTCAATGATTATGGTGAGCAGACCGTACCGCTCGACCTTCCTGCATCGGAACACAACCGCAGGCTGCTGGGCTACCCTGATTCTTTTGGCAGAAGGGAGAAGATGCAGACTGCTGATGTCAGCATTCAGGACGGGGAGTATCACGCACAATGCCGTCAGTTCGTTTTGTCGGCCACTCGACGCGGAACTATCAGTACATCGTTCTACATCAATGACGGATCTTTCTATTCCAGAATCCAGAACGTCCGCCTGAAGGATGTCTTCGAGGATGAAGTGGTTGAGTTCAACGGTACCACTGTCGAAGCGAGAATCACCAACGCCATTCAATTCTGCCGATCACTGCGCAGTGGAACAGACGAAAGGTTTGCCATCTTCTCCATCCTTGTTGCCGACGACTCCGGAATGGAGAGAGGATATAACTTCAAAATATTGAATGCGTTCGGAAAGGAAGTCACGAAACGGTTCTATGTCCGTAACGACAGTGAGTCATTCGGATCAGGAAACGTACCTTATGAGGATGTGAATGTCTTCATGCCTGACGAGACAGGTGCTGGATGCGATTTCTACAATGCCACCGGGCGTACTGAGTACGTCGATGAGATACCCATCTCACTCTCTCCTGGTTATTACATATCGCCGTTCGTTCGCACAAACTATGTGCTGAAGAAGATTTTCCGGTATTTCGGATACTCACTCCTGCCGAACTTCTTCACCCAGACATCTCCGTTCACCGACATGGTGCTGCTCAACAATGTCATTGATGTACTGGTGAATGGTCGTCTGAAGGTTGCCGATCTCCTCCCCGATGTCTCCATTGCCGATTTTCTTGCCGTGTTCCGTAAGAAGTTCTGCTGTGAATTCTCGACCGATGAAGGTATGCGGACAGCCAATATCGTATTCCTGCGTGATGTGATGGGAAACTCATCTATAACGGATCTGACACATTGCCTTACGGATGAGCCTTCCATCAAGTATAAATCACAAAAAGACTTCAAACGTGTCATCCTCTCCTCTAAAGAGGTCCTGGACAGCGACACGGGAGATTCGTATGAAGACATCAAAAGCCTCGTGCAGAATAACCCGACAGCCTATCTTGACATCTTCACGGGGGCTTTCTACAAAGAGGGATTCTCAGGAAACTATAAAGTGCTGACAAAGGTGGCGGAGGCTTCCATGCCATATAACACGGGCGAGGACACAGAGGAGCAGGAAGTGGAGATTCCTGACTGTATCCCGGAGTTCCGCAATCTCATGTACCATGGTTCTGTCGATGAATACGACTATGAGCAGAAAATCGGAACATGGCTTTATGTTGGCAGATATGCCACACTCAACTCCAAGATGACCATCACTGGAGATGATGAGAAGGAGGACTCGGAGAATACATCAAGGATGCTCCCCATGCTGGCTTTTGCCTATATGTCAGGTGGTACCAAGCCTGCAGGGACGATATCACCATACGACCTGCAAAATACGACTCGCGATTCTTTCGGGGGATCACGCAATACGGTTAACATGACCAAGCTGTTCGACTATGCCCTTTACTATTATGGACCTGACGGTATCTTTGAGCGTTTCTGGCGCGACTGTGACACGCTTCATCGCAACGCACTCCAGGAAACGAAGATGCGGCTCCTGCTCTCCCAGTCGCAAAAGCAAAACCTTAAGGCATGGGGAAAAGTGTCCATACGTGGGATGAGTTTCTTCTTTAACAAGCTAAAGTTCACCCTTGGAGGAAAGGATGAACCTATAGAGAGTGAACTGCTTACCACAGGCTTGACAGAACCGACAATCCATGCAGAATATACCACTGAACTATTGCCCAGAATGGCCACTGACTACATGTGGACCGGTCTAAGGCTCGAAGAAGAGGTCACTGAGCAGGAATACAACAATTCGGGAGTTGACAAAGAACGTACCTTCCATATCATCTATCCTCCACTTCCATCGGAGGAGTGGGTGAACAAGAAGTACGCTGAACAGATATCCTATACGGCTCAAAAGACACGGCATGCCACATTCTTCCGGCATTCAAGGTGGAAGTACACCAAGACCACTGTCTGGCTTACAGCCGTACCAGCCAGCTCACAACAGCATTATGGAGGGAGGCGTTAGGTGTCCTTTCAGATTCCAGTAATTAATGGTAGTTTTGCCAAAAAGACAACTGAAGATGGAAATAATCACACAACCCGGATCACTTTCACTGGTTGGCAACATGCACCATGTTGTCATATCGTCATCCACTGATATCTCCTTTGTGCTGTCCTATCATGGTAATGCAGAGTCCATCGTTCAACATACCTACTCACCCAACGACAATGGTCTCATTGACATTGACCTGAAGAATATCATTCTACCTCTGCTCTCTTTCCGGCTTCAGGACTTCTCAACACCATATCGGCAGGATAATATCGTCAGGAGGTTCAGCTTTACTGTTTCAGAAATCATGAACGATGACACACCAGGATCATCATTGAGTCATGATTTCAGTGTCATCAGAAGTGGAGTTGATAGTTTTGACGGTGACACGACATCGTTCCTCCAGCAGAATTTCCTGACGTGGCAGCCTAACCTGAAATATGTCACATACTATACACCAGAGTTCCTGACCTACTTCGCAACAGAGGATGTATCCGTCGTATGTAAGGCTTATTTCGAGGATGGGACGGATCAGAGTTTTCTACTTGCTGACAGTATACCATCAAACGAATGCTGGACCATACCAACCCAATACGCCGTCATTGCCGGTCGGTGCGAAAAAATGCCCGTGTATTATGATGTATGGGTAGAAAATGCCAATGGCCAGAGAATGACCTATGTACAACGGTATGTGGCTGGTGACATGCGGTCTGAGGAAGAAGAATGGATCCTCTTCGAGAACTCACTGGGTGGCATAGACTGCTTCCGGGCATACGGCGACAGCGAGAACACCGCTGAGCATACACACAATGTGGCTGAGATAGAGGAGGTTTTTGAGGAGTACCGGGTGGATACCACACGCAAATTCAAGAAGAATACCGGATACCTGGGCCGTAAGGAAAGACTTTGGCTCCTTGACTTCTTCCCTTCCCTTGCCAAATATATCTATGTGAATTCGTGTATACGGCGCATCGTCGTGATTGATAGCGATGTCGTCTATAGCGCAAAGGAACTGCCAAGTAACTACAACTTTACCTACAAATACTCTGATTCCAGACCATATCTCAACCTGCCTCGGACAGAACTTCCACAGACCGTCCTGAACATCAGTGTTCCAGAGCTCGGGTCTTTTACCATCGCCCCACGCTTGGTTGAATTCCCCAGAATCTCTCTAAGTGGTGGGGCTTTATTCCCTGTCCAGAATCCATATTCTGAACAATGGACTGTCACGACAACTGAGGCTATTATTGATTACATCATTGCACAGTTGGGGGCAAACCACTCCATTGGGGGTGGGGTTGGACATACACACAATAATTACTCCGTCCTGGCATCTCTGGAGTTTTTCGGCAGATATCTTTTATCAAACGCACAAAAGATCTATGCCGGTTTTGCTGATGAAGCAGGAAAGCTCTCCGACGACAGTCCCGATTGGAATAAGATCCTGAGAAAGGACATTGACGACACCGCACAGGGAATCATCACTTTCTTGCGGGGAATTTGTTTCGGTGCTGCGCAACATTGGAAGATTGACGGGGATGGCAATGCCATTCTTAATGACATCAATGCGCAGAAAGCCATCTTCAACAAGCTCACCGCACAGGAGGCTCATTTCTTTACCTTGATAATTGACGAGATTAAGTCAGTCGGCGGTCAGTTGATTATAACCCCTGCGAATTGTAGGATTGATTATATCAAAGAGATTCGTGAAAATGGTGTATTGACGGGTTGGAAATGTTATTTTAAGGCTTCCGATGGCGTGCGTACTACCAACAACCAGTGGGAGGCAAATGACCAAGCCATACACATGGAGTTTAATGTCGAACAAGGTGGAACAAAGAATTATTGGCGATTGGTAACTGATAAGTCTGCAAAGCCAGTAAAGATGGATATTACAACAGGTATTGAGTATGGTGAAAGTGACGAAGGCGACAACATCTATTCTTTCCATTGGATTGTGTTGAGCAAGAATGATTGCAAGGCTGATTCCACAGATCCGATGGTAGGTGATGATGTATCACAACTTGGTAATAGGAATAATGTTGATAGACAGAATGCAATCGTCATAAGTGCTTACAATATCCCGTTTATCGACTTCGACGACTTTATGAATACCAGTCCTATCAAGGCACCGTTATACGTGTCTTATAGGGAAATCAATTCATTCAACGTAGGCGAAGCTAATCGTGTTGCTGTCATAGCAGGGAATGGAAATCTGTTCAAAGGTGTCGTAAGAGTTGAGCAAGGCTCTACCCTTGCTGATGGTCGTGACGTAAACAATCTTGGTGTGCAGGAAGGGAATCTGCTTCGCAATAGCGGATTTACTGGCGACTATGAGAGCATTGAGGTTGACGGGGATATGGATATGTCGGCAGACACAGAGGTCTATTCCGACCCGTTGAAATATTGGACGACCACGGATGCAAACGGTCGTATTAATGCAAATGCCGTTGAAGTCATTGAAGAATCCAATGCCGTTAGCGGATATGCGGCAACAATAAACGGGAATCTGTCACAGGATATAGATGTGTACCCCAATACATGGTATATGCTGATGTTTAAGGCGTATATCAGCGACAACACAAGTGGGGCACTCTCAATCAACTTAGGCGGCAACCTCATGACAAAAGAAATCACCTATTCGGCACAAAGGTTTGCATTACCCATCCATACTGGTGAATCTGTAGATGAAGCATACAAAAAGTTAGTGTTGTCAGGAGAAGGAATCACTGTCTATGACCTTATGCTTGTTCAGGGAAATATACCCACAGAATACAAGCCATCGGAGAAAGACAACGACAAGACACTTGCGGAGTTGCTTAATCTCGAATATCTTAAAAAAGCAATCTACGAAGCCAATACTGAGATTTTAGGCGGGCTGATATTGAGTGCAATGGTTTGGGTAGGTAAATATGTGAACGGCAAACAGCAGAACACTGGCGGCATGTCAGGACTCTATACAGATAGCAATTCTCCTTTCCTTTGGGGTGGAGGTACGTTTGAGCAGGCGATTGAGACCATCATGTACTATGCTTCACGAAGACCAGAACATTATTACGACGAGACTCCCGAAGGTCATGTGAACTTTGCCGTGACGCATGGCGGCAGGGCAATTCTTAATGACATGATAGTAAGGGGTTGGGTCTATGCCATAGGTGGTGTGTTCAAGAATATCCATTCGCCTAACTACAGCTTTGAGATTGACGAATCGGGGAATGCTAAACTGAGAGGTGAAATCGAAAGCACCAAAGGAAAAATCGGAGGTTGGGTGTTATCGCCAGGTGGTTTTATGTCCGAGCCATCAATAGAAGGTGATATTCTATCAAAATGGAGAAACACGAATAACACCGCTACTGAATCACTGGCTTATCTCAACACATCCACATTTTTGTTACAAGATGTGAGTGTATATGGTGACGATAATTTGCCTGTTACAAAAATTGGAATAGGTAGGTTTTCGGACCCAAGAGCATATAATGTAGCTGGAGAAGATAGGTATCGTGACCGAAGTTCAGCTCTATACATATATCGAAGAATGTATTGGGGGCAAGATAATATTTTCGATAATTATTATCCTGCTGCAACAATCATAAGTGATAATGCTGGCACTAAAGATGTCGCATTGCATCTTGGCGGCGCACTCCGTATTACGGGGGGTGTGATGGAATACGGTAAAGTGATTGTATACAATACGAGACCTACTTTATGGCCTGTAATAGATCTATCCATTGGGACAACACGCACATACTATATATCATGGGAAGAAAGCGGAGAATTTGATGTGTATGTGCCTAACCTCGCAAATGTAAGAGAACAACTTGGAATAAAAGACTCCACCACTACATTCTGCGTCCCAGTTATTATTGTTAATAGCGCATTGTCAAATAAGAGAATACATATATTCATGGAGGTTGACGGTAGCGGAAACAGGGCGCATATCCGGGATAATAACGGCGGACATTGGAAAGATGAAGAATCCTCCGATGACAACATTACCCTTGTTAAAGGCGACAGTGTGGAATTGCTCATCACCTATCTTGGCGAAGGTGTCACGGACGGGTATTACGCCCAGGTAATCAGAAAGAACGATTAAATAAAGAATATATATGGCAGACGAGAATAGAACAATGGAAATGCACGAGATACAAGCGAAAGGAACATTCGGGGGAATAGTTGGTCAGCTGAATGATAACTTTGCCCGCATCATTGAAGCCATCTTGAAGAAACGAGACGGGAAATCAGCCTATGAACTATGGGTTGAGCAGCCCGGCAACGAAGGGAAGACACTTAACGAGTTCTTCGCATCGTTGAAGGAAAGCGGCTTTACTTCTAAAGCCGTACTCTCTCTTCCGACGGGTTCTGAAATCAGCGAGAACACTATCTATGCCGTGCCGGAGAAGTCGGATGATAGCCTACAGAGTCCAGACAGGTGGGCAGAGTATATCCGCAAGGATAATTCATGGATTCTTCTTGCGCAGCACACAGGTGCAGGTCTTGGTGAGCTGATTAGCAACTTCGCCAATCTGAGGAAAGAAGTTGCTGACATGATAGACAATGCCATGTATGCGGACATCAAGAACTATACGAGCGGCAAGATTATCAACGGCGACGGGACTATCTCTGATAATGAGTCCTATTGTCTGAGCGAGTATATCCCTGTCGAATATGGACAGAAGATACGCTTCTGGTTGGGGAATACGACTGCCCGACTTAACGTGTACAACTCGAATAAGCAAGGGTTGATGTCCGACTGCTACAAGAATAGTTCTTCTGCCAATCCACCAGAATCTGCAACCAATCCACGCACAGTCACGCTTAATGCAACCACATTCACCACAGCCGCTTATTTCCGCATGTCTTTTCCAAAGTCGAAGGCATCTGAGGTGTATGCGCAAGTCCTCAATACACTTGACGAGGTTATAAGCGAGTGGAGGCCAGAGGAAAAAGTGTTAAAGTCCTCAACACAGGAACTGACGAGAGAACAGATTGGGGCGGTTCTTGACAATCTCAATATAAGGACTGGCGCTGAAAACGGAAACGTCCTCATATTTACGGGCAAAGGAAATACTGTAGCATGGAGCGTCACTGATAGAGTAACGCTCATTCCCAAGCATACCTATCGCCTGTGGTTGCAAGACACAGACTGGAGTCTTGACGGAATTACCGTAACAAGCTCAGGTTACGATAAACTCAATTTCTTTATATATAATAACCCAGACGGGATATTACGTAACGAGGACGGTTTGTATAGAATTAATGTACTTAACCCAGCCGTGAAGATGACAGATGTGGTTAAGCCATATTATGACTATACTGTTCCTGAAAGCGTTAATATTAACGACGAGGACATTGAAGTTAAAGAATGGTGGCTGAGAATATACGGACGCGCTGCGGTTGGTACGGAAGTCAAGGTAAGAGTTGAAGACATCACTTCCCTGCTTCAGGCGACAAGTGAGGAAGGAGGGGAATCAGACAAGACTATTGCCGAGAGACTGGCAGAAGGCAATGCCGTAAGACTTACCTACAATGATATGATTGAGAACTTTGGCGAAGATATTGTTTCTTCGCTGAACGGGAAGTGGCTCAATGTGAATGGCTGCAACGGAAAGCCATTAGCAGAACTGACAACTTACAGTGCATCAGCGACTTCTAAATACAAGACTTACAAGATTCCTCTGGACGGAGTAGCTGTTGTTGATGTAAGGCAATATCAGCATGAGTATGCGAGAGGTTCCGTGCTGTTTGATTCAGAAGACAATGCCGTATATGGAATAGTCAATAAGCCAGGCTGTCTCAATGCTTGGAAGCGCATCTATGTAACGGGTGACATAGCATACCTGCTATATACGGTATCGAGTGATTATGTAGGTAGTGATGTGCTTGTGTTGTACCCGGAAGGATATACGATAGGAACAAGTGAAAGAGATAAGGGACTTGGTATTGTAACTGAGTTCAACGGAACTTTGATAGATAATGGAGAAGCCCTCGAAAATGGTATAGTAGCAGGTGATGGACAGAAACCAGCGGTCGGTAGTAGTATGCTTACTTGGGCAGGAACGTCATCATCTTACACAACAAAGTATATATACACAATTATAGACATAAGCGGTTATGACAAGATTGATGACGTATTCGCGTTTAAAGGAACTTCAGACCCATATGCAATGTTCCTTGATGAAAATATGGTTGTACTACAGCGGCTTACGAATCCACCAACAGACGGGGTGAATAATATATATAATCTAGAAATTCCGCCTGGTGCTAAGTACTTTGTACATATAAGAATATTTACTTATAATTTGTACTTTAAGGTATCATCTGCTGGAATAAAAGGACAGGTGGAAAGTAACACCCTGCGTATTCAAGCACTTGAACAAGGCGGTGGTGGAGGTGATTCCACACAGTCAAGGTCAATATCTCTACTTCAGGGTAATATCGGACAGAACGGTTTGCCAATTATATCAAGCAGTCATATCTACACTACTCCAATACAAGGTGGACGTGGATTCGTCTTGGAACTGAACTCGCTATACGAGCTTGATTGTGCACATCTTTTTGACGATAAGAATAATCTGCTTGCCTATAACTATATACCAGACCCATCAATAAGAACAAATCCTGCAACTTCTTTCTACAGAAGAAGAGTCGATGATGCCGATGGTGGAATATCAGCCAATTACTTCACTGATGGTTATCGCAGATGGTATAGTAATATGACAATTCCAAGTGGATATTCTCTTGTATTTGTCATCCGCAAGTATTCGGCTGCAAGAGGCACGCAAGGAGCAACTGCTGTTGATTTGACACCAGATGAAAATATCATCAAGGAGTTTACTTATCTGGATGACAAGGAACTAACAAGTATAGTTCCAGATAACATGTCGCTATCAACTCTTAATAACGGCAAGAAGAGAATATATCAGCTTGCAAGTGTAGGATGGAAAGCCTTGAAAAACATGCCATGCTCAAGTCCTGCCTTGACCACAGCAGGAATCTTCAATGCTGGGAAATATAGATTTGGAGTAGTTTATTCGGAGGCAGCTCAATTCTCCAAGTATGTTGGTCAGCATGTGTCACTATACACCTATCTTTCAGCTTTACGCAACAGTAGGTCTGTCATGTACACCGAACACATTGCAGCCAATAATTTAAAGAAGACAGAATACGGCTTCACGTATAATAATCTTGGGGGCTATGCAAGCAATTATTACGGAACGGTGTGCACGGGATTGACAGGATATGTTATGGGATTGGCAAGTGTCTGGATATCGAGGGCGTATAAGAATTATCCGTCCCTGCTTGGACTTTCAGTTGTGCAGAGCTATGATGTGAATAGTATTGCAAATGCGATACCACCTCATACAGTCGTTCAGCCATTGGATATCATTTGGTACAACGGCCATTGCAGTATAGTAGAAGATGTTATTCTTGACAGAAACGGAAATGTGAAGTATGTCGTATGGGCAGAGGAAATCAACCCTACTCCTTCGGTGGCAGCAATGTCGCCTGAGATGTTCGACTTCAGAGTGCAAGACCATAAGGATAAGTCACCTTCGGGGTGTATTATCCTCAGGAAGAGCGACTGGAGCCAGCTTGCTGAGCCGAGAGAAACGCCGTTCATATCTTTTGACTGGCTGGATATTCCGACAAGGAAGCTCTATAACATCAAGTATAACCCGGATATTAGCACGATGTATGGTGACAAGCCATGCCTTGCTGTCGGTGATATACTATGGCTGAACTTTAACAAGACAAAGGAATATACCAACATCATAATCGAGAAGCAAGGCAATAACGGAACATATTCCGTAGTAAACACCATTACACTTGAGAACAATGTAGATGTAAGAGTCACAAGTGATGATACCTATAATGACATCAACCTTGCATCTCTGAATCTGATAGCAGGAAAGTATAGGGCGAAGCTGACAGGCGGCGGGATTGAAAGCGGCTATACTTATTGGGAACTGATAGGTATTACCTTATCTGTTACCAAGAATGCCTCCAATAAGTTCGATGTGACATTCTCTGCTGATGGCGGCACTCCTTATCTGTTGCGCAATGAGTTAATGGCAGGGTATATGGCTGTCGGCGACAACAGAGTGGTGGAGCTTTCTCCTTCTGACATATCGGAAGGACAGCTTACAAACCTTAACTGGCCTATTACAGTAGACCAAAACGGAAACAAACAGAACTCTGTCTTCAAGGTATTTGTAAGAGGTGAATATGGTGTGGCGGTGAAAGCCGTTGGGCACCCGGATAATACATAAAATCAAAAGACTATGATAAATATCACACAAGGGAACCCGGTGCCGCTGGGGATACAGCTGCGGAGGAACGGGGCGGACTTCGCCCCTGAGAGTGAGGGATTGCGCGTGCGGCTGACCGACTATTACGGCAGTCGGGAGGTTGAGGACGTGACGGTGGCTGACGGCAGGATCCTGGCGACCGTCCCCGCTACGGTACGCGCGGGTAAGTACGGTATCGAGATTACCGGCACACAGGCTGGCAGTCCGTGGCGCACGAAGTATAATGATGTGCTTAACATCACCGACGAGACGGTGGAGGACGTGAGCGACGAGCCGGTGACGATGACGGGCGACTACTACGACATCATCCTGACGGTGAACCTCTATGGCGGCGGCGAGTCTGCAGAGCTGCTCGAAGAACTGGAACGTCTCAGGGGTGAGGTGGCGAGTCTCACTGGGGAGCTGGCAGAGAAGGATGAAGTCATCAGTCAGAAAGATGAAGTCATCAGCCAGAAGGATGCCGTAATCAGCGAGAAGGACAGTGCCATCAGCGGACTGGAGGGCGACCTGCAGGAGAGTCAGCAGCAGCTGGAGAGTATGACCGACGAGCGCGACAAGGCTGCCCTTTTCATCGGCTCGTACCTCGGAGGCGGTGCGGATATTGAAGTGCCCGGCAAAGGTGAGCTCAATATCCGATATGGTTCGCTGGAGGTTCCGGCAGGGTTTACGGAGATTGGAGATAATGCGTTCCGACTAAGAGATAATATCATTAACATCGACTTAGGAGGCGTGGAGATAATAAGCAATCACGCATTCAGAGAATCTACAATTCAGTCAGTCAGAGGCGAGAATGTTACGCTATTGGGAGAAGCCTGCTTCAGAGATTGCACTAATTTGGTAGATGTATATCTTCCTAATGCGAATGGAAACTCTCAAGTTGGGGGCTTTTTCTATGGATGTAGAGCTCTCGAAACCATCAGTTTGCCGTCACTGATTACGTGTGCAGCTTCTGTGTTTTATAACTGCATCAATCTTAAGAATGTTCATCTGCCAAACTTAACTAATACTGGTAATGCGACATTCCAAAATTGCGGTGAATTAGAAGAGATTGTATTACCTTCATTATTAGGTCTTTCTCCGAACACTTTTTTATATTGTACTAAACTCAAAAGAGTAGACTTTACAGAGCTTACAGTAATCGGTACAACAATTAATTACAGTAATATTGAAGTTATCATTCTACGAAGAAGCATATTGACCAATTTATCATCGACAGGTTACATCAATAACACCTGTACGGTATATGTGCCGGACGAGCTGGTGGATGAATACAAGGTTGCAAACAACTGGAAGAACCATGCCGGGCAGATTAGGGGACTGAGTGAGTATGTTGAATAATAAGTATGTAATGCCATGACAGAGACAGAGAACGGCTTTGATATAGATCCTTTAGAAAATGATGAAATTAATTATTAATAATATGAGGATACAACCACCTTATTATATTTACAACAGTTTTGTTGGAAAGATGGATAGTAGGAGTCGCTAAAAAACATCATAATATGCAATATGATAGAATTAAAGCACTCCGTGGTAATTTAACAGCATCTCATTGGCTGCTTTTATATCCTTGGGGGTGTATATGTCTGTGATGAGAATACTACTGTGTCGCGCCTGATCTCTTACGGTAAGGATGTCTGTATTTGCCCTTAGCATATTGGTGATACCAGTATCCTTCAGTGAATAGAATTTGTAACGGTCGGTTAGCTTTAGGTTCTTCCTGATATGATGGTGCCAATAGTCACGGAATTGTTTCTCGCTACTTCTTTCTGCACCGGGTGCAAACCCTTTGCTGAACAGGAAATACTGACCGGGACTGTCGAACACTTTTAGTTCAACCATTAGCTTCAGCACTTTCTGGGGGACTGTGATGATGGCATCGCTGTGGTTCTTTGTCGTGTCACCATGTAGATACAGTGTCTGTTTCTTGATCGAGAAATCTCCAACCTTCAGAAAACTCATCTCACGTGGTCTTACCAGGCAATAGTGCAGCACATAGCAAGCCAGAAGGAAATGCTTATTGTGGACCGTCAGCCAGTCGTGCAATTCTTTCAGTATATCATCGGGTATTACATCCCTGTTCTTACCTTTTGTACCCTTGGGATTCACATTATGGAAGGTGACGGAAGGGTCACTCGGTACATAACCGCGCTCCGTCAAATATTTACAGAACACCTTTACCCATAGAAGGTAATTGTTCCTGGTCCTGATAGTGTTGTTGCGGTCAATGAAAACATAGTCCAGGAACTGCCCGACTATACGCCTGTCAAACTGATAAGTGTAGTACAGGTTAATCTTTTCTTTGTTTTTCCAGTCCATCATCACCTTCAGACGGCTCATATAAGATACCGCCGTCTCTTCCCTTATACTTCGCTCCTTGAGCATCTTCATCAGATACTCCTTATACTTATCGCACACTTCATCAAAGGAAGTGTACTCCAGAGGTTGAACCAGCTCGATCCAAGGATTCCATCCTTGCATCAGTTTCTCTGTGAGACGCTTGATAAGTGCTTCGCCATATTGCTTTTGCTGGCGTTTGCCTTTCACGCGACCGAGCATGAACTTCTTGATTCTAAACTCGCCACGTGCCGGATCAAAAGCCGATACCGACACGTAACACTCCGATGCCTGATGAAACACAGGCGGTTTCCAACCAACAATCTCGTTGATGGACTTCTGTTTTTCGCAACTAAACAAATTTTTTTTAGCCATCTTTCAAATTTTTGCGTGATGGCCTATTGTTAAGAATAAAATAGATTTTTGGGGTTATTCGCCGACTTTTCGCCGACCATTTTACCTCCGACAAAGAGAAAAGGGCTGTCTCCCAGCCCTTTATCTTATTTTAAGTCGGGATTACTGGACTCGAACCAGCGACCTCGCGCCCCCCAGACGTGTGCGCTACCAACTGCGCTAAATCCCGAACTTTCTTTTTGCGAGTGCAAAGTTACAAACTTCATCCGACATTTGCAA
>Ga0247611_10005437_pt1 | contig 16861 bp, 14 predicted proteins | sample 177DNAGHGhighgp2_FD_192422 | JGI IMG/M metagenome (GOLD analysis project Ga0247611, IMG submission 192422) | Sheep rumen microbial communities from Palmerston North, Manawatu-Wanganui, New Zealand - 1770 DNA GHGhigh gp2 | ecosystem: Host-associated > Mammals > Digestive system > Stomach > Rumen... | reverse complement strand
GATAGTCGTATAGGAGTAAATGGAGAATCTATATCTAAAACTGTATATGGAAATATAATCCAATTAGCTTACGATCTTAGAAATGATGGACTTAGTAAAAATTGTGAATATAAATTCGATGTTAAATGTGTAATTAATAATCATAATATCAAAGATTTTTTAGATTTACATGAACTATTTAAAGTTTTTAAAAAAATTTATGGAGTTCATGTAAATGGAGAATTTGTAATTGCTCATGGTGAAGATTATACAGATCAGTTTTATAAAGATCTTAGAAGACAATTATATCAAACATTTGATTTAGATAAAATGTATGTTGAGCATATAAATAAAATTATTTCATATTTAGACCAAGCTCCAGGATGTAGTTGTGATATTGGTAAATATACTACTATTACTCCTGATGGTAAAGAAGGAATATGCACTGCATTATCACAATATGATGTATTTATAGATGAACAATTAGCTCAAGAAAGATGTAAAGCTGAAGAATGTCAAGAATGTAAATATTCTTATATGTGTGATGGTGGATGTAGATATGAAAGATATTTAAAATTTGGTAATGAATGGCCTAATAAACATTTAGAATCTACATGTAAAATTATGAAAATTTGGCATGAAGCTATAGAAAGATTTCTTAGTCAATGTAGAACTAATCCTAATAAAACTAAATTAAGATCTATTATAACAAATTATAAATTATGGAGTTATAATAGATACGGTATTAAGGAGAAATAAAATGACAACTGTAACTACTATCAGAGATTATCCAAATAAAATTACTATAAAAAGAATTGGGCATAATGTATTTGAAGTTAATGCTGAATATGATAATAAAATGCAAAACTTTACTGAAATCATATCTGGATTTAATATTGGTGGAATTAAATACACTGATATTCTTAGATTGATAGATGATTATAGTAAAGAAAAAAGATTAAATATGACTAATAATGAAGGAGGAATTGAATAATGATTTATTATCTTCCAGAGAGAATATATGAAATTCTTAAAGATAATAATGAAGTTACAAATAAATTAAAAAATTTAGAATATAAATTTTCAGAATTTGATAACTTCAAAGATTATATTAGTGGTTATAGTAGATTAGAAAATGGAGATCCTGAAATGAAGGCTCTTCATAATGAAATCGATAATCTTATTAAAAATTTATTATATGATAAACCAATTTTACTTAAAGAATTCTCTATTAATAATGGTGATCTTTCTGTAGATGATATGATAAATATGTTTAATTTCTTTGATGAAAAACAAGGTATTGATTTAGAGAACAAATTTTATTTATTGTCTAATATTATAAATAAATCAGAAGATCATAATATATCTGAAAGATATATTGAAACTTATGTAAGTTTATATGAAACTACTTTAGATAATGTAAAAAAAGATCTTTCTAAATATATTCATTTGAAATATATGTATTCAAAAATTTATATAATTTCTAAATATTGGATAGATTTTGAAGATACTGGTGAAAATACATGGATATCTAGATATTTAGATACAGTTTATGCTGAATGTATTAAAGCTTATAATATTACAAATGATAAAGATATAACTCTTAATTATTATTTAGAAGCTCTTACTACTGGTATAAAAAGGTTAAATTATAATAGAGAATATAATAAACTTTATGATACTATTTGGTTAAATGAAGTAATGATACATATAGAATTAGGGCTTTTGTCTAATAATGATGATGAGATTAATTTCCAATATGAAGAATTTAATAGTGGATATTTATTATTATTAGACGAGATGGCTACGATATTCTGTTTACATAGTTATAAAATTCCTTTTTTATTTATATTAGGATATATTGTAAAATATATTAATAATTCTTTTGAAAATAAGAAAACATTGTTACGTGGTTTATCTTATTATGATAAAGTAAATCATAATATGTATGCTCTTATTGTATCAAAATATCTTAAACTTACAGAATTTATTAATGATCCTAAATATAAAATAGAAGGTTTAGATAATAAAGATAGAGAATATTTTTTATCTGATGAATTATGTAATTTATCTGCTGCTAGCCCTAATAAACTTCAAGAAGAAAGAACTAAAGATAGTATGAATTTATCATTACAAGCTATGATTGATAAATGTAAAGAATTTTATGAAAAATAAAATTATTACTAGACTCCATATGGAGTCTAGTAATTTTTATAGGAGATTTGCATTATGAATAAATTAAAAAGTGTAGTAGTTAAAATTACAGATACATGTAATTTTGATTGTATTTATTGTTTTGAATCAGCAGATATTAAAAAAAGACATCGTATTTTTATTAAAGAAAAACAACTTTTAGAATTTCTTAAAAAGTTTGAAATTGATGAAAGATTAGATTTTTATTTTTTTGGTGGAGAAATATTTTTATATTCTAAAAGAATATATGACATTTATAAAGAAATTAAAAAGTTGGAGAAATTTAAAGATACTACTATTCATTTTGCTTTTATTACTAATGCAAGTTTTCCTGATAGAGTAATAGATTTAATTAAAGAAGATATATTTGATTTAGATATGTGTAAGATTAGTTGGGATGGATTATTATGCGATCAAACTAGAATGAAAAAAGGCATTAATAATGATCCTATGTTTAATATGATTATGATGAATAATATTAGAAGATTAGCGTTATATTGTAAAGATAATGTTTTAATAAGTATGGCTATCACAAAAGATAATATTCTTACACTTTATAATACAATGAAATATCTTGATACTCTTGGATATAAGAAATTTGAATATTATTTTATTTTTAATATTAAAGAATTACAAGAATATAATAAAGAATTATTTATTGGAGATTTTTATAATGAATTAAGAAGGATAATAGATAATTATGATAGTTTTACTAATGTAAAACTTCATAATTATGAACTTTATAAAGGAACTTACGATTATGCATTTCAATGTAGATCTTTAGGAAATCAAATATATATAGATCCAGATGGTGATATATGGAACTGTGCTCTTTTTTCAGAAATGTGGCAACAATTGAAAGATAATGAGAATCATAGTAGAGATGGTAATATAATTAATGCTGATCCTGTTACTATTATGAATATTTATTCTAATTTTAAATCTACTATGGATTTTAACGTTAAAGAATTTTGCCAAGATATAGTTGATTGTCAATGTAGACATTTTTGTAATACTTGTCCATTAGAAATTATAACTTTCAAAAAAGCTTGGAATTTTTGTCCTATTAAAAGATTAAGAGAAACAGAGAATACTGTTTTTAGAGATAGGAGTTAAATTATGAAAAATATATATGTTAAATTTGAGAATAAAGATAATAATCATATATGGGTAAAATTTATTATGGAGTATAATAATGAATTACGATTAGACAATATAGTTATGTCTATAAATCAAATGCTTATAAATAATAAACCCATAAATGTATTTTTTGAATATCCAAATATATTATTTGAAAAAGTTACTCCTTTATTATATATAAATAATTCTTCTATTAGTAAAATAAAAGAAATTACTACTAAAGATGTAGATTGTGCATATGATATTCATTGTTCTTCATATAGAAATTTAAAAGAAACTATTTATGGAATGATTGGAAAAGGAGAAAAATCTAATGAAGAAAATATCAAAGATAACAATATGCCTAAATAATATTTGCGATAAGAAATGTGATTATTGCTATAGAAATAATAATGATAATTTCTTTAAAAAATCTTTAGATTTTAAATATTGGCAAGAGCTAGCTAAATATCTTGCATTTACAAAAGATATAGAATTAGATAAAGAAGTTGGAGTATGCTTTACTGGAGGAGAACCTTTTTTAACTTCATATAATATGATAGAAGGAATTTTTACTCTTAAAGCTATAGAAATAATTAAAAATATAAATTTAAAATTTGGATGCATAACTAATCTTACTAGTCCTAAAGATTTATTAGATTTCTTAGATAGAGGATATTTATATAAAGAAGGTGTATCTATTAGTTGGGATTACACAGGAGATTATATAGAAAATTTAGAAATTAAAACATTATATGAAATTAATAGAGGTTATTATAATAATAAATATAGTGATTTATATATCAAAATGGCATTAACAGATAAAACTATTCCTTATTTATATGAAGGATTAGTATTATTAAGAGATTATGGGTTTTCTAATATAGGTTATTATTTTGTAAATGGAACTAAAGATTATGAAGATGAAAATATAATAAAAGAATTTAAAAAACAATTATCATGTATAAAAAAATTCATAGGTTTATCTACATATGTTAGAAATTATAATGAAATATTACTTTATCCAGAATATCCTTATTGCGACAAAATAGGAGAATTATTATATATTGATACAGCTGGCAGTATTTGGCCATGCTCATTTTTCTCTGATGATAGTAAAGTTCATGGAATATCTAATATACAAGATTATAAATTAGGTGATATATTTAATGGAATAAGAAAAGGTTATAAAGAAATTATAGATGAGCCAAATAAAAAGCCATTAGAACATTTTTGTCATGCTTGTAGTGATGAATGTAAAGAAAAGATTAGAAAAATGAAACAAATAGAGTTAGATATATTTAAAAGATAGATAGCTATATGACTATCTATCTCTAAACATCTACTTAAAGAAGATAATAGTCTTCTTTAATTTATTATGGAAAGAGTGATTATATGAGAAAATCTTGTTCTAAAGATTTTAATAACTTAGACTCTTTTATAATCAATGATAAGATTCTGAATAAATTTTATTACAAACTAGATGAATATCAAAAAGACTATTATGAATCTATATTAGATCCTAATATAAAATTTATAGGTGTTAATGCTTCTAGTGGAAGTGGCAAAACTTGGATTAGTGTAGGAGGTTCTTTAGAATTATTAAGAGAAGGTAAGATTAACAAAATTTTTTATTTGCGTACTCCTGATGATAGATCTCTTAAATTGGGATTTCTTCCAGGAGATCAAATGGAAAAAAGTCAAATATATTTTAAACCTTTTTATGATATAGCAATAGATTTTGGAATAAGACCTGAAGAAATAGATTTAGCTAGAGAAAATGAATCTATAATATTAACTACAGATATTTGTTTAAGAGGTACAAATATCTCTAAATCTGCAGTAATAATAGATGAAGCACAGAATATGGATTCAGATACAATTAAATTAGTATTAACTAGACTTCATGATGATTGTAAAGCTATACTTATAGGACATAAATTACAAAATGATCAAAAGAATGAAGATGGTAGTACTTTTGATAAATATATAGATTATATGATTCAAAAACCTTGGGCTAAAAGATGTGAATTAAAGAAAAATTATAGAGGTGAAATGTCTACGTGGGCTGATAATTTTCAATTAAATTAATATGAGAGTACTCCATACGGAGTACTCTCTATAGTATTTTATCCTTTTCCACATACTATTAATAACTTAACTTCTTTCATTTAAAGGAGGGAATATATTTTGGCTAGAAAAATATTTATGGTATCTTATGATGATAAAAGTAGACCTAATAATGAAATATTATCTCCAAATGGTCTTTCTTTTAAAACAGATAAAGCATTTCTTTTAATATGTAATTTTCCTATTAAAGATAGAGCTTATTTTGAATTTACTATTAATAATTATTATCCTATTAAGATATATAAAAATATACCAATATATGTAGGTATACATAAAGAACCATCATTTGGTACTCTTAATTCTGATTTTATGATTGGATCTTTATATTATAATGCTGAAACTTTAGAATATGATATAATGTCTAAATATTCTAAGCAATATTTAAATTATCATACTCATCCAGATCATATTTATTATAGAAGACCTGGTGCACAAGATGTAATAGGTGTTGGTGTAGATTATGCTACAAATACAGTTAAAATATTTGTAAATGGTAAATTATTTTATAATATAGAAAATAAAACTTTTGATGAAGATGGAAATGAAATAGCTTCATTTGATCTTACATCTGGAACATTTTATTTTTGTATATGGAGTAATATCTACTATAAAAAGATTCTTTCAGATTTTAATTATAATTCAGATGATGAAGATATAGAAAAATCTAAAGAAATAAATGGCGTTATTAATTTTGGTAGTACTTATTCTCCTTATGTTCCTGATGGATATAATACAATGTATTCTTTGTATGCTAATTATGTTAATCCTCCTGATGAAGAAGATTTAGAAGAGGATCCTACAGATGCATTTATATTTGATCCATCTTTATATGAAGGAATGAATAATACTGTTGCATATATAGGAAACAATAACTCTCAAGTAACTGTAAGAAATCCTATTGATATTCGTGTTGAAACAATGGCTCTTACTCATTATGAAGATGAAACTAGAGTTACTATAACAGATAAATATAAATATTCAATGGAAGCTGCAGAAGATCCAGATGAAAGATATTTTAGTTCAGGTTCTGCAGTATTTATTAATAAACCTATTCCTACAGAACAAAAAATTTATGTAGAATTTTATGTAACTAAAGGAGCATTAAAATCTAATAAAATTGGTATTCCTATATCTGTAGGTATTACTAATTCTATAGTTCCTCCTAATGATCTTCCTCTTCCTTCAATAATAGCTAAATCAAGTAGGATAGATTTATATCATGATCAATGGTATCATTATTATTGGAGAGAAATGAATAATTCTGGATCATATGAACCAAATTATGTTCAGCATAATCATGAAATAGATAATATTTATACTACTATAACTCCAGAACAAGGTAAAGTTATAGGATTAGCATTTAATCTTGCTAAAAATAAAGTAACTGTATATGTAGATAATATAAAAATGTATACCATGCGTACTAATAGAGTTGTAGATAGAGAAAGTGGTGAAACTTTTACTATATCTAATACTAATAATAATTATTATGTATTTACTGGAAATAATGGAACTATTTACAGAGAAATATATGGAAAAAGATTCAAAGATAATCATAATGTATATTATGATTATATATATAATTCTCATTCTGGAAGATATGAACTTTATGAAGAGGGCAGTAGACTTGAATTTATTCCTGATGATGAAACTATAATAGATGAAGAAACAGGACAGCAGATAACTGTAAAATCAGAAACTAGTTATCATATGGGCGATATGCATTATACAGTATATACTGAAAATGAATATACTCGTTATTTAATATTTGAAGGAGATGATGGTACAGTATATACTCAAGTAAAATCTGATGTAATGGTTAGAAATACTGATAATATATATTTTGAATTGAGACAATATATAGATGGAGAAAGTTTAAAGTATAATATGGTTAAAACTCATAGTGTCAAGCAACTTATATTTTCAGATTTAGATTATTCTAAATCTTATGAATTTACATATGCTTTTATTCATGATGAAGGAGCATTTGATGGTACAGTTAGTGGTACTTTTAATTTTGGACAAGATCCTTTTGCTGCTACTATGCCAGATGGATATATGTCATTATGGGATTACTATGCATTAGTAAGTATGATTAGAAGTCATAATATTCAAGATATCTCATCTAAAATAAATATTATAAGAGATAAAACTAAATATGCTCATATGGCTTCTTTAATAAAGATAGTAAACACAGGAAGATATATTTATGGTAATAATGGTATCAATAAAATGATATTAAATCATAATATAATAACAGATGAAGAACCATATTATTATACTACTAAAGGTTTAAATATGAATGATTTTATTTCTATGATATCTAGAGAAAATAATGGTTATATTCCTGAAGAAAAATTAAATTCTGTAAATATAACTTTTGAAGGTATTATTCATTATACTATTTATATACCTAATTTACAACATCAACACATAGAAGCATATTTGAATGGTAAAAATAAATATTTAACAACTTTTCAAGCTCCTAAGGGATCATTTATTAATGTTAAATTAATTGCTGATAAAGGTTATACTGCCGGTAATCTTAATTTAGAAAAGATTACTGTAAATGAAGACACATCTATTAGTGCAACCCCTGCAGTGTTAACTAAATATACAGTAAATATTATTCCTACTATTAATCAGCATATTGAAATAGTTAAGATAATTGGATATAATCAATCTACTAAAGAATATATTGTAGATGAAAATAAGAAATATGATTCTAGAACAACTAATAAATTTATTACAACTATAGAGAATCCTGATTGGTTAATTAGAGTAATACCAGATTATGGGTATAATGCTGGCAAACCTAATTATGAACATATTCATGTTGAACAAGATATTACTGTAAGTGCTGAAAATGCTAAAATAAAATTATTTGTTGTAACTATTCCTAATACAGTTCATCAAGTAATAAGTGTTAGATTTAATCAAATTGAGTATGAATCTAATAAAGTTGATAGTGAAATTACTGATATTATGCCTAAAACTTTTGAAGTTCCATATAATACTACTGTATATATAGAATCTAAAGAAGTAGATTTAGGATATAAGATTAGTGGCACTTTTGATACATATAAACTTATAGATAGAGATACAACTATAACTGCTCCTACTATAGTAGATGATATGTGTACTATTACTGTAAAAGATACAGGATTTAGAGGAACTTATAATATATCTAACAGTATTAGAAATGGTAAAGTCTTTAGTATAAGAAGAGGAGATACAGTAACTATTACTGTTGAACCATCAGATGGATTATATATTGATAAATTTACACTTGAATAAAAATTAATTTTAATTATCAATATAACTATATTGTAATATACCATTATTGGTATAAATAAAAAATATTTATTTTTTGGAGGTTCAAAATGAACACATTATTTGGAAACAACGTAGTCAACAATCATGACAACAAAGCAGCTACCAACAATTCGCAACAGAGTTCTAGTGCCCAACCAAACTACAGAAATGACAATTTTTCTAGTGCTGTTAATGGAACTCAGCAAAATCTTTTTAATGGTGAAAATTCTCCAACTTCAAATTTAGAACCCATTGATTTTGATAGCGTGGTAGATTTTAAATCTATGAGTTATAAAGATGGAAGAATTGATAGTGGAGATGAAGATTGGATTGAACGTAAGAAATGCACTATGTCTGAAATTGCAGATAAACCTATTGTAATTCGTAGCGTTCATGAAAGAAAATCTAAATTGTATGACGACAAAAATTACATTAGCATTAATTTTGTAAATGAAAACAATGAAGAATGCTATGTAAATACTAGTGGTTATACTATTAGAAAGCAATTGTCTGAGAAAAATATATCTTATCCGTTTAAAGCTACTATTAAATCTTGTGAAAGAAGAGACAATCCAAATCTGAAATATTACAAGTTAGTTTAAGTTATTAATATGAGGATACTCCATATGGAGTATCCTCTATAAATTGTCCTATATAGCGTAAGTTTAATATTTTAACATTATTATAACCTTAAAAAATAAAATAGGAGGAAATTTGTATGTATGTAAATATTAATGGTAAACTTGTAAAGTTAACCACTGAAGAATACGAAGCATTAATTGCTAATGAATCTATACCTACTGCTACTAAAGGACCATTATCTAAAATGGACGAATTAATAGCATCTGTAAATAGTGTATCTGAAGCTATTAGCAGCGGAGGATCTGGACAAGATATTCCTGAACCTATTGTATACACTTTAACTAAAGAAGGCACTACAATTAGATTAGAAGGAACTGATAATTCAGTTTCTTCTGTAGAAGATGCAAATGATAATACTACTTATAATTTATCTATTGCAGATCGTGTTATTACTTTAGCAGGTTCTGATAATTCTAGATCTGAAGTAGAACTTCCTGAAGAATCTACTGCAATTCTTTCTCAGTCTTGGGATGCTGAAAATAAAGAATATGGGCTTACTGTAACTGATAATGATGGTGAAGAATCTTCTGTAGTTATTCAGTATCATCTTATTAAAAATATTGAAGCCAATCAGATTGTTTTAATGGCTGGAGATAAACCTGTAGATGCTATTCAATTAGCTCAAGATCAGGATACTAAATATACAATTGAAAAAGTTGGTAATGAAATTAGATTAATTCCTAGTGATGGCAGTGCTGCTATTCCTATTGAATTAGATCCTGATCTGAATACTACTTATGAATTATCATTTAATCCTGAAGAAGATACTCTTACTTTAACACCCAATGATAATAGTTTACCTCAGGTAGTATCTCTTTCTAAATTTGCTGATGCTACTGCAGTCGAAGAAGCGTTAGCTGAATATGTAGATAAAGATGATTATGCTGCAGATATGGCTACTAAAGCAGATAAATCTGAGATTCCTGATATTTCTGGCCTTGCAGAAAAGACTTATGTAGATACTGAGTTAGCTAAGAAAGCTAATGTAGAAGATATTCCTGATGTATCTGAATTCATTACTGCTGAAGCATTAGATCCATATGTTAAGACAGAAGATTTACCTGATCTTACTCCTTATGCAAAAACTGAAGATGTTAATACAGAATTGGCAAAGAAAGCTAATGTAGAAGATATTCCTGATGTATCTGAATTCATTACTGCTACTGCATTAGAACCTTATGCAACTACTGAGGTTGTTAATACTGCATTAGAACAAAAAGCAGACAAGTCTGAGATTCCTGATGTTAGTGGGTTTGCAACTACTGAATCTGTAAATACTGCGTTAGCTAATAAAGCTGATAAATCTGAGATACCTGATGTTAGTGAGTTCATTACTGCTACTGCATTAGAACCTTATGCTAAATCTGAAGATATTCCTGATGTATCTGGGTTTGCAGAAAAGACTTATGTAGATACAGAGTTAGGAAAGAAGGCTAATGTAGAAGACATTCCTGATGTATCTGGTTTTGCTGTAAAAACTGATGTAGATACTGCTCTTGAATCTAAAGCAGATAAATCTGAGATTCCTGATGTATCTGAGTTCATTACTGCTACTGCATTAGAACCTTATGCAACTACTGAAGCTATGAATACTGCATTGGAAAATTATGCTACAAATGATGATGTAGACGCAGTTTCTAGTTGGGCAACTGAAGAATTTGGTTCTGTTAATTCTGCTTTGAGAGCTCAAATTGATATTTTGAATAAAATGATTCGTGAGATTAAATATCCTGAAGTAGAAGAAATGGAAATTGATATGGATATTTCTGCTTCTGATAAAGATATTGCAATTTCTGGTGATGTATCTGGAGCAGTAAGAAATATTACTAATGCTAATTCTGTACTTGGTGAAAATGTTACTATAGAAAATGGCAGAATTGCTGTAGCTGCTACTGAAGATGTAGAATTCAAAAATCTGAATACTAATGGTGCATTAGCTAAATCTACATCTAATGCTGCTATGTCTATTAATAATAACGGTAATGTTGTAATTAAAGAATCTGGTATTGAACAGAATTCTTATAATGCAATTGAAATAGGTTTAGGTACTAATGTAGCTCCTAAGAATGTTTTGATTGATAATGTACAGTTTACTGGAACTCTTTCTAATAATGCTATAAGTGTATTCGGTTGGCAAGAAGGAGCAGAGATTGTAATTTCTAATTGTGTATTTGAAAACGTATCTAATCCTATACGTTTGAGTAATAAAACTAATGTACCTTGTAAAGTTAAATTTATTAACTGCACATGTAATAAATGGGATAGCAATCCTGATTATGCAGGATTCCTTCTGTTACAAGATTACACTTCTGCTAGTGCAGCTGAAGCTGAAGAAGCTAATAGATTTGCTAATATGGAAATCACATTTGAAAACTGCTATGGACCAGAAGGGGTTAAAATTGAAGGAGACGCTGAAGCATTATGCAATCCAGAACATCAAATTGTTTATCTTTGGAGAGATAAAGGTGGAAAAGTTGCTTATGATGCAACTAAGTTCCCGAAGATATCTGCTTTCTAATTACAAAGAATATAGTGGAGACTCATATGAGTCTCCACTACTTTATTATTATTAATCACCAAGATATTCTTCAGGAATACCATTTTCTTTATATTGATTATAATACCATATAGCTTTTCCTCTAAGGATATTTCCACCATCACCATATTCGTCATCATCTGTTAATACAGATAAATCCCATCTACAATCTGGATCATTACCCCAAGGAGCATAATCATCTTCTACAGCAGCTTCATAATGAGTCCAAACTCTTTCTTTTATTTTTTCTCCATAATTACCATATAAATCTAAAGCCATAGCTAATACAGCAATTACTTGAGCCATTTTTTCTATTTGAGCATTAGTAGGAGCATAATTTCCTAATTCAGGTCTAGGATTAGAAGGAGAACCATTTAATTGTGCACCATAACATGCACATAAAGAAACTCCTATAGCACCAGTATTTCTTTTATATGTATGATATTTGAGATCATCAAAGTCACCAGTCATATGACAATTACCTTTATCGTCTATATTAATATGATAATCTTGCCATATTTGATGATATAAACCAGCACTCCAATGGAGATATACCATTAAATCTCTATTCACACCAGCAGCTTGATTTTCTAATGAACTTTTACAAGCTATTGCTTCATCATAAATTTCTTTAAGATTAACAATTTTATCCATATAATCCTCCTATTATTCTAAATCTATGATTTCTCCTTGATTATTAATAGTTTTCCATTTTACATTATTAGCTCCACCTTTAGCAATATATTGTTCCCATTCGTTAGAATCATTAAGTTTATAAGTTATATCTTCAGCTATAACGTATACAAGCATACCAGTAGCTCTTCTAGCTTGAGGAATACTATTTCTTTCAGCTAATGTTCTTACTGAACGAAATCCACCAATTCCATATTTAGCATCATGAGTTCCATATGTATCATCAGTTGTAAATGGTACTATAGTAGATGGTATATTAACGCCTTTAATATTAGCCATATAAATATTCACTCCTTTTATAAAGTTATTAATTAGATGTAAAGATTAATTGAATATATATTTTATTATATAAAGCACATTTGTAAATTAATAACAATCATATAATGACTATTAATTAGATTATTGGAGGTCAATATGATTCATAATTTAAATGTAGATACTAATTCTCCAAAAAATTCTAGTATATATATTAAATGGTGCTCATTAAGTTCTCCTCGTCCTACAAAAGGTATTAAAAATGTTTTCTATATAGATTCTAATAGAAAAATAATATCTATTTGGGATGATACCAATAATAAATATATTAACTTTTATGGAGATAATAAGTCTACTAATATCACCACCAATATTCCAATAAAAAAATCTAATAATGATGAATCTAGTTTATATTCTTTTAATTTAATGAATGATAATTTAATTATTACTGATTCTAAAGGAGTTATAATTGAAATTCCAATTCCTAATAAAGAATTTGTTGATAATAAAATTAAATCATTAGAAGAAAGAATAGAGAAATTAGAAGAACTATTAAATTAAATTTTATAATGTAGGGTGGTGAAATTTAAAAAATGCAAGATATTAATTTTATAAAAGCTACCGCTGAAAACTATAATAGGAGAAGAATCACACCTAACGATGCTAATAATATATATTTCATCACCGATACTCAACAACTTATCATAGGTAATATGAAATTTGGAAGTGCATATATTACTGTAGATAATGATCATCCTTTACCTAATATAGGTGTAGAAGGATATCTTTATATTGATAAGCGTAATAATTCGGTTTCTATTAAGGTGTGGGACAAGTCTGCTAATTCATATATAGAGTTACCTATAGCAGATAAGAGTTATCTTAAATCAATTAAACGTGTTGATCAATCTATAGTTGGTGTTTCTGGAACTGGAGAAGATACATCTTCTGCTAGTCTTGACAATTCATTGACTTATAATGATATCGATACGTTATTTGATAATAATTAATTTTTTAAAAAAAGGAGAGTTTTAAAAATGGCTATTGATAATAAAAAGTTTCTTGATTTGACAGGTCTTGGTTATTTTAAAGAGAAACAAGATGCTTATAATGCAACATTGTATGTTCCTTTAACTCAACGTGCAGCTGCATTAGGTGTTGCAACATTGGATGCTAATGGTAAAGTTCCTTCTACTCAATTACCTTCTTATGTTGATGACGTTGAATCTTATACTAACTTAGCATCTTTCCCTGCTACTGGTGAAGAAGGAAAGATTTATGTAGCTGAAGATTCTGGAAAGATTTATCGTTGGGTTGATCCTGCTACTGAAGAAGGCACTGGTCAATATATTAATATTTCTAGTGCTGTAGGTGTTGCTGATGAAGCTATTAAATTACAGACTGCTCGTAATATTAATGGTGTAGCATTTGATGGTACTCAAGATATTACTCTTCCGACTGCTACTACTGCTGTTGCTGGTACTGTTATTCCTGGTACTAATGTACAATTAGATTCTTCTACTGGAACTATTTCTGTAAATACTGCTACTACTAGTCAGCTTGGTGTAGTTCAAGTTGGTACTAATATTAATGTATCTTCTGGTGTAATTTCTGTTCCGACAGCTACTACTTCTGTACAAGGTGCTGTACAAGTAGGAGATAATATTACTGTAGCTTCTGGTATTATTTCTGTAGCCACTGCTGATGCTTCTACTCTTGGCGTAGTTAAACCTGGTACTAATATTAATGTAGGTACTGGTAATGATGCTGGTGTAATTTCTGTTAACACTGCTACTGATTCTCAACTTGGTGTAGCTCAGGCTGGTACTAATATCAATGTTTCCAATGGTATATTTAGTGTAAATACTGCTACTGATTCTCAACTTGGTGTAGCCCAGGCTGGTACTAATATCAATGTTTCCAATGGTGTATTTAGTGTTCCTGCAGCAACCACTGCTTCTCAAGGTGCTGTACAAGTAGGCACTAACATTTCTGTAAATTCTGGCACTATTTCTGTAGCTACTGGTTCTGATTCCGTTAAGGGTGTACTCCAGGTTGGAGATAATTTAAGTGTAGCAGATGGTGTTGTAAGTGTAGCAAAAGCTTCTACTTCTGTATTTGGTGTAGTAGAAGTAGGTAGCAATATCGATGTAGCTGCTGGCGTTATTTCTGTTAAGACTGCTACCGATTCTCAACTTGGTTTAGCACAAGCTGGTACAAATATTAGTGTATCTAATGGTGTATTTAATGTAGCTACTGGTTCTACTTCTCAGCTTGGTGTTCTGAAAGTTGGTACTAATATCAATGTAGGTACTGGTGATAATGCTGGTTTAATTTCTGTAAATACTGGTTCTGCTAGTGATCTTGGTGTTCTGAAAGTTGGAGATAATATTACTGTTGGTACTGGGGCTAATGCTGGTGTAATTAGTTTAACTGCTACTAATGTAAATAATGCATTAGGTTATGACATGACTGAATTATCTACTACTGACATTGATACTTTATTTGCTTAATTAAGATATTTTGAATAATTAATATTATCAATACATATTATTAAGTAATTTAATTGGATTCGCCTGATTATCAGGCGAATCCTTTAATTAGTAATTAATTCCAAGGTGGTGGGATTTTAAATGGCAATAGAGAAGAAAAAATTTGCTGATCTTGCGGCTTTAAGATATTTTAAACAAAAATTAGAAACTATTTTTGCAAAAATTTCTCATAATCAAGCATCTAATACAATAGATAAAATGACAGGTTATAGTAAACCTTTATCTACATCTGCTATTAGTTCTTCTGATTCATTAAATACTGCTATTGGTAAGTTAGAAAAAGCTTTAGATACTGTAACTCCTGGAGAACATACCCATGAATCTGATGATGTTACTGCTATGACTGGTTATAGTAAACCTGAAAGTTCTACTGCTGTTTCTGCAATTAGTACATCTGATACATTAAATACTGCAATTGGTAAACTTGAAAGAGCTTTAGATGATAAACAAATTAAAGGAGATTATCTTGCAGCTGATGGGACAGCTGTAAATTCTGAAAAGTTAGGTGGTACTGAAGCTGCTAGTTATGCTAAGTTAGATTCTCCTACATTTACTGGAACTCCTAATTCTACTACAGCAGCAGCAGGTACTAATACTACTCAGATAGCTACTACTGCTTTTGTACAGACTGCTGTTAGTGGGAAATCTGATAGTAATCATAGGCATGATAATGCTACTACGACTACTGATGGATTTATGTCATCTACTGATAAAACCAAGTTAGATGGTATTGCTGAAAATGCAAATAATTATTCACTACCAGAAGCCACTTCATCTGTATTAGGTGGTGTAAAAATTGGCAGTAATATAACGAATTCTTCAGGTACAATTAGTTTAACTAAATCTAATGTAACCACTGCTTTAGGTTATACTCCTCCGACTTCTGATACTACTTATTCAGATGCTACTCAATCAGATGCAGGTCTAATGTCTGCTGCAGATAAAACTAAGTTAGATGGTATTGCTGAAAATGCAAATAATTATTCTTTACCTACAGCTTCTAGTACTACTCTTGGTGGTGTAAAAGTAGGAACTAATTTATCTATTAGTAATGGAGTGCTTAGTGCTACTGATACTACTTATTCAGATGCTACTCAATCAGATGCAGGTCTAATGTCTGCTGAAGATAAAACTAAGTTAGATGGTATAGCAGATGGTGCACAAGTAAATACTATAACTGGAATTAAAGGTAATTCTGAAAGTTCTTATAGAAATGGTGATGTTAATTTAACGGCAGCTAATATTGGAGCATTAGCAGCTGATGGGACAGCTGTAAATTCTGAAAAGTTAGGCGGTACTGAAGCTGCTAGTTATGCTAAGTTAGATTCTCCTACATTTACTGGAACTCCTAAATCTACTACAGCAGCAGCAGGTACTAATACTACTCAGATAGCTACTACTGCTTTTGTACAGACTGCTGTTAATGGGAAATCTGATAATGGGCATA
>Ga0247611_10005436_pt1 | contig 16863 bp, 8 predicted proteins | sample 177DNAGHGhighgp2_FD_192422 | JGI IMG/M metagenome (GOLD analysis project Ga0247611, IMG submission 192422) | Sheep rumen microbial communities from Palmerston North, Manawatu-Wanganui, New Zealand - 1770 DNA GHGhigh gp2 | ecosystem: Host-associated > Mammals > Digestive system > Stomach > Rumen ... | reverse complement strand
TTCCCCACATTGCATCCTTAAAGTGGAAAGTCGCTTTGATATATTCGAGCACCGCTGCCCGTACTTCGTATGCCTGTTGTAATGGTAACATATCAGATTATTTTAAGAGGTCAATAGTAAAGTTTGCTGAGGAGACTGTCCTATAGCCTTCGCGTTCAAAGACCTTCTGAGACTGATTATCAGCAGGATCAATGGCCAACTTATGATTGAAGAGTATTAACCCAGCCGTAGCGATTACCTCTCCAATGGGGTCAACCAAATCAACGTCGCCATCAAAACTGAATTCAATATTGTTGTCAAGTAGCTCATCAACAATATGTTCCAGTCCGGGATAGAGTTTTTTGATTTCGTCTCGATCGTTGTTTTTGAATTTAGTTATATCAAGCGAGGTCTCATGCTTATCGCCAAAATTCACCGATTTGCAGTCATTCAAAAAGTTCAAAACTTTATTAGAGTCGATTTTGATGTAGTCAATCGGCATGTCTGTTATCAGTAAGGTTGTACTCCTTGAACGGCTTGTCGCAACATTGAATAAGTTGTCGGAAAAAGCAAAACCAGGATTTCTCGATGGAACGTAGTAGATTGTATAGTCAACCGTTTCACCTTGAATACGGCTCACGGTTTCAACCATTATGTCTAGTTTCTGGTCATCGCCACAGAATTCTTTCTCGAGCATTTTAGTCGTTTGGACAAAAGGTGAGAGAATGGCAAGTCTTCTTTTCGGGTAATACGCCTTGAATATAGCAACAATTTTGTTCATTAGTTCAAGTGCTTCTTTTGAGCAGTGAGCACTTGCGCTGCCAGTAGTATGATACAGAATTGTGCCACCTTCATCAGGAAAGAACGGTGCTATCTCAATAGGTACATTAAAGAGCGTTCTCTCCTTTTGAACACTTGTGAGATTGCCACCATAGAAATTCCGGGTAAGATTGGAACTGGCCTGGGTCAATCGGAATGATGTTGTAATTCTATAACATGGCACCTCGGTTGCTAATACATAAGTCATCATTCCGTTAGCTTGCGTATTGATATCAATGGACTTATAATCAGAATCATTCATGATTTCAATGACGGGAGCAAGCTGCATGGGGTCTCCCACGATAATACATTTCTTGCCCAAACGCATGAATGCAGCTATTGCCGTCAGAAAAGCTTGCGAGGCCTCTTCTATAACGATGATATCATAGATTGGATGACTGGTTGTATTGATTATCCTCGAAAGGGAGTAATAGGTTGAGCAAAGCAACCCTCCCTCGGGAATCAGCAGTTCCTTGCTCGCAGGCATCAAGAATGAGTGCTTCCGTTTCTCTTCTGAAGACAATACGGTCTTACAGATTGGGCCGCCTTTCTCAATTAGAGGCGATATTGTTTCTTGAGAAACAAGCGAAATCAAGCTGGCGTTACTTTGGGTGGTCACACACACGCTCTTTTTTTCAGCGGTCACTCTGCTGATAATAGAACCCAATGTATAGCTTTTGCCCGTTCCTGGGGGACCTTGCAATACGCAGACATCATGATTCTCAAGCGCTTTCAGCACTACTCCAGCAATGTCATCTTTATTGGTAAGCTCAACAGGTTTCCAATCATCGTATGTCTTCGTTGGCTGAAGAAGCAGATTTGAATCGTTTGGGTGATTGACAATATATTCAGCCAGATTTTTCAGCAGTTCAGTTGGAGGTAGTGATTCCAGCATAACAAATTGCAAATCTTTGTGCTGCTCTAATGCCAGTTTCACGGCACTGAACATCTCTAATCGTATCTGACCGCATCCAATGGTCATTTTATCGGACAAGTAATATATCGGAAGGACATCCGAGAAACTTGTATGAGCGTCTGAATTCTCTCTGAATTTGATGCTGGTGCATTCCCATCTTGAAATCTGATCACCAAAGTCAACAAAAGCCTTTGGTCTGATGATACACATCACCATTGGGACTTTCAAGCGTGGCGTGAATCTGGTTTCAAATTTCAGAATCAATTGACCATGCTCAGTAGCGCCCACAATTCTACCATGAAACGCTTTACCTTCTGTGAATAACGCGTTTAGTGGAGTTAGTGCGTACTGCTCAAACTTCTTTTCTTGGTCTCTCCTTAAGAGCCTGAAAAATTTTTCGTATTCTTCCAGCTTATTGATCATATCACAAAATTATTGTTATCACCTTCAAACACTTTGTCGAACAAACTGTTCAGTTCAACATTTGGTGTCTCGTGCAGTTTGATCATTAAATGGATATCCATGCTTCCGTTCTTCTCTCCAGGGAATACGGTCTTAACAATATCCATGATGTCATAGAATCCTGTCGGATGCAGTTTCATCAAGACATTTGTAGCCAATTGAGCGACCTGCTTCAAGTCATCTTCCGTCTTGATCAACTCAAAGTCATCTTCATTGTCGCCTGTGCACACGCAAGCCCAATGACCATCATCAACTATGCCCCGCCAAATGTTGGGATGTATATACCAAACACCCCATTTGGCACTTGATGGATGCACCTCGGTACCATCTTGCAATTTAATGGTGCGATACTCATACTTTCCTGATTTGACGAAGTCTTTTTCATCAAAATCTGCTGCTATTGTATATCCATTATTTTTCAGATAGCACAGTATCCTATAACAAGAGATGATGTGCTCACTTGATTTATTATATTCATCAAGATTAAACGAGCCTTCCAGGAAACTTCTAATTGTTTGCTCGTACTCCTTGCGTTCTTTTTCTCTTGCACTGGCTTCTTCATCTGAATGGTTTTGTTTCCCTTGACGAAGCCATTCATTTTCATGGCGCAACTTTTCAAGCTCTTGTTGCATCGCTTCTTGTTCCTCATAAGAACCTAAGCAAATGGATGTAAAATCTTCATATCTAAAGGGTATTGCGTCTTTGTGAACTTGTGCCAGTACAGAAGCAATTTCGGATTCTTTTGTGGCCTTAATATAAAGATGTTTTGTATCACTAAAGTAATAATAATCGCCTATATTGTCACGCACAAGAACCGTTTCGCCATAAACAATACGGCATGGCATTTCATGGTCAATGCAAAAGATAGAAATCTTATCGCTTTGCTTCCATGATGTATATTTGCTTGTATCTAGTTCTTTTGCGCCTTGATAGTCTTCTTCAAGAAATACTTTATTTAAAGTAATATCTCTATAAAACTTTTCTGTCAATGAGAACAGCACTTTCTTTTGATTGGAACCTTCAATAGGAGACCATGTTTCTACCCAATCGAGAAACCGTCTGGGAAAAACTTTCCCTTCCCACTCTTCAAGCGTATCCTCCTTGAATTTTTTGCGTCGAGTGATCTCTTCGCAATCATCAAATTTGAAATCGAGTTTCTTGAGGAATTCTCTTTTCTGTTCGTCAGATCCGCACCATTGTTCGATTTTTTTATATGCTCTCTCATCCTCTAGAGTATAGTCATTAGAGAACAGATATCGTCCCTTAACATTTATGCTCCAAATATAAATGGATTTATAATGGATCATTGCCTCGGTTAGTTTATTCTCAAAGGCATAATCCAAGATCTGAGTCATTGTGGTCTCTATTTGCTCAGGAGTGTCCCCAAATTTGATGAGATCTGACCAAAAAGATATGCTACTATTGCGCTTTTGCCAATTGAGATGCAAAATGAAAAGATATTGGGCTGGAGTGATCACTTGATTCGGCAATGCTTCTCTCAGTCTGACTTCAATGCTTCCTGTATTGCTGTCATCGGCGGAGAAAATCTTCTTATAATCTGGTATCGTGGAGAACATTTCAGCTACCTTACCATAAAGCGCACATTGCGTGTCTTCAGGCAGGATATCACTCAACTTCATCCAATAACAGCGAGATATATGTGATTCTTCACAAATGAATGATAGTTTATCTGATGACGCAAAAGAAGTTAAAAGCCTGTCGTCAATTTTAATTCTGTTGCGCATAGATGTCGCATCTACCTTAGTTGCGACTGCAATCAAGCGATATTCAAACGAAGATTCAGAGTATGACTGATCGGATTTGATGCATAAATAGCCTTGCTTTTTTATGAATTCCTCGACAGCCGTTTTGCTTGGACTTTTTTCGAGTAGGGATAAAATCTCATCGGTAGAGCCATAGGACTTAATCATATTGATGGTCAGTTCCTCTGGCCATGTTGCTCCGTTTCTCTGATAAATAACATATAGATCATCAATGGATGTGCCGGATGAAATAATGTCACCATAGAAACGTTCAGAGACTTCTTTAAAGAACTGATCAGATTTGACGAGATAATCCTGTACCTCGCTGAAGTTCTCTTCCTTACAGATGACATAGGGTCGTTGCCACGATTCAACTTTATCGCGATAGCAAGTCAAATCATTTAGAGCTCTAACGCTACCATCTATACTTTTGAACATTTTCAGTTTCTTAATCTCTTCTGCGGCATCTTTGAATCCACAAAAAGTCGTAAATATCTCTAGTTTATCCCTAGACGTGAGTTTAGTCCAATTTTCTTCGTCTTCAATCTTGACACGAGCTCTAATAAACTGCGCTTTTTCACCTATTGGTTTTAAGTGAGCACTAAGCGGATGGGACTCAATTGTACAATCAGTGCATTTTAACCCCACTTTTTTTAGTACTGGGATTATTGATTGAATTTGATCAGAAGATATTATATAATCCCTATCAGCCATAATCTCATCACGGGATTTTCTTTCAGTGCCAACTTTGAACAGTTTAATCTTGGGCAGTAAGTTTATCACTTTATTCGAGGAAGTTATTGCCTTTATCTCTGCAATAAAGCCGTCAAACTCAACGTCCGTACATTGGTCAAGCCAAGCATTCAATTCTTCCAAATTGGCATTCTCGATAATGTTATTAATATTCCATTCTTCGAGTCCTAACTTTTCGACGGCTGCGTTGCAGATTTCAGGATGAGCTTGTGCTTCCCAATAGAACCAGTGCACATCATTAAAGCCTGCTTTGTCAAGAGGGAAATCCATTTTCACTTTCTTGACTTTGATGCCGTCTGTAGAATTAGAATAACCGTTTTGGTAGGGGACTCTTTCTTTCAATGCTGCATGCACGATGTTGAAAAAGATGTAGTGCATCCATGTTTTCTCTTGTGCAGTTGGCTTGTCGGTGAGCAGTATAGAAGCGTAGAGTTGTAAGAATTTATCATGATCATTACTGTCTCGATCATTACTGTCTCGATCATTGCGCCCATAATAGCGGAGTGTTTTAATAATAAAGTTCGCGATTCTCGGCAATAGCTCCTGGTTGGTATGATGGTTGATTAGTTTGCGCCTGTTGGCTTCAATCTGGAAGCTGTCGCTGTGGACAAACAGTGCCATGTTGTCAACTTCGTCTCCCATTGGGAAATATTTGTAGAAGTTCGGTGACTGTTTGAGCTGACTCACCGATTTATAATATTCTTTTGTTGAGAAGTCTAGAGGCAGATAGCCAAAAGAATACAGGATGTCGTATTCTTTATATTGAGGATCAATGGCCTTGAAGTCGTCTGAATCTTTATCGATGGACGCTTGAAGAATCTCTAGTTTCTTTTTTGTGATGGACTCGCCGTTGAAGCAGATGTTAGTAAGCTGCTTCAACGTATTCATTGAATACTCGATACCGTTCTTGAGTGTCGCCAGGTCATCATCAAGCAGTTTCCTCTTGTTCTCACCAAGCTTGATAAAGAATAGTGTTCCTTGGTCAAAAGATGATGGGTCGCTTGCGAACAATTCCCGGAGGCTTTCTGAGACATAGGTACGCATTTCCTCAAGCTCAGATTGCGGGAAGATCACAGTATCTTGGTAGTTTATGTCCTTGACAGTTTCGCCCACGTTGGCCGGGAAATTAGTGATGGCGATTTTGAACAAGAATGGATTCTCGTCAAGTCCATCATGTTGGATGGGTTCATCGGAAGACAAAAATAAATCCATTTGCTCTCTCTTGTCCCAGCTGAACATTACAGGGCCTTTATTTCCATGTACTAATTCCTGCGTACCGTTTCCCTTGCCGACGAGTCGGTGGGCAAGTTTAAATCCTATGCCCAATCTTCCGATGCTCGTTGAAGTAGATTTGGTGGATTGAGCAATATTTAGGATTGAATCTATTCCTTCCAGATCAAACTTCGACCCGTTATTAATGGCAAGGAAATACTGGTCATTATAGAAGGCCCAGAATTTAGTTGCGTTACAATCAACTGCGTTCTGCAGGAACTCATATATGGCTTGATTGTCTTCAGCAATATCTAGCAGCGAAGGAAGATATTTTTCAATATCAGGTTTCATACCATGGAACATGTTAAAGAAACCCTTTATTACACTATTGCCAGTATTATAGCTACAGCCAATAAAGTTCTCGTCAACATCGGGCCTAATTTCTTTTTCTTTAACCCATTGTCTATATATTTTTGCTGAGTTAACTATCATAGCAAATCAATAATTTTTAAAGTGAACTATAAACAATGCTTTAACTTAGCTGAGACGGTTTGTTTCGGCATCACTCTCCATAGGTGAGACAATCTCAGTTGAAGGGTTATTGACCACCTGAATAGGGGGAGCATCTTTAACCAGTTGGATTATTTCTTTTCCCAGATCAATATAATCATACAAACTTGAGTTATGTGGATTTGCTAAATCTACTTCGAACTTGTTTGTTCCAGTTGGTGACACAGCTATCTGGGATTGATTCTGAGATTGTGATACCGCATTCTGCAAATCCTTGGTCGTCTCAACATGCCATTTACCTTCCTTGAACCTAATGGTTGAGGCATTGTACGTGATAATAATTGGACTACATCCGTGATCATCAAGTGTGTAAACATCATGCTCTCCAATGACATTCCACAAAAGATTGGTCATCATCATCCACTCAATATTTCCTTCACTATGTTGTGAACTATTCAACAAGACCAAATCCAATGGATAGTTAACAGGATCATCCCAAACACCAATACCATACCTCGTCCCTTCTCTATTTGATTCTTTGGGGTACTTGGCTAGGTAATACTGCCAGTCCTTTATACCAAATTGTTTATAATGATCTTTGGTGTTATCATTGTCTACAGGCAAGGACATATCTTTGAGAATATCAAGTATTTTCTCTTGATTCTTCCTGTTTGCATTTTTAATAAAGAAACTGCTCAAGTTCCATGTGCCAGTAATGAAATATCTACGCTTATCATTAGCATTTCTTTCCATATAAGGCTCATGTTGCATGTACTCAATGTCCTTATCTAGGAACCGCGTTTTTATATCATAAAAATGGTCAGTATAGTCGTTGCCAAAAAGGGACTCAAACTTACCAAGCATGTCCAATAATTCTGTGGTGTCATATGAATTGGCTAGGCTAGTTGAATCTTGTTCCCGGTGGTTTGAGCAATAGTCCATAAAAAGAGACAATGAACATTGTAAAATCTCATGATTCTCATAGCGCAGTAAATCTTGATATATCGAAGATAAATACTGCTGCTTGACGAATTCTTCTTCCCATGCATTTTGTAAGAAAGCCAACTTGTGGCTCTCGCCATCTATTAGAAGTCCGTTATCCTTGTCATAACGCACCATAATACCAGAGTTGTCGATAATGAACTTGACTTCCTTGAGAAAACCATGCAACTTATTAGTTCTGGCATCCACTGCCCTCACGTTTGCCCTCATTAGATTGCGAATGATTCTGAGGCATCGTTTGGTTATATCCTCATTGCAGCCATTTTTTTGCAGGAGATAAAATGAATAGAGGTAAACCGTTTCTGGAACAGTTAATTCTTTATATAAAGCATCCTCAAAAACGGAACGCTTTTGTCTTCCAAAGAACCTCACCATGTCTCCCTTACCGGTGACGTCATCATCCGCGTAAAGATACTGATACCAAAGCGTGTCAAAAGTGTGATCCTTATGAATTCTATACAAAGTGTCAAACAGATCAATAACACTCTGAATGTTATCTCTGCTGTCCAATATCAATTCAATTGTCGGCTCTTTTTTATCCAGTTCCAGTAGATTGCGACGGTAAAATTCCAACCAAAAGATATTAGTGAAGAGCATTGAATACTTTTTATCAGCTTCATTGGTGATGTCTAATGCCGTCCTATGACTATTAATGGTCTTATCAGTATAATCCCATGCTATGTCAACCCATTGAGTATCTATTTTCTTTGAAAACTTATCTTTCAGGTCTTCATCAACTATCTTGATAGCCGACAACATATCTGCCTTGAATATCTCAAATGATGTGAGTTTCTTGCCTCGAGCATTCATCTTGATAAACAAATCATCAGACAACCCAAAGTCTTCAAAAGTCAATTCATAAAACTGAACATTATTCCTGGTTTTCAAGCTCTCCCACAAACACGGCTGGAGGTCGATTACACCAATCTCTAGACACTTCTCTTCAATCTTTCCAAGCACATTTAGCATAGAAGTGATGGTTGGATCACTGTCATATGTACTAAGATACAGCGCATCATCGACGATCAGTTCCTTCAGATTTCGATTCTTGGGATCATACTGGCTCTCAATTAATTTCTTTCGGATTTTAGAGACCAAATTAGAGCAGAACTCTGTTGCCGATTGACGCGTCTCATATCTGAACTTTTTTAATACATCAACTTCTTGATCTGCTATCGGCTCATGGTTTTCGTTACCAAGTAATGAAGCGAAAAAATGCAATAAAAAAAGTGTGGTTAATCGCTGTTGACCATCCAGAGGGACCATACCTGCTACATCATCGTCCTGGCGCACATACGAGCCACCATATACGAAATCCAATATGACATGTTCATCATCTCGAATAGCTTCTAAACTTGATGTTAGAATACCGTCGAGGATATCTCCTACCTTTTTATCATTTCTGCCATAGACGTAATCACGCTGGACTTTTGGAATAACAATTGATTCCCGTTCAGTAAGAAGTTGATAAAACGTCTTAATATTGCCGATCTTATTTGTGCCCATAACGTTCAATTATATGGTTTGGTCAGTTGTTTTTACATTAAGATCTTCAGTTCCAAGTACTTCTTGAAGCATTGACTTGATACTATCAAGATAGCTTTCTCGATCCTCTTCGCTCCAGTAGAAAGACTGCTGTACACTGAAGTCTTCATTGTTCACGTTATAATACTTCAAGAATACCAGCCTTGTGCAATAAGGAATATAGTCGCCTTGAGCGTCTTTTTTAATGATACATTGACGTTTGACCTCGAAAACGTGGTTGCCGATTTGAGCATTTGTAGGACCATCTAATAGAGCCATATTTGATATGTTGTGAACCTCAGGTGTTCCTCCATGGGATGCTGCCATTTTGTTATAATAAGCAACTACGCTGTCAAAACATGTCGTGAAGTTATCAAACACATAATCGTCATTCTCTACCTTGTCGAGGTCCGCTTGCAAAGATGAGATTAGATCTCTAGGGTCATTTGGATCTCCAGGATTGATTCGATATGCTAGGCGTTTAAGGGCATGGATGTTCTTATCTATCCATTCTGCCCACTTTTTCTTATCTGTTCTGTCTACGCGTTCAGAATTCTGAGCATGGATGTGCTCAAGGCTCCAATCCAGCTTTTTATATTGTTCAAATGGGAAATAGTCTTGAGCTTTGGCCTTTCTTGTGGACTCAACATTAAAGAAGAAAAGTATTTTTTTGAGAGCAGCCCGTTGAGCATCGTCATCGTAACTGTACGCATAGATGTCATCATCTTTTTTTAACACCATATGCTGTTTAATCAACCAATTGATATTTCTATCAAATTGGGATTTTGATTGTTCCGCAGATTTCTCTAAAAGGTCCACAAGTAAATGGCTTCCTTTTTCGGCAATCAGATAGCCGATTTTGTGGTACTTTTCTCTATTGTAAAACCAAGAGAGCAATGTTGCAAAGTAGCTTTCAACCTTAAGCCACAGTTCCCATAATCCTGCAACCTCGTTTTTCCTCACCATCTCTTCAAAGCGGAGATAGGTGTATAACTCATCCTTTTCTGCCATCTGCTTCTTTGAGATTAAGTCAAAGAGATATTCGATTCGGCTCCTATAGGCATCATCTGAAGCGTCATCCTTCACAAACGCCCAAAACTGTGGTTGCCTCAGTTGCTTCTCAATAATATCCCATTGTTCTATTATATGAGCTTGTTTACGGGCTTGCTCGCGGTCTTTCACGGCCTCTCGCACTTCCTTTTTATAATTGGAAAGAACCATCGGATCAGTTTCATACACCGCAGAGTCAGAAAGGAACATGGCACGTATGAGCTCTGCATTATTCAATGAAACCTTTTGATCATTAAGTTTCTTAAATGTATCATTAGGATAGCTTCCATCACGTAACTCATACCAAATTACCTGCACGGACTTTTTACCCGTAATGTTCTTTTGACGAACAAAGGATTCATAAAACGATCCTTCAAAATAGTCAAAACCTGTTCCTGCGCTATTATCATCTGCCACTTGTAACCATTTAAGTATAGTTTGAGCAGCTTGAAGAATATGCCATGAATCAATATCAAGTGACTCTGAGTTATTCAAGTCAATATGATATTGATTATTTTCAATATCATATATGAAATTGTCAAACACTTTGCCAAGGTCTGGACGTGTTTTATAGAATATTGTAAACTTACCAATTGGCCGCCGTTTAATTCTATGGAACAATGACAAGAGGATTCGAATTGTGGTTAGGCGTTGTTGGCCATCAATAACTTCATACCAGCAATTCTCACTGCATTCAGGTAATAATAGTTTATACTTTTCAATCTCTTTTGTCTCCATAGCCTTAACGACAATTGGTTGAAGACAGTAGAACTGTCCTTTCCCTTTGTCGAAAAAGTTTGAGAGGTCGTCGAGCAGTTGTTCTACTTGGCGTTTACCCCATCTGTATCCACGTTGATAGTCCGGGATAAAGAAATTCATATTGAAGAGCTCTGGTATTGCCTTTAGCTCTAATAAGTTTTCTTTATGTTGAGTGTTATCTATTTCCATTAAAGTAAGATGAAATTTACTGGTTTAATGAAATGTATTGTTTCATTGAGCCGTCAGCCTCAATTTTGACATAAAGACTAGTTTTACAATCCAGTGTACTTTGTATCATTTTCATAGTCTTCTCCACTTCGTCAAAAACACGTTTTTGTTCATTCACCATTTCGGTTATTGCATCTTTTTGAAGGAGTGCTGATTCGGCTTCGAGCTCGAGGTATTTGATAACGTCGTGCTTTATTCTATGGAACTGTTCTGCATACTCATCCCAAAAATTAAGAACTAATCTATCAGAACAAATCTTTGCATCTTCCTCATTGCCCATAGATAAAGCCACTTTTGTTGAGATCGCAGCAGCAATAAAATATAACACTTCGGCTTGCATCGCTATTTCGAGTATCTCAAAATACTTAGAGTTCTTAAGCGCTTTTATCTTTTTTTCTGCTTCCTTTTTGTCGCACCATTTAAAAGATATACGAAGGTCTTCAACTTTAATCGAATTTAGTAAATTGCGATACTTCACTCTGAGGATTTCCACGTCGTATGAACTATCTTCTACTTTTCGCATATCTGCATCGACATAATGACTTTTTTTATTCAGTTCAACAAAGCGATTATAAGCAGCTATTAATCTCGCGCGATCTTCCTCTTCAATAAAAGCTTGGATCTTGTCTAATTTAGACTCTATTGCATCTAGACGCTCAGTGATAATTTGTTGATAATATTGGGAAGTAACTGCAGCCATGCACTGATATATCAAAAGTGGTGCCATATTTGAAAAGCTGGCCTCAGTGAATGATGCGTGTTTTGAGATGCTTCCATCTTTAAAAACTAAGCCACGCATGGCATTTGGATCACCTTTCACCCTTATTAATTCAGTAAGTGGGACATCGCATCTGAGCAGGCCTTGAAAAGCCTCACCTGTAGCGCCTGCTTTAATGGCTTCGCTGCCTATGCTTGATAAAAATGACGCCCAATCATTTGCCTCTTTGGGGCTAATCGATATTTCTTCATATTTCGAAGGGTCCAATTTATCACTATCAATTCTTGTCAGCTGGATCTTAGACTTGTCAGCGTCGGCCTTGACACTCATAATTGCTTCGTCTATTAGTTTATTAATATGTTTCGGAAGTGATCTGTCCACTTCTTTTTGAAGATTCTTCTGCGCTCTTGATCTATAATAACAGAAGCCGCCGCCTGCAGCTAGTATTACTACGCCGACTCCAGCAATAACTAAAACTTTACTAGCCATACTTCTAAATAATTAGTTGTTAAACAATTTCTCAAAATGGACCCAGGCTGTGCGGTTGTCGGCAACGCAGTCGCAGCAGGTGTAAGGAGCTACGAAAGTTTGTTGTTGGCCTCTGTAGAGTTCACTCTTGGCCGGGTCAATGGTGTGGACGTGTGTGGGGGCCGTGCATTTATAGCTGGACACTATACTGTTCTCGTCCGCAATAGCCTCCCCACGGATGTCTTCCCAGCCGATTGTGCTCTGGCGGGCATTGGCATATTTAGCTCTTCCTAACATATCTCCTGCAAGCGGATCGTTGCCACTTATCTCCACTTTAGGAAGTCGATTTATGAATGAGTCCTTCATTATGTTTCGTTTTCTTGTTCTCTGCGATTATTATTTTTGCAAACGGAATTGCAAACGGAATTGCAAACGACCACACTACTGATATTAGTGCTTTCTTCGATAGCGTACATTGTTAGGATTGCTACCTTCAATCACCTCAATCTCGTTGTCATTAACCAATGCCTTAAATAATCTAGATACCATCGAACGGCTTTTATCGTCAAGCTTCAGAAGTAGCCTTGCTTCTGTATTATTGATACTTTCAATGGCTTCGAGATAACGTAGAATTGCTTCTTTCTGTCTTGCCTTTTCTTGCTTCTTAGACACCACATAATCGATTTTCTCACCCGTAGTTTTCCTCTTGCTTACATGAAGAATATAACTCTGTCCTGAGGTCTTACCTGAAGACTCTATGAATTCCAATTTTTGCAAACGTTCGAGCACATTGCGCAAACGATATGAACTCATGTGTGGCGCTTTCTCGAGATCCGATACACTTACACGTCCATGAACAACTATCTCATTCAATACCAATAGTTGATCCAGGTGCATTGATTCCCCGGTTTGTGCCATATATGAAAGCGAGAGTTCAATCAGTTTTTCCATGCAGATTTCTGCACGGATACGGAAAATGACGGAGGTATCAGTTTCCTCTGGCTCCGGGAGGTGCTTTCCTTTAGACAACAATTCAGTAAAAATCTTGTCAAATCCACTCCCTGCTTTCTCGGCAAACCCAATCTCACGCATAATATCAATGACATTGGGGTTACGTGGATTAGTCTTACGCAGATAATTCTCCACCGTGATACCTTGTGGGAATGTCCCCGGACTTTCAAATTCAATGTAATCCTCATATTTCCTGATTTCAATGATTTGCTGTCTGCTAATGTCGCGATGAACCAAGGCATTGATAAGCAGTTCACGAAGAACTATCTCAGAATAGTCCTCTACATACTCCCGGTACAGACCAAACACGAACTCTTTCTGCTTTATCTCGGCTTTCAATTGAGCAAAGCATTGTTGAGCTACTTCAATGATATTACCACGATACTCATAGGGCCGATAGGTGCCATCCGCATCATAACGTATGTATTTGATTGCATAGTACGGCAGTTCCCTTAAAGCCCGGTCAGAACCCACAAAGAGAATTCCAGTTGTAGTTGGCAGCACTTGCCCATCCTCTTCCTTGGTCATCCCGAGAGAATCAAGTAATTCAGGCATAGGCTTCGATGCAAATGGGCTTTCTGCATTCTTGGCTCGAATCATGTCCTGCAAACGATTGGCACGTCGCTCATCAAACCAATCATAATGAAGATCCCATGTTTTTTGGTCGTAAACAATCATGCCTTTTTCAGCCAAAATTGTTGCCATCTCATATGGTTCTATGGCACGGTTGCCATCGTTGGAGCGAATGAGAAATTCACCTCGGCTTGTGCGATGCATCTGAGGCGAGAACGGAACTTCCAGGACAAGCAGGTCAGTACCATTAACACTTACCCGATGAGGTATCAGGGTGATGGTTGGAAAGGTGCGGTCCTGAACTTGTTTGATCAGTTCAAAGACTTTTTCGTCTTTGTATTCAAACTCAGCGTTAATCTCTTTTGTGCCATCAACAATGCCAATGAATAGGAAGCCACCTTTCAGATTGGCAAATGCCACAACGTCTCGTGCCAACTCTTCATAGTTCGGGGAGAAGTTCCGCAAGGACTTGCCAAAAATTCTTTTGTCAACAAGTTGTTGCTTGAAGTCCATGATATCACACTCTCCCCGTTCGAGAAGGTCATAAAACCATTGTACACTTATTTTTGTAAATTTCTTCATATTCTTCAAATTAGAGTAGAAAACAATCGTAACGATTCGTCATTTGTTTTCCGGATCAAACTTGCTGAACAGATCTTTCCATTTCTTGAGCTCTTCTTCTGTACATGTATTCTTGAGCATTTGCAGTTTTACCTTTTTTGCTAAATCAACCTTCCAACCGTTATCTAAATCAAAAGCATGCTCTCTTGAGAAGGATTCAATTTGAGGTATAATTGGATTGCCTTCTTTATAAAAATCTTCAAAATCATCTTCAACACTTCTTGGTATTATCTTAGCAATCGCCTTGATAATGAATCTATGCGGAATAAGATCTTCAATCTCGGATCCGTCAAATCCAACAAATTCTTTTACTTCAAGAATCTTATCTTTATCATCTGCATAAAGATTGCCCTTAATTAATTTTGATTTGGCGTCATTACCGCTTTTATCAGAATCAACTATTACAAAAGGCAATTCTCCATTTTTACTTCCAAGAATGCTTACAACGCCAGGAATTCCTCTTACTCCTCCACTTGGGACAAAAATGAGTTCATCTTTGGGTGCGATTTGTTTATTACTAATAAGAATCTGTTTTATCGTATTCATGTATATCTGGTCAGACGGGCCCTCGACAATAATGGGCTTGCACCCTTGAAGGAGAATATCCGAAACACTGAGTCCCAAGGCTGCATGAACAGCATAGATCGATTTCTCATTCAATCGATCATTCCCTTGGCGCAAATTGTCTGAAGCAACGGTATATCCGTTATCATCCGTATAAACGACTTTGCACCTATCGATATTATTCGTATCAACAATAAATGGTGAATGAGTGGTATTTATTATCTGATTTGTTTGAGACAATTTATTGAAAAAGATAGCTAAATCTTTTTGTGCTAATGGATGCAGCGTCAATCCAGCTTCATCCAATAGCAAGATAGCATTTTTGTGATTATCCTGACTTTCAACAAGAAATATTAAATAGAAGCTAAGGAACCATTGTAATCCAGTGCTTCTGAGTTCTAGGCTTACTTCAGCTGGTCTGATTTCATCTGAAACCCATATTCTAAAATAGTCACCATCAGCCTCAAACCTAAATTTATAATTACCTTGGCTCCACCATTCTTTAAAATCTTGAGTCAGTTTGGTTGACGCAGATTGAAGTAAGATGCTTCTTTTCTCTTTCGCTTTATCTGCAGCATCAATCTCATCTTGTGATATTCTTCCGTTTCTTCGCTGGTCCGCTGCATAATCATGACCTAAATCAAGTATCTCTTGTGGTTGTAAATTTACATACTTGAAGAGAACACGCAAAGTCCTTACCTGATCTTCATTATAATCAATTCCTTCAACTTGTTCATTGTTCAACCACCTAATAACATTTGGAAGATAGATTCGTGTAGATAGATTGCCATAATTAGAATAATACACGAATTTTGGCATGTATTTAACAATGCAATCATTCAGTTTATCTATATCGTAGTCTTTGGGGACAGTGGTCTTAATATTTGTCTCACCATCTTCTGAAGTTTCAGATTTCTCCTCTGTCAGGGTAGTTATGGGGGTAACGCCATTCAAATCAATATCATACCCACCATCGTAATAGCGAGAAATCGTAATCACTTTTACTTCAGACATATCGCAACCCACTTCGTCACCAATGAGTTTAGCACTTGATTCTGATAATGCGAATTGGGCTTTAATAAAACACACTTCAGATATTTGATTTCGCATCTCGGCCAATTTACTAACTGGCATATCGTGCAATACATCAATTTCTCCTCCAAATGCGGGATTGAGTTTCCACAATGCTAACAGAAGATTTGATTTACCGGACTCATTAATACCAACAAGTGTAGTGACATCATCACAATTAATCCATCCCGAATCTGAGACAGATCGAAATTCCGTTACTTTATACTTTAATAATTTCATAATATTTTGTTCTATTTGTTGTTGAAGATTTTGGTGAAGTGGGACCAGGCTCGGCGGTAGTCGGCGATGCGGTCGCAGCGGGTGTAGGGGGCGACGAAGGTCTGTTGTTGGCCGCCGTAGAGTTCGCTACGGGCGGGGTCGATGGTATGAGTGTATGTAGGCGAAGTGCCAGCATAGGTCATGCCGTCTTCGCTCAACTCGCCACGCATCTCGTTCCATTGAGGACGAGTAAGCCCTACACCAGTCAAGCCTCGGGAGCAAGTAAAGACGATCTTGCCCTCGGCATCATACCAGGTGTCATTCTCGTTCTGCTGAAGTACAGGGAACTGGATGATGTAGATTGTTTCCAAATCCTGCAAGCTAAGGCCCAATGCCATTGCTGCAATCACATCAATCTCGACCAATGCTAGACGTCGCTCAAAGTAGTTACGTAATGGCGTTGTCAGTTGCCATTGTTCTTTTAATGAGTCAAAAGGCTTTAGTCTTGAATCATGCTTACTCCAAGTTTGATAGCGAAAGTCTGCATTAAAATTTTTGCTCCATAAATCAGAAAAATGATTGGTAAGACAGTTGAGTAACAGGAAACGTGAATGAAGAGCCGATTCATATTTTGTGTCAAC
>Ga0247611_10005434_pt1 | contig 16864 bp, 11 predicted proteins | sample 177DNAGHGhighgp2_FD_192422 | JGI IMG/M metagenome (GOLD analysis project Ga0247611, IMG submission 192422) | Sheep rumen microbial communities from Palmerston North, Manawatu-Wanganui, New Zealand - 1770 DNA GHGhigh gp2 | ecosystem: Host-associated > Mammals > Digestive system > Stomach > Rumen... | reverse complement strand
CTGCATTCAAACTATAGCCACTGGGTAATGGTGTATTGGAGTTGGCAGCAGCCTGACCCAGATAGTTACTATACTGGTCAGCGTTCATCACATCGTAGGTGCTGCTTGGAATCCAGTCAACACCGAAATAGCCCTTATAGTCTACCTTCAGAGGCTGGTCTTTCTTACCACTCTTGGTTGTGATGATAACCACACCATTGGCGGCACGTGATCCGTAGATGGCACCTGCCGATGCGTCCTTCAACACCTGAATGGTCTCGATATCGTTAGGAGAGAAGTCACGGATAGTAGTACCCATAGGCACACCGTCAATCACATACAGAGGTGCGGTGCTTCCGAAAGTACCCAAACCACGGATACGTACGGCAGGGTCGGCACCCGGCTGTCCGTCAGAGGTGATCTGCACACCAGCAACCTTACCTTCCAGCATCGTGGAGATGTTGGAGTTAGATACACGCTTCAACTCCTCGGCGTTCACGATAGATACGGCACCCGTCAAGTCTGCCTTCTTCTGTGTACCGTAACCCACAACGACTACTTGGTCAAGAATCTGAGAGTCAGACTCCAACGTGACAGCGTCGATAACGGCACGACCACGAACGGCAACCTCACGATCCTTGTAGCCCACATAACTAATCACGAGCGTAGCGTTAGAGGCTGCGTCAATCGTGAAGTTACCGTCAATGTCGGTCACACTTCCCGTCTGAGCGCCCTTTACTCTAACTGTTGCACCAATCAGGGGTTCCCCGTCCTGGTCAACAACCTGACCCTTGACCTTGATGGTCTGCTGAGTCACTGCTGCATTTGCCGAAAGAGGACAGACTGTTAGTCCACCCGTCATTCCCAAAGTCAGCATCAAAGAGAATAATACTTCTTTTCTCATTGCTAATTGTTTTTAGGTTAGAAATTTTGTTAATATTAAAATTATCTAACCGCAAAATTAAAACAATTACGCGCATAAAGGGTGGACAAAACAATATTTAAGGTGGACAAAACGGAATAATAACGCAAAAACTACCCTTTTTCACTATCAACTTCACCAACGAAGGCAGAAGGACTGCAACCATACTGATGAGTGAAGCAACGAGTGAAGTATTTGGGGTCGTTAAAACCAACCTTATAGGCTATCTCGGTAACATTCCGATTAGCATGGTTTTCAAGCAACAGACGCTTGGCGATGGTTAAGCGATAATTACGAATAAACTGCCCGGTACTCACTCCTGCCTCTGCATTAAGCCGTTTAGACAATAATGGTTTACTCATGCCTATCGCCTCCGCAAATTCTGTCACACCAAACTCACTATCCGAATAATGCTGTTCCAAAATCTCCGTGGCAAGATTCATAAAGGGCTTGGCATGCTGCATCACCTCCTGCTTATCAGCCTCCACACTCTTATGGTAACTTTGCTTGAGTTTCTCATGATTATCAAGGATATTCTGAATACGTGACTGCAACTGCTGAGGCTCCTCAGCATCCTCTAACACTTTACGGATGGGTGTCAGCAGTTTCTCCGCCTCCTGACGTTTCCACTCCTGTTCCTTATAGCGGTAGAACCACACAACAAAGCCTATCAAAGCCATGATAACCATTAACGTGAACCACCAACTCTTCCAGAAATAAGGGGCGACATGCACCTGTACATAGATCTTATGTTCCTCATCACTGCTGAGATCAGTGCTATATTTCACCTCAAAAGTATAGTTGCCGGGCTTCAGACTGGTATAACGAACTGAGTGCTCACCATGTTTCAGACTAATCCAATCGTCCTCAAAACCTTTTAAGCGATAACTGTAGTGCCCTGTCGCCTCTCCTGCGTATGTCAGGGCTGAGAACTCAATAGTAAATGACTTGGTCGACTCATGTAAATGGATGACATCTGCACTCGAGATATCAGCATCTATGAAGTCGCTGTTTTTAGATGCTGTCACCACTTGATTATCTACCATCAAACGGGTAAAAGTGAGGTGGACAGGATAAACAGCCTCCTTATTTTCGTCCACCACCTCAATCAGACCTTTCATACTACCTAAATAGATTGTACCATCGGAATCCTTGACGGCTGAGTTCCAATAAAAACGCTGACAAAGAAGCCCGTCTCGCTCTCCATAATTAATAAAGGTACACGCATGAGGGTCATAGACAGACAGTCCGTTAGCGGTAGTAATCCACAAACGCCCCTGGACATCCTCAACGATTCCTTTCACAGAATTATTAGCAAGTCCGTCGTCTGTAGTCAGTGCGCGGAAGGTCTCTTTTCCTTTTTCATCGACCATACGCCGATAGAGCCCATAGCCGTTGGAACCTAACCATAAAGTACCATCCTTCGCCTCATAAAAACAACTGATTTTATCAACAATACCTGACTCTGGATGGTCAAGTTTTGTATAAAGACTTCTCACACGGAACTTACCCCTCCCAGTTTGACGAGAGCGCAGGTCGATAACCCTGACACCTGTCATACATCCCATCCATAGCATACCTTGTTTATCAACGACAGAACCGATACAGCCACGGACATTACGATTATCCTCAAAGGGATCCTCCAGACTGCCCGTCTTTAAATCATAGTAAAAGACACCATCATTTGAACCTATCCACAGGGCATCATTATACTTATCATAGGCAAGAGAACCAATATAGTTTGTCTGTGCTACCATAGCAGCAGGCATATCGACATGAACGACCCTCTGATGGTCGGACAGTGAAATCATATTCAGTCCACCACCCCATGTACCAATCCACAACTGCCCATGGGCATCTGCCTCTAACACAGAGACGGAATTATGCGATAAACCAGAGTTCTGTGTCGTCCAGTGAACAAAGCCCTTGTCTCCTGCACCTCTCCGGTTCAGTCCTCCCTCTACCGTTCCTGCCCATAATGTACCGTCAGCCTCCACATATATCGCATTGACAGGACGGGGAGATAATGAGCCTGCATCAGCAGGATGATAAGCATGGTTATGAAGCAGCAGCGGACGAGGTGACAGTTTCACAATACCTGCCGTCTCTGTTCCTATCCATATCTGTCCGTCACGCACCATCAGACAATGCACAAAATCGCTGGGCAAGGGAGTGACCGCCGTGGAGTTGTCCCAATGGGAAAATGTTCCCTGTTGCTCGTCAAGGATATTAATACCACGCAGACTACCGATCATCAGTCTGCCATCAGGAGTCTCCGCCAAAGAGGTCGTGAAATCATGGGCTATCGTTGTGGCGTCGGCAGTATGGCGAAACGACTGCATGGTACGGGCATACTGGTCATAGGCATAAAGTCCTTGATTGGTGGTAATCCATATTTTACTACCTCGTTTCAGGATGTCCGTCACATAAAGTCCTCGCAACTGACTCATCACAGGGGCAATATCCTCACGTACTAGTTTTCCGCCACGCTCAGCAAGACGATAGAGTCCGCCATCCACACATGCCCATACCGTTCCGTTGTCCTCAATATCCTTGATACAGATATCTGGCACATTACCAATATAATGTAATCTTCCTATATGCGTAATGTCTCCGTTATCACCAAAGGTATAACGGAAAATGGTGTCTCCCGCTACTTGCCAAAGAGCCCCTTTACTGTCGCTATAGACCTTGACAGACAATCTGTCCAGCATACTGCTGATGTCACCGCCCGGGCTTTTTGGGGTGGTGCGACTCATGGTTCGCATGTCAATCACATCCGTCCGCTCATCGTAAGCAATCCATAACCGCTGATGACTATCCTCTGCAATACTCTTACAGGAATTACTGCTCCACCCCTGCGGATTCGCCAAGGCGGTCGTCATAAACGAGAAGCCATCATAACGCACGGCTCCACCTCCATAGGTGGATATCCATACGAAACCCTTACTATCAACAAAGAACTGGCTGACATGGTTATGCGGAAGTCCTGCCGACAGGTCGAGCGTAGTCATCTGATAGTACTCTGTCAGCACATTCTGCGCTGACAGCCGTCCGACAACCATCGTCAATACCGCAAGAAATAGATATTTCTTCCACATAGCGATAGCAAAGGTACGAATAAATGAGCAAAATGCCAAATAAAGAACAAACAAAAAATGCGCTCCCTTTAGAGGAGCGCACCTATTTTGTTAATGATTAACTTCTAACTTGGATTAGAGAGCGAACTTATAACCCAGTGTAATAGAGAATACAGAGTGACGAGAATCACCTTCCTTGAATGCCTTTGTAACATAGATGTTGTAACGAGCATCCAGCACGAAGTTCTGATACTCATAAGACAGACCTACAGGAATAGCAAACTGGAATGCCTTCACACCATCCAATTTCTCAGAATCAGTATAAGTTGCATTACCAGAAGTAGCCTTCTCTGACAACTTAGCTGAAACCTTGAAACCTGGCTGGATACCTGCCTTGATAGCAAGACCCTTAATTGGGTAGTACTGAGCCAAAATGGGGATATTGATGTAGTCGAGTTTCATAGTTTCAGTGACATCAACACCACTTACACTCTCCTTAAACTTCACACCCTGCATAGAATAGAGCACACCAGCAGAAATACCGAAACTCTCTGCTACGCCATACTCTGCCTCAGCACCAGCGATAAGACCCACACGTACCTTAGAGTCATCCATCTTTGTCATGGTAGCAATGTTCATACCGACTGTTGGCTTCAAAGTAATCTGACCAACCTCGTTCTGTGCGTTTGCACTAATTGCTGCGATCATCATGGCAGCGATCATCATTAATTTCTTCATAATTGTATTCGTTTTAGTGAATAATGTTTATTAACTCTGACGCAAAGATAGGACAATTTTTTAAAATGACAATGAAATTTCATTAAAATTTGCACTTCGGGGTGCTTTTTTCTTGTTTTTGGTCAAAACTTTGACGTTTTTTGACGTAAAACGTTCAAATATTCTTCTTTTGTGATGTGTTTTCCTCTTAAGGAACGCACCTTCGACCAGTTCACATATTGGACATCACGACTCACCACCCAATGATGGGCGACAATAGTAGGAGCAAGTGTTAATTGCCGCTCGATATATTTCCGATAGGAGGGATTGACAACGGACAGGTAACACTTTCCATCCTTTGTTTCTAAAAGAAGTAACAGATATTGGGCATCCGCCATCTTTTCCCGAATGGCAAACCCGTCGGTCTTAGCACTGATCGTGATATCCCATCCGTCCTGATTCAGTCGCTGCATCCACTGGCGGAACAATCTTCCATGGACTGAAGAATCCTTCGCACGCGTGAACATGATATAATAATGTATCATCTCATGGAGTAAAGTCGACTGGTACTCATGCTCCGACAAGTTGTAGTATTCGCTGATCTTAATCGTATAGCCTACCGTCTCATAACCTCGGAAGAAGCCTTTCCGTACCCGACGGCAAGAGAACTGCCCCAACAACCGTTTCGCTTTGTTTACCACAAAACGAGGTTCGGGCAGTTCACCACCGAAATAACGGGTGTTGAACTGTCCGAACCAATCTCGCAATATCTGTGCGGTAAGTTCCATTAATAGTTACCCAGTGCCTTAATCGTCTGGGGCATCCATACCTCCATGAGACCTGATCCACGATGGTTCCAAGCATAATAGGGAATCATCGTCAGCGTTGCCGCCTTGACAACGGGTGTACCTTGTGCATCTTGCTCTACGGCATTTCCCTTCACCGAGATAGCCTTCACGGAGAAGGTTACGTCACGTTTGCCATCTATCCGACAGTCAGACACTGTGAACTGTGGTTGCTGGGGCATCAGGAAATTAAAAATGCTAAAGCCCTGGTTATCTATCCCCTCAGCACAATATACCAACGGACCACGTTCCACGGCAATCTTGCCGCGGTCGTCTACGACCTTGTCGTTAGCCTTGACGGCACGTACCGGCATATCAAACTTAATAGTCACTACGTCACCCTTCTTCCAAGTACGGTTAATGACCAGATAGCCATTCTCCAGGATGCCATCAACTGATTGTCCATTGACCATGATACTATAACTGTTCTGTCCACCATCAGCAAAAGCATAGAGGTCGCTGGGTACCGGTTTGGTGAGCCAGCCAGGAATACGGATAGCAAGACTGAAAGCCTTTGCCTGATTCTTCTGTATCTTCAAAGTGATATCACCATCCCAAGGATAGTTCGTCTGCTGCTCCAACACCACGTCCTTACCTTCTATCTGCATCGTCGCCGTATTACCAGCAAAGAGATTAACATACAGTTTGCGGTCCTTTACGGCATACATATAACCGGGGAACGAGGGAATGAAACGACTAAGATTCGAGGGACAACAAGCACAGCCAAACCAAGGTTGACGCTCTACAGTATTGTCTGCATTGAAGGCATATTTGCCATCACTCGACAACGGGTTGGGATAGAAGAAACGTCCACCGTCCACTGACATACCGCTGATAACACCATTATAAAGGGTACGCTCCATGCAGTCAATATACTTTGCATCGCCATGCAGGAGGAACATACGATGGAACAGATAGACCATGGAGATGGCGGCACAGGTCTCGTTATAGGCAGTGAGGTTAGGCAACTCATAGTCGGCGCCGAAAGACTCTCCCTCATGACGGGCACCTACTCCACCAGTGATATAGTATTTCTTCGATACAATATTATTATAAATCATGTCTATCGCCTTCAGATAATCCTTGTCACCCGTCAGGGCGGCTACATCAGCCATACCCGCATACATATAACCGGCACGGACAGCATGTCCCCATGCCTCTGTCTGCTCCACCACAGGTTTGTCACTCTGCGAGTAGAGGTCACGACGTCCTGTCTTGCCACGATAGTCCAACAGGTATTTCGCTTCATCCAGATACTTCTTCTCACCTGTCAGCACATACAGACGAGCCAATGCCATCTCAGCAATCTGGTGACCGGGTACCACACAAGCCTGTCCTGCCTTGGGTCCCACCTCACGGATGACACAGTCGGCATAACGCTTGGCGATATTCAGGAATTTATCGCTTCCTGTTGCCTGGTAATGGGCACAGGCAGCATCCACCATGTGTCCGAGGTTATACAACTCATGACTCAGGAAGTCCTCTACCTCCCAGCGTTTCTTACCCGACCACTGATGCGGATGCTCAGGGTTAATGGTGCGAGCAGTATACAAGTAGCCGTCAGGCTCTTGTGCGGCACCCACCACATCCAGTACGGAGTCAATATAAGCCTTCAGTTTCTCGTCAGGATAAGTCTGCAGCACATAACTGGCACCCTCGATGGTCTTATAGACATCGGTATCATCGAAAGAGAATCCCATGAACTTGGACACATCCCATTCCTTGGTCTGCAACCCCGGATGGTTAGGATGCTGCAACGTATAGGCAGCCATCTCGAAGTTCTTGTAACGGTGCTCACTCTCACATTTCGAGAAAGCAAGAGGTATCGTCACCTCACGCGCCGCCTTGATACGGTCGCCCCAGAAAGTGTTAGGTGTTACTTTCACTGCCGTAAAAGGTACTTGGCTGATAGGATAGCCGTTACTACGGGTCTCTGTCTTGGTCTTTGCCATGCAGCCTGCTGCTATGAGCACCGTCAGCATTGTCAAGGTAAGTAGTCTTCTCATGATTAAGTGTCGTTTTTACGTTTATCTGTTTGCAAAGATAGATATTTCTTTTGTAACCTCCAAACAAATCGGGCAGGAATTTGAGTTCCTGCCCGATGATGTCCTATAGAAATGTAAGATTACTTACGACCTTTCTTCAGAATCGGAGCGAAATACTTACGGGCAATCTTGCAATTGTCCTTCTTCACTCTCTTCATAGCACTGCCGCGCTTAGCCTTGCTGGCTCCTGCCACACGGGCACTAGCCTCACCAGTCAGTGTGAAGGTATCCTGCTCGTATGTCCAAGCACCATCTGTATCGTGGTATGCCAGATTGAGGTAGAACACACCATCCTCATAGTAACTGGGTTTGTCTGCAGCACCATAAGTGATCAAGTCGGTAGCATATACCTCGCCATATTTTTCACTGGTATAGCCAGTGTATACCTGATCTACCGTGATGGTTCCGTCTTCTCCCCAAGTGAAGATCAGACCGTCCTCACCAGTATTCTCTGCCCAAGGAGCAATCTTATAACGGTTGGGGTCACTGTCGCTCTGGTAAAGGATGGCATCATGCTTAGTACCAGCATCTTCCCAAGTACCTGCACCATTCTCACCGTTCTCGTCAACGGTATAGTCGATAAGACCATACTCATAAGTTCCAACATAGAGGGCTGTCCATGTCTCCACAGCCTCACCGCCTACACTGAACTTGATCTTAGAGGCATTAGAAGCGACAGCCTTGTCACCAGCGAAGGCAACGACAACGAGATAGTAGACACCTGACTCCTCTACTGGGATCTGCACACGTCCCGCCTCGGTCAGTCTCTCACCACCGCCGTTAGACAGCGACTCTATGGTAGCATCTACCTCTTCCTCTGCTACCAATGCATATCTTACATACTCCACATCCTTACCGAATGCAATGTCAGCAAGTAGGAAGTTGGCATCATTAGCATCAGTCAGACGACCAAAGTATGCGATTCCCGTAGTATAGTCGGCACGTACATAACCGTCAATGTAGACAAACTCATCTCCATATCCGAAATAACCGGCATCCACATAGTAAATAAGAGGAATAGTGATGATGCCCTGCTTCTCATCAAACTTACCCATGTCACTTGGATTGTCACTGTTATCATAGGTTGCGATATCGCTCACATACACATCTCCATAACTTGAGTGTGTATAACCAGTAAACTGAGAAGCACACCTTACATAGCCTGTAGACTTGTCATAGTCGAGGAGCAAGTCAATGCCATAACCCCAGTTGCTTAACTTGAACTGGTATTTGTTGGGGTCATTCAGACTCTGGCGATAAACGAAAGGAAGACCTGCGTCATCACCGCTCCAGAAGTTCACATAAGTAAAGGTGGCAGTACCTTCTGAGTTCCATTCCGTCCACTCTGACCAGTCACCAGCACGGCTTACCTTGATGGTATATACCGTGTTCTGATTCACACCTGTAATCGTGTCAGCCGTCAGTTGGGCTGCCTCAGAAAGGGTCAGCGTATAAATGTACGTCTGGTCTTTCTGCAGGTTGTTAGCCGTTACATTAAAAGTAGCGGAGTTCTGTCCGGGAGCAAAGGATACAGACCCGTTAGCATCGTTACTGAAGATACCGTCCTCACTTGCCTCGGCAGTGAAAGTGATGGTAGAGGCATTGGTAAGCACACCACGAGTGATGGTAACGGGAATAGTAGCCGATGACTCATTCACACTTAACGACACACTCGTAGAGGTGCCATCGAAGGACACATGCTCAAAGTTTGAGTTGTAGATAGTACCATCGACATCTGTGTTACAAGAGGACAGTCCTCCTAACACGATTGCCGCAAGTCCTAAAATATACTTGTTGATTTTCATAATCATCTTCTTTTTAGTTATTAATCAAAAGGATTCTGATCAGTAGACGGATCCATGTTAGCATTTCCATCGAACTCAGACTGTGGGATCACCATTACCCACTTGTAACTCTCAGGATCAGAAGTGTCCTCGTTAGATCTGGCAGCAGCGGAAGGGTGACCGTCATCTGTTGTACGTACAAAACCCTGATGCAAGCGACGGATATCATAGATACGTCCGAACTCACCCCACAACTCGATACGACGCTGGTAGAGGATCTCCTCCAGCAGGGAGTTGGTCTTGTCACTGGTCAATGCACCTAAGTCATAACCTGTCTTTGTACATTCATAATCCTTATCACGTGTCTTAATCAGCGTGGAAAGTGTCTGCTGTGCAGTAACATTGTCGCCTAACCTACACTCAGCCTCAGCCTTGATGAGATACATCTCCTCAATACGCATGAAGATATAGTCACCTTCCCATGTCTGATAGTTAGAGAACTTGAACTTCTCCTGCTGGTAGCCATTGTCACCATTGTTGACATCATTGGGATTCCACCAGGCACGACGGGCATCTTTCTCACCCATCTTATTATAGAGTGACTTGGTAATCTGCTGACGTGCCGATGCACCATACTTACCCTGGTCTGCATCCAGATGGGTGAAGAAACTGGCATACATCGTAGCCTGGTCGGAGATAATCTTCATACCCCACATCACGTTAGCGGCTGCCACATTGTTCAGACCAGCAAACTGGCTGACACTGGCTACCTCCACACCTTCTGCTGATGCAGCGGAAATAGCCTTAGTAGCATAGTTCAGGGCATCATTCCATTTCTCCTCAACCAAGGCGATACGGGCACGAAGTCCATAAACCTCAGCAAGACCTAAGTGTGACTTGCTGTCACGGGCACGACTGGTGGCAGACAACAACTCCTCTGCCTTACTCATGTCTGCGTCAATCTGCTCATACACCTTAGCGACCGTCTCACGAGCCTTACCCTGAGTCTCCTTGGTCGTAGGCTCTGTATAAATAGGTACGCAAGGCTCATTCTCATGACCTACCAAGGTACGGGCATACCACTGGGCGAGCATGAAGTAACTGAAACCACGGATAGCAAAAGCCTGACCTAATACGTAGTTCACATCCTCGGGGTCACCCTCCATCGTCTCCTCAGCAGCAGTGAGATAGTTGGCGTTGGAGATCAGGGTATAGAAGAAGTTCCACACACCGTAAGGACGACCTTGGTTATGCGTAAAGTCACCTTTCACGTCAAAGAGATAGTCATAATAGAACCAACCCGAGCCTGACTTTGCCATGATATGATCCTCACCCATCAGGTCAGCAGCAAGATTGATAGCACTCAGACCGAACTCCTCATGCTCCCATCCAGAAGTATAACCTGTGACATATAGGAAGCGGTACATACCGTCGATGGCAGCAATCGCCTTACTGCTTGACACAGCGATCTCACCTGTAGCCACTGCCGTAGAAGGACTGGTCTCCAGACGGTCCTCGGAACATGCGGTCAACAAGACGATGCCCAGAAGACTCATTAATGTATATTTAAATATTGCTTTCATTTCTTTTCTCCTTTAAATATTAGAAATTAACCTCAAGACCAAAAGTAAGTGTCTTGTTTGGCGCATAGGAGTAGTCAGTACCACCACTGAAGTTGTACTGAGGATCCATACCATCCAAATGACTCCACAGAGCAACGTTGTCGAAAGAACCATAGACCTTCACACCGCTCAGACGCAGACTACGTACAAGCGACTTCGGGAAGGTGTACGACAAAGTGATGTTCTTAATGGCGAAATAAGAGGCACTCACCAGATAGCGGTCAGTGATATAGGTATTACCCTGGATCTCAATGCGGGGAACGTCTGTGATATCACCTGGCTTCTGCCAACGACGCAGAACGTTATTGTTCCAGGTGCCACTCAGGTAAGTCATATTCATACCACTATAGTACAGACCGTCAAGCACCTTACCACCAATAGAGTAAGTAGTCAGGATAGACAGGTTGATGCCTTTGTAGGTCAGGTCTGTACCGATGCTACCATACAGGTCGGGGATACGTGAGCCCATCTCATAGCGGCATGCAGATGCCTCACTATAGTTTGAGGTAATGCGCTCATTGGTAATATTGCCGTCCTCGTCCTTATCATAAATCCAGAACAGTTCCTTACCTGTAGAGGGATCCACACCGGCACTCTTACGCAGATAGAAGGTATTCAGAGGAAGTCCCTCCTTGATGATGTAACTACCAGACAGGATCTCAGGAGACTCTGCGGTCAGTTTCGTCACCTCGTTCTTAATCGTAGAGCCCATCCATGTCAGGTTCCACTCAAAGTCCTTCGTGCGAACAGGAGTACCGGAAACCTCGAACTCGAAACCTTGGTTGGTCATGTTACCGACGTTAGCGTCATAACCACTGAAACCGGTAGATACAGCCATCGGGTAACTCAGCAGCATATCGCTGGTCTTACGATGATAGTACTCTGCACTGAAGCGGATGCGACGGTTCAGCAGTGTTCCCTCCAAGCCGATGTTGAAGTTACCGTTCTTCTCCCATGAGAGGTCGGCATTCTCCAAGGTGCTAACGAGGGCACCAACGCTGTTGGCATTAGGATAAGCAACGCTGGAGAGTCCCTGCCAAGCATAGTAAGAACCTACGTTATCGTTACCCTGCTCACCATAACTTAACTTGAAGGACAGGTTGTCAATCCATGTGATGTTCTTCATGAACTGCTCCTGAGAGATACGCCAGTTGGCACCTAATGACCAGAACGTACCTGTGCGGTTGCCCTTCTTAAAGCGTGAAGAGGCATCAGAACGCAGAGAGGCGGAGAAGTAATACTTGTCGTCGAAACTATAGTTGAAACGGCTCAACCATGAGTTAATGCGATAGTCCTGCTTGTAAGAGTCGGCAGCATACAGGGTAGCACCTGGACGGAGTTCCAAGATACCAGCCATCAGACCAGTACGTCCTGCCTCAGTAAAGTTGTACTTATAGGCGTAGTACTCATGACCGAACAGCACATCAAAGTTATGCTTTCCGAAAGTACGGTTCCATGTGAGCAACTGGTTGAAGGTGTAACTCTGGGTACGACCCTGCTGCTTCTGCAGCAGACCGCCAGAGGCTGCCTGGTTACCATGCTCCATGTTCATATAATTGCTGTAGTTTGCGTTGGCATAGTCAAAACCGAAGTTGATGGCGAGTTTCAGACCCTTAGCCCAACCCATGCTGTCGCTGTCGCTACCGAACACCAGTCCGGAACGCATACCGGCAACGTCACGAATCGTCTCGGTCTTGTCGAGCATCAGCATACCTAATGAACTATGGTCTGTCATAGAACCGGGACGCTGGTCGCCATTCTCACGAAGTTCACCCCAGTCATACTGAATCTGATCATTCCTATAGATGGTCTGTCCATTCTCGTCCTTCAGATAGACAGGGAACAAGGGGTTGATGAACTGAGCGGTATACCATACGTTAGAGTAGGAAGAACCGTCATAGTCACTGAAGTTAGAGATGGTGTGAGCCACGTTCAAACCAACATTGGCACTGAACCAGTCATTGATCTTCGCGTCGACATTCACACGAGCATTGTAACGCTGGAAAGCGGTAGTCTTCAAGATTCCCTTCTCATTCAGATAACCCAGAGAGGCGGCATACTTCAACTTCTCCGTACCACCTGACAAAGAGAACTGGTGCTCATGACGGAAAGCATTGTCCTGAGTAACAGCATCCAGCCAGTCCTCGTTCCATGCAGACTGTGCATCAGCACGGACCTGACCAGTGGCAGGGTCGATAATGGTATCCCAGGTGTAATTCTTGAAAGGATTATACATCTCACCGCCAAGGTTAGAGCCCAAACCGGCACGGGCTGCTGCCTCGGCAGCCTCCCAGGTAGCACCTCCTGCCCAAGCGTCGTTACGCAGAGCCTCGTATGTCAACTGGACGAAATCCTTCTGACTGACATTAGAGTAACGCTTGTTGGCACGGTTTGACCAACCAATGTTTGAACGCCATGTGACATTGGTCTTACCCTCTTTACCTTTCTTGGTGGTAATCATCACAACACCATTGGCACCACGGGCACCATACAAAGCACCAGAGGAAGCATCCTTCAAGACGGTCATGCTCTCGATATCCGAAGGGTTCAGAGACGCAAGACTGCCATCGTAAGGAATACCGTCTACTACATACAACGGACTGCTGGAAGCATTGATAGAACCGAAGCCACGGATGCGGATATTCGGAGAAGAACCTGGCTGACCAGAGGATGAGGATACCTGTACACCAGATACGTTACCTTCCAAAGCCTTGGTGACTGAGGTGATAGGACGAAGTTCCATATCCTCAGCGTTCACACTCTCAGCAGAACCAGTGAAAGAAGTTTTCTTTGCCGTACCGTAGGCAACGACAATCACTTCATCCAAAGCCTTCTGGTCACTGGTCAGTAAGATACGCATATTAGGACGGGCACTTACCTCGATAGGCTCCATACCCACATAAGTGATGCGAAGAGTCTTTTTACCTGCCGGTAAAGTCAACTCAAAGCGACCGTTTGTGTCTGTCACTGTACCTGTGCTTGTTCCTACTACGAGAACAGAGGCGCCGATGACGGGCTCGTTATCGTCCTGAGAAATGACGGTACCAGTAACTTTCGTTTGTGCCATCGCCAGTCCTAAACTCAGGAACAGGCAGGCAAAAAACATCGTTAGTCTTTTTTCCATAAACACTCTCTTGATTAATTTTATACTAATTGAATATACTTTTTCAACATTGTTTCGTCAAACTGGTATCCACCTCCGCGCCCGAGGTGGACAAAATAATTAATTTTGCCTAATAATTTTAAAACCATTTAGCACATGTTTAAGTTATCTATCCAACTGAGTTTCTCCCTGTTTAAGAAAAGCAAGAGAAACATAGCCAAAGGGAGTCAGAAATTCCTCCCTTTAGCCGTTGATGCCATCCAGACTTTGAATGGCATACGTGCCAAGAGCACTATTGACAATTACCTGACCGCCTTACGCTCCTTCTGCCAATATACAGGAGAAGACCTGCCAGTGGACAGTATTGACAGCCATCTTATTGAGGGGTATCAGCAATGGCTCCTTGAGCATCATGTCATGCACAATACCATCTCTTGTTATATGCGTTCCTTGCGTTCCTTGCTCCATCAACTATTCCCCGAGATGAAAAGAGACCCGTTGTTTGACAGGGCTTTCACAGGAAGGACAAGGACCGACAAGCGTTCTATCTCCTTTGATGATATTGTCAGAATCCGTGAGTTACGGCTTTCCCCTGATTCTCCGCTTGCCTTCTCACGAGATGTCTTTCTGTTTAGTTTCTATGCATTAGGGATGCCCTTTGTGGATATCGCTTTCCTGCAAAAGAGTCAGATTCATGACGGGTATATTGTCTATCAACGCCATAAGACGGGACAGCGGATTCGTATCAAGATAGAACTTCCTATGCAACAGATTATCTGCAGATACACTGTGGAAGATAGTCCTTATGTGTTTCCCATTCTGACTTCTATCGACAAGGACAGGGCTATTCACGAATATGAGAGCGCAAGAAGTCAGTACAATCGCCATTTAAAGAAAATCGGTACCATGTCGGGTATTCTGCGTAACTTGACCTCCTATGTGGCACGCCATTCCTGGGCAAGTCTCGCCTATCACTCTAATGTCGATCTCGCTGTCATCTCCAAGGCGTTGGGCCATACCTCGCCCAACACCACCCTGACCTACATCCGTGAGATAGACGACAACCGTATCGACATGGCAAACAGGGAACTCCTGCAACGGTTGACGGAATAAAAAGAAATCTTTGCAATGCTGCACGATAAGCAGCCTCGCTTTTTATCTGTGCCATGTCCTAAATATTTTGAATGTCCCTAATTGCATCATATTCCTTATGAGTTCCCACAAAACGGATGTATATCGTTTTGGGGGTAAACTATGTGTACAAAAATAGGATAAATTTTTAGAATATCAAAATATTTTTCGTTAATTCTTAAATTATGGATAAATAGGACAGAATCCCTCGCGCGCGTTCCTTTTATTGATATATAAATGTTAAAAAACAATATCGCTCGAAGGGGCATTTCAATTCTTTGCTTGTTTTTATTTGGAGGTTACAAAAGAAATTTCTATCTTTGCAAAAGGAAGTATGACTAATACGACAATGACTAATAAAAACAGATATATCCTAAACCAGATTAAGGCAACTGCTCGAAAAAGTGTACCAAAAGGCAGTCAAGTACTGCTCTTTGGTTCTCGTGCTAGAGGGGAAGCACGTAAAGACTCAGACTGGGATATTCTGATCGTACTTCCAAAGACGGTTCTCCAACAATCAGATTATGATCAAGTAAGTTACCCACTTGTGGAACTTGGATGGACACTGGGAGAGCAGATTAATCCGATTGTCTATACTCAAAATGAATGGGAAGTCAATAGGATTACACCTTTCTACGATAATGTTCAGCGTGACGCAATTAGTTTATTATGATACTATATGGACGCAAAACTTCTTATCAAGTTACAGACTGAAAAGGCTCAACGATTTCTTCAGGAAGGCGATGATATGTTAGAGCAGAAACGATGGGATATGGCTGCTAACAGATATTATTATGCCGCTTATCACATGGTGCATGCTGTATTTATAACACGAGGCATAGCAACTAAAACACATGATGGAACATTGACAGAACTTGGTAAACATTTTGTGCTAACAGGACAACTTGATAGAAAGTTCGGTCGTTTTTTTGCTAGAATGATACAACTTCGCATAAAAGCAGATTATAATAGTATTGCAGAAGTTTCAGAAATAGAGGTTTTGGAAATGGCTCCTTTAACCCATGAGTTCATTGATGCTCTATTTCCACTATTAGCAAAGTAGATTCCATTGTTGACCAACATTTCAAAAGTATTTCTTTTTGCGCGCACGTACCTTATATTATTAATATACTCATCTTACTTCTTTTTCGACCTCCCCCCGTCCTCTTCTTGCCAGGAGGGGCTCCACCTCTCCCTCTATTAACAAATTGCAAGTTTTTTAGCGAAAAATCACATTAAAAGGGAAGTAAAGGGGCGTAAAATGTTAAAAGTTGGCACAAATAGAAGCATTTTCATAAAAATTATTTGCTGATTGTGAATAATTGTTGTAATTTTGCACAATCTTGCGTCGAGACCTCACTTGCGGAGGCGCATCGTGGATGGTACACCTCGGGCGCGGAGGTGGATATCAATTAGACGAAACAATGTTGAAAAAGTTTATTCAATTAGTATAAAATTAATCAAGAGAGTGTTTATGGAAAAAAGACTAACGATGTTTTTTGCCTGCCTGTTCCTGAGTTTAGGACTGGCGATGGCACAAACGAAAGTTAACGGTACCGTTATCGCTCAGGAGGACAACAGCCCTGTTATTGGAGCCTCTGTTCTCGTTGTAGGCACGAATATCGGTACAGTAACA
>Ga0247611_10005433_pt1 | contig 16866 bp, 15 predicted proteins | sample 177DNAGHGhighgp2_FD_192422 | JGI IMG/M metagenome (GOLD analysis project Ga0247611, IMG submission 192422) | Sheep rumen microbial communities from Palmerston North, Manawatu-Wanganui, New Zealand - 1770 DNA GHGhigh gp2 | ecosystem: Host-associated > Mammals > Digestive system > Stomach > Rumen... | reverse complement strand
TTCAACGATTTCGGTATGAAATGTGAAATTCGACCTACTGACGGGCCGAAGGGACTCCCTTTCTATATAAGTCAGGGAAAAACGTTCCACGAAGTTCATGTTCTTGGCGGATGTTTTCTGCTTGTATCCTATGTTGGAGCAAGCAGCCTACGTTGGCAAACCCAGAAGAAAATTCTAGATCAAATTGAATTGAACACAAACATGCCTGTTGCATTAGGCTTTGACGTGTTGAACGAAATACAAAGAAAGGGACTGGTCCAAACAAAAATTCCTTATGTTTCGGCTTCATCTTTTTTCTTGCCGTTTCTCGGAATTGCTTATCGTAAGCAGAGGAAAACGACCTCGAAAAATAATCAGGAAAGAAACGTCACTCTACCGAAGTTGACTGCTTCAGCACAGGCTTTTTTCCTGTTCATGATGTACAAGGTCAAAGATTCCAATATATCAAAAAGTGAAGCGGCTCGGCAAAATAACCTCACTCCGATGTCCGTTTCTCGTTATTGCAGGGAGCTTTGGGATCGCGGACTCATAAACGAAACTAAAGAAGGAAATTCTACATTAATCAGCTGCTCCGAAATAGGGAGATTGCTTTTCGATAAGGCTCTCCCTTATTTGGATTCTCCTATCAAAAAAGAAATAATACTTTTTCCGTCACAAGCTATCAATTCACTCCCTAAAGCCGGAGAAACGGCTCTTTCCGAAGTTTCCATGCTTGCTCCTCCCAAGGAAAACTGTGCTGCATGTGCTCCCCATGCGGAGTTGGCTAAAGAGAAGGGTTTTGCTAAAGAAAATTTGGGCTTTCTTAAGGAAAATTTTGTCCGACTGCAAATCTGGAAATACGACCCGGTCCCATTTGTAAAGGACGGGCGAATCGATATAGTTTCATTATACCTGTCGCTTAAGGATTCACCTAACGAACGCGTTCAGGCATGCTTAAAAGAAATGTTGGAGAAGGCTCAATGGTAAACGGATTGGATTTATTCAAGGAAAAATTTCAATCATTTGAAGACTGTTACACCGTAATTGGCGGTACCGCCTGTTCCGTGCTAATGGAAAACGCAACATTGGAATTCCGTGCAACACAGGATATCGATATGATATTGCTTGTTGATTCACCTCGATTCAATGAGTTTGCCGAGCAACTTTTGGAATTCATTGATGACGGTGATTACTATTGTGAAGAAAGAGCGAATGGAACAAAGAGATTGTACCGTTTTAAGGAACCGAAAACTAAAGGTTTCCCCACAATGATAGAGCTGTTTTCTCGGAATGCTTTAAATATGAAGGGGAAAAGGCGTATTACTTATGTAAAAACAGATAAAGATCCGTCTGGACTTTCCGCCATGCTACTTTCGGACTCTTATTACAATTTTGCAATGCAAGGACGTGAAAAAATCAATGGCGTATGGACGCTCCAAGCTCCGTATCTGATTCCTTTGAAAATGTACGCATGGATTAATTTGGATACGGAAAAGCGAAAAGGTCGCACCGTAGAAGAATATGATTTGAATAAGCATAAGTACGATGTATTCCGTTTGTTGCCGCTTGTAAGAGATGGTGAAGCTGTTTCTTGCAATGAAGAAATCCAGAAAGATGTTTCAAAGTTTATTGATGCTATGGTTGGCGAATCATTGCCTGCAGAGGGAATCTTCGGAGATTGGGCTTTAGAAGAAATGCGGACAAACTTTGATAAGAATAGGGATTTGGATAGATTGAGGAAAATTTACTTGAAATAAATTCTAAAAAAGGTCTCTAGTGCAAAATATCCTCGCGATTCGCCCCCTTGACCGCCAAAATTGGCGGGTATAGATTTGGGGCATGACCTATAATCTTCAGCAAAATAAAAAGATTTTAAATAATTTGATATTCCTGTACAAAACAACTACAAATCTTCAAAATTGTAGTCGTTTGCCTAATAATTTTTCAACGAAATACGGAATATCCAAACATTTTCCGTATTTCGTTGAAATTTTGCCGTCAAAAAAGTATATTTATGGCATGACACAAAAGAATGTTCTATCCGACCAAAAACTTGTCTTTTCGAGCGATGATCTCCAAAAGCAGGGCTTTTCGTATTACCAAATAACGAAAATGGTTGAACAGGGCAAACTTATTCGCCTCAATAAATCGTATTACGAAAATGCGGGCTTTACCGGCGACATGAACGATTTCTACTACGTTCAGGCGTTTGCCCCTCAGGGCGTTATATGTCTTCTAAGTGCGGCCGTTGATTACGGCCTAACAACTTTCCGTCCCGACGCCATTGATGTAGCTATTCCGCCAAAGACAAAACTTTCGACGCAACCGGAATCGCAACGGTTTTCCCTGCACTACTTTTCGGGCGAAAGGCACTCCCTTGGCGTGCGCACGATTAGCGAAAACAAGAATCCCTTCAAAATCTACGACATAGAAAAAACGGTCGTGGATATCATATCTAATCGGAACAAGGTCGGAATCGAAGAGACCAAGGAAATCCTGACCAATTATCTTGCAAGGCAAGACCGAAACATCAATAAGCTTTACCGCTACGCAGAAAAACTTTCGTGCATTAAAATCCTGAAGACGTATTTGGAGGTTCTCGTATGAATGTCCAGTCGATAAAGGGCAAACTAAAGAACGTTGCCAAGACGAATTTCAGGTTGTATCAGGAATTACTCACGGTCTATGGGCTAGAACGGGCCCTGTTCAGGATTGGAAAGTCGAAGTACAGGGAAAATTTCACACTCAAGGGAGGAATCTTTCTGTACGCCCTCTATGGGAAGGATTACCCCCGTTCTACTTCGGATATAGACCTTCGCGCTGACAAAATTAACGGAACGCAGGAATCGCTTTTGTCGATTTTTACTGAAATTTTCTCAATACCGGCGGACGATGGACTTGTTTTTGATTTGACTTCTCTTAAGGCTCGCGAAATAACAAAGCTAGATGAATATCTAGGTACAAACATCAGTATCACAGCATTGCTCGGGAACACACGACTTCCCGTGTCCATTGATATCGGGTTTGGCGATGTGATTGTTCCGTCTAAAAAGGAAATGTCATTCCCTGTATTGCTGGATATGGAAAGCCCGAAGATTTACGGCTATTCCATTGAATCCGTGCTTGCAGAAAAATTTGAGGCGATAGTTTCTTTGGGCTATGCGAATAGTCGCTTCAAGGACTTCTATGACATCTACGTGATTTTGCAAAGCGAAAAGGTAGATGCTGGATTGCTGCAAGAAGCTATTGTCCAGACATTCCGAAATCGAAAGACAGCGTTTGATGACATTGTCGTTTTCGAAGATTCCTTTGCTTCGGATGTAGAACGCGTTAAACGATGGAACTCATTTGTGAAAAAGAAAAACGCCTTGGTGCAGGTGACCTTCGATAAGGTTGTCGAGCAAATCAAGACGTATTTCAAGCCTATTGTTGAAAGAGTGGGTGCTTAAAATATGGATACTCCCGAAATGAGCAACCGCTTTGATGCAGAAAACATCCGCAAACTGCGCGAGTACAATTCCCTGAAGCATTCTAAGATGTCACACAAGGAAATCTTAGATGATATTCGACGGGGCGCAGAATCCTTTATGTCGGAATTCACAAGCAGCGTTGCCGACAAACAAACTGTTTACAACGCAAGCGAGAATAAATAGCAGTTTGAATGAAATTCGGAATATCCAATCGTTTTCCGTATTTGGTTGAAATTTTGATAGTAGTTAAACTCTGTGTTCTAGAAAAAAATGTTAAAATTTCTACGGCATATTTGCAAAATTGCCGTATTTTTATTATATTAGAGACATGCCCAAATACGACGGAAAAGAAATTCGCAATACCGAAGGTTTCGTGCTTCGCGACAACATGAGCGCTTACCAGTATCACCAGGCCCTGCAAAAAGTCCAGTCTGGCGAGCTGCTTCGCCTTCGCCCCGGAGTGTTCGCTGAGCCAGCCACGCTGGCAGACACCATGCTCGACATAGATGTTCTTGTGCCCGGTGGCGTGTTATGCATGTACTCGGCGTGGGAACATTACGAAATCACGACGCAAATTCCTAGCGCATTTTGTATCGCTATTCCGCGTAAACGAAAACTTGTATTGCCCGAATTCCCTCCAATAACGCTTTATTACTGGTCTGATCATCTGCTGGAATTTGGAACCACAATAGCAGAAGTGCATGGGCATAAGGTACATGTCACCGACTTGGAACGCTCCGTCTGCGATGCGGTAAAATATCGCAATAAAATAGGACTAGATGTATGCGCGGAAATCCTTAAAACATATCTTCGTCGCTGCGATAGGGACATTCCCAAGCTGACTGAATACGCAAAGAAACTTCGTATTGCGGCAACACTAAGAACATATTTGGAAATAGGGCTTTAGATGGTACAGGATGTCGCAAAGTCAGTAAAAAATCGCCTACTGGAGCAAACGAGAAAAACGCATGGGAACTACCAGCAGGTTCTCATTCGTTTCTTTCATGAGCGTTTGATGTATCGTCTCGCTAAAAGCAAGTACAGGTCCTCATTCTATTTGAAGGGCGGTTCATTACTGTTTGCTTTGAATCCTGTAATTGCACGCCCGACTTTGGATGTGGACTTGCTCGGCGTCAATTTTCCTTCAAAGCCAGAACTGCTCCACTCTATGTTTGCAGACGTGTCCTGAAGACGGGATTACTTTTGATATTGATTCCATTCAAGTCAAAGACATCATGAATGATAAAGAATACCTCGGACTTCACGTGAAAATACAGGCAAACTTGGATTCAATTTGCCAGTGGGTCGCCATTGACGTTGGGTTCGGAGATTCGGTTGTTGGTGTAAAAGAGATGTCGTACCCCTCACTACTTGACAATTTGCCTAAAGCGAATATTTTTGTCTATTCAATCGAATCTATTGTTGCCGAAAAATTCCATGCCATGATTGAGCGAGACGAAAGCAATAGCCGCATGAAGGATTTCTTTGACGTCTATCAAATTTTGACTAATCAAGATATAGACAATCAAGTTCTTGGGGCGGCCATTAAGGCGACATTCCATGCACGGAAAACAAGCTACAATTCCAAGGTAAAACTATTCTCCTCATATTTTGCCCGTGACGAATCAAAACTTTCGCTTTGGAAAAACTTCTTGCGCAAAATCAAATATACTGAGCCTTTGAATTTCGAAGATGTGATGAATTTGATTCGCGAAAGGTTGGAAAGGTATTGGACAAAAGAAATACTGGAAGAGCTTTCCGAAAGGCGTTAGACATTCTTGTTTAATGAATCTCAAAAAATTTTTTAGCGACAGAAACGCGACATGATCGTCATTGATTTTCCTCGAAGTTGTCCACTTGTTCCATAACCTTGCTGAATACTTCGGGACTGTACTGCGGCGGGTATCCGTTTTTAACTAGGCTAATATATATAAGCTGAGCTTGTATAAAATTCGGCTTGTCTCGACTAACAGCACGCCCTCTTGACTGCAACATTCCTGCGAATGTAGTTTTATGGGTAAAACCACAAAAAGGAGCGTTCAATGGTGAATGAAATAATTCATGATGTTTGCCTTTTCATTGAAGGAACTGCATGCGTTTGTGATGACGCGAATATAATTGCAGAAAAAGCTTTGGCTCGTTTCGGAAAAAAGCATAAGCGAGAGGTTCAGTACGTTTTATTTATGAGGACAAGGGCTTTATCCGCAAAACAGTTTGCTAAAATTCTGAGTCTTCGCGATTTTTCAGAGGGCTTGTATGAAATCGAGGCGGAATGTGCGAAAAGGAACGGCTTGGTAATTGTTTATGGTCATTCTGATGATGTGATTCAATTGGATGGTGCTGCTTGTTCATCTGGTGACTGTTTTCAAGGTGGTGAATTTCACTTGGTAAAGAATAAGGGCTGTTGGAAATTGGCGGATGGTGTCGGCAAATGCAATAATATTTCGGCTTTGTGGTATAGTTGCGATGCTGTGAATGATTGTGGCGAATGCATTCCGTGGTCGTACAAGACGGATATCCCGTGTGAAAAATTTTATGTTACTAGCGATGGGGATCCATATTGTGAGGGCTTTGTTTTTAGTATAAATGATTTAAAAAGAATCCGCTAATTCGATACACCCAATACGCTTGTTGAATACGGCATTACAGCCGCTCCGCCCTTGTCCGTGCGAACTACAAGAATGTGCGAAAAGGAATCCAGCAAGAACCGGAGTATCTTGAAAAGTTCTTCCGTAACCTGCTAATGGGCGAACATAATGAACTGAAAAACCGCTATCTGCATGTTGATTACAAGAGAGTCAAGGACAATGCTGTGATTGAAAAATCAAAAAATGTCATAGCAAAATGTCACAGTAAAATGTCACAGCAAAATGTCACAGTAAAAATCAGTGAACGCCAGAAACAGATTCTAGACATCGTGAAAGAGAATCCGAATGTTTTGCAAACGGAACTAGCAGAACGCTTTGGCGTCCGGCGAGAGACCATCTACCGCGACATGAAAAAGCTTGTGGAAGCGGGAATTCTTTGCCGTTCCGATTCAGATAAAAAATGCAACTGGAAGGTGGTTACAAAATAGATCGGTAAATTCATTGTTGGTAGCCGTGCCCCCTTGCCATTCCTCTCGAAACTTTGTATATTCATGCACATGAGAAAAATCTTGAACCTTCTACTTCTACTTAGCATCGCTACCGAAGCGAGGTTTTAGGGATTTTTCAAAGATTTTCAAACGAATTTCAACCTAAAAGCGCCCGCTTCGAGAACGAAGCGGGTTCTTTTGTTAATGCGAAATTCTATTTTTGAATCGGAAAACTAAAGGAACTTTGCGGTCTTGAAGCCGGCAAGGAGATAAAAATGACTGAAACGAGAAAACCATTCTTCTATGATGTAACACTGCGTGATGGCAACCAGGCGCTCCCGAAGCCCTGGAACAACGCCCAGAAAAAAGATGTATATCTGTTGCTCTTGAAGCTCGGTGTGCAGGGGGCCGAAGTCGGGTTCCCGGCCTCTAGCGAAATGGATTTTGAATCGGTCATGGAACTTGCAAAGCTCACCGCGCAGATGGCGGAAGAGGGCGACGAAACTGCAAAGAACGTCGTGGTTTCTGGCCTTGCCCGCTGCATCGAAAGCGATATCCAGCGTTGCTGGGAAGCGGTCCAGTACGCTCCGCACCCGCGCATCCACACGTTCCTCGCTACAAGCCCGCTCTCGATGGAAAACGTGCTGCGCATGACTCCTGAACAAGTGAAGGAACGTGCCGTGCGTTGTGTCAAGCTTGCCAAGTCGCTCGTCGGCGACAAGGGCGATGTGGAGTTCAGTGCCGAGCATTTTGGCGACTGCCTCCAAAATATGGATTTTGTGATTGACGTTCTGAAGGCTGTTGTCGAAGCCGGTGCAACGACGATTAACTTGCCGAACACGGTGGAACGCTATCGCCCGAAGCTCTATGTCGATCAGGTCAAGCAGGTCTATGAAGCTCTGCCGAAGGACATCACGATTTCCGTGCACTGCCACAACGACCTCGGCATGGCGACTGCGGCGACCGTCGAAAGTTTCTTCGTCGGCGCAACACAGCTGGAAGTCGCATTGAACGGCCTCGGCGAACGTTGCGGCAACACGAATTTCTATGAAGTCGCGATTGGCCTGCACAATTCCGGCGTCGAAACGGGGCTGCATCTGGAACGCATTTACGAAACCGCCATTCTCATCAGCCATTGGAGCGGCGTGCCTATATACATCCGCGCTCCGTTAATCGGTACTGAAGCCATCGTCCATCGCAGCGGCATCCACCAGGATGGTGCATCCAAGACGAAGGACATGAAGAAGGGCGCTTACCGTCCGATTGATTACTCTATCATTGGCCGTAACCAGAACGATACGCTCAGCTTCACGAGCCAGAGCGGCCGCACCGCCGTGTATGAAATCATTACGAAGTTTGGCTACAAGATGACTTTGCAAGAAGCTTCCTTACTGCAGCCCATTCTCAAGCAGTTGAGCGAAAAGGAAGGCGAACTCAGCGCCGAACGCGTGCTCGACGTGTTCCGCGAGCAGCGCGTGAACGTGAACGGTCGCCTGGTGTTCAACAACATCGAGGTTATCCCGGACGAGAACCGCTTCATTTTCCACTTCAAGAAAGATGGAGAAACTCTAGTGAAGTCCGTGACGGCGGAAGGCCCCATCGAGGCGGCCTTGATGCTCATGCGTGAAATTGGCATGCCGGTGGAGCTTGTGAAGTACCGTCAGCTCGTCGTCCCTGAAAAGGACAAGTTGTGGGCCGGTCGTGGTTTAAGCCGCATCGTGTTGAGGGCAAATGGCGAAGAAGTCGAAGGCCGTGGCGTTTCGAGCGATACGCTCAAGGCGAACATGCGAGCTCTCTTCGGCGGCGTGAACTTGCTGTATAAGAAGGCATAACACGTCATTGCACAAAGTGCATGACTCGGCGGTTATGAAATAACGATGCGTAAACGACCGTTGCTTCATAACCTTACACGTCATTGCGAGCGAAGCGAAGCAATCCATAGGAGAATGACTATGTTAGAACAACTGAAACGCCCTTTCAAAAAAGTTTATGGCAAGGTGCACTCGAATGTGGACCGCTTTGTCGGACCTGTCAAGGATTCGGCGTCTAAGTTGTTCGCTCTAGTTCCCGGATTCAAATCTTTCGCCGGCTCCGAGGATTTGGCGGACGGTACGCTTACCGAAGATGAAGCCGCCGCAAACGCAAAACCGGGTATTCGCGCAAAACTCAAGAACTTCAAGCAATCGCTCAAAGGCTTGAGCGATGCTCAAAAACTTATTCTCTTGACAATCGCCGTCGTGCTCCCGGCGGGCATTTTGATTGCCGTCGGGCTTGCTAGTTTCATTAAACGTCGCAAAAAAAAATCGTAACAAAAGAAATGTCTTTTGGGCATGAAATAGAATAGCGAAGCTGAATAATTTCGGCTTCGCCTTTGTTTTTGTTAGAGAAATGAATATGGATGTCTTTGAACGCAAGTTCTAGGTATGTTCTTTTTTTACAGTAATTTCTGTAATTAGTGCTGAACTTTTATAGAAAAAATGTATCTTGTGTTTAACAAAGGAGAAGATACATGCGTTTTATTTTACCATTGCTATTTCTTGTTCCTGTTGCTACGTTTGCCGTTAGTGGTAACATGGCTGGTTCTGGTTCAAAGACTGATCCGTGGCAAGTTGCCGATTATGAAGATTTGAAAAAGGTGGGTATTTCTCCTTATACGATGAATGGACATTACCGTCTTGTTGCCGATATTGATGCTGGAGCTTCGAATACAGAAACATTTCCAAACGAAAGTTCCTCGATGAATGGGTTCAAGCCTATAGGCATGTTTCTTCCGTCTGTGGTAGCGACCATGGATTCGGCTGAAAAGAAATGGTCTATGCCTTTTTCGGGAACGTTCAATGGGGCGGGGCACAAAATCAGCAATTTGATGATCTATAACTTTGTTGAACCTACGACGGGTTTCTTTTCTCAACTGGATTCTACAGCGCGTTTGGATAGCCTCACGTTTAAGAGTTATTTCTTCAAGGGAATCTATTCTGGCGGCGTTGCTGGGATAAATCGCGGAACCATTAATGAAGTTCATGTCGATACGGATACGCTTGATTTTGTGAATTCTGCTGGTGGTTTTGTGAGTGAAAACTATGGCACGATAACGAATAGCAGTTTCTCGGGAACCATTGCGGGCGCGTATGTGGGCGGCATCGCCTATGACAATTTCGGCACGATTTCCAAATGTAATGTTGTCCTCAAAAATGGGGATTTCCCGCGTAAACCGACGAAGTATGGAGGAATCGCTAACAACAACAAGGGGAAAATATCAGACTGTAAGGCTTCTGGCGAAATATATGGATCAGTGAATATCGGAGGTGTTGTTTCTGTGAACACCGGTACGGTGGAACGTTGTTCGTCTTCCGTCGATATCTATGGAGTGGGCAGTACGAATTCGCCTGGCGTCAATATCAATAACGCATCTGCTTTGGGTGGATTAATCGCAGTTGATAGTGGCAAGGTCTATAACTCCCATGCGACTGGGAACATTACCGCGACGGCGAGCTATGTCGGTGGTTTTGTTGGCGCTTCATTCGGTGAAATTTCTGGATGCAGCGCCTCGGGTAAGATTAAGGCGCTTGCCTATAGTGGAGCTTTTGTTGGCATTAACCGTGGAAAAATCGATAGCAGTTTTGCTACAGGAAAAACAGTGGGTTCTGCATATTTGGGGGGCTTTGTTGGCTACAATTATGGTGAAATTCACAATTCCCATGCCTCAGGTGATGTCGATGCAAGCGCTACGTCTGGTGCAGGCTTTATTGCGAGAAACGAAACTTCGGGCGTTGTCGAGAATTGCTATGCCACGGGCAACGTAAACAGTTATGTCTATGCGGGTGGCTTTGCCAGTGAAAATGCAGGAAAAATTTCAAAATCGCATTCTGTGGGCCATATCCAAGGTTCAACCAATTTAGGCGGATTTGTTGGCAAGCAGGAACGCGGCTCTATTGAACTTTCTTATGCGACAGGTTATGTCTATGGTGAAATTGCTGCAGCTGGCTTTGCGGGCGTTGTTTCTAATTCTACCATTGACCAGTGCTATGCGACTGGAGATGTGCTAGAAGCCCATATTGAAGGGGCTGGCTTTGCATCTGCCGTATCGAAATCGACTGTGAGCAATTCTTTCTCGACTGGAAACGCATACTCTATAGAAGAAAATTACCATCAGGCGAGTTCCTTTATCGCTGTCAATGACTCGTTATCAATAGTAAAGAACAGTTTTTCTTTGGGCTCGGTTTCAAACCCGACTAAGAATGTGAATAAAGTTTGTGCTACGGATATGATTAATGGAGTGGATGGATATTACTGGAACGTGTCCAATTGTTCTGTTATTGATACAGCCAATTACGGTATTGCGCTTACGAGCGAGCAAATGAAATCTGGAACCAACTTTGACAAGTTCGATTTTGAAAAAACATGGACGCTTGCTGCCGGGGCTGCATTCCCGACTTTGAAAGAAGTGCCGTATGTTGCCGAAAAGAAGGATTCTGCAGGCTTCTTTGGAAGTGAACTCGAGCGTTATAATCCGTCTGATAATCCAGGTCCTCGAGTTGTCGTGAAACCATCTCGTTCTTCTGTTGTTCGCATGGCTGTACCGCTCACTTGCCGTTATGAGCAGGGCTCTGTGCATGTATCGTTTGCTATGACAAATGCAGGGACTGCCGATGTTCGAATCTTCAATTTGAAGGGCCGTGAAGTTGGCCACCATTCGGAATTTGCTTCAGCAGAATATCAAAATGTTTCTTTAGACGCGTCTGGATGGGCTAATGGCCGTTATTTGGCGGTGCTTCGCTTAAATGGGAAAATTGTAAGCAAAAAAATGTTTGTCAAGAAGTAGAATGCTTGAACGAATTTAATGAAATCTTATTCTTCATTTGCAATGCCGATGTACTATTCAGTGCATCGGTTTTTTGTTTTCTAAATTTCTACTAACTCCAATAGCCTCATTCCTAACCACTAGCCACTGTTTACTAACCACTCACTATGCTTTCTTCTCGCCTGCCTAAAGATCTTTCTCCGTCGCCGTTCTTTGCCGAACTGGAACGTACAAAAGCTGAAGTGCTCGCAGTGTGCGCTAATGCGGATGGTCGCGTCGGGAATGCCTGCGGACTCCCGTTTATCGACATGACTATTTCTTCGCCTGTTAAAGCGGGGCTGCCGATTGACTTGGATGCGGCTGTCGATGAAGGCCGCGAATCCTTCGGTTGCTGGAATCCGGATGCAGCGGGATGGAAATCGGCTCGCGAGGCGGTGGTGGAGTATTACCGCGAACGCGGCGGTAACTTTACCGCAGGCCAGATTATTCTGACTGCAAGCACCAGCGAAGCTTATTCCGTTTTGTTCAAGACCTTCTGCGATCCGGGCGATGTAATCCTCACGCCGATGCCGGGCTACCCGCTGCTCGATACGCTTGCGCAGCTTGAACACTTGGAATGCGCACCGTACTTTTTAAGTCTTAGACGAGAGAACGCCCGCAAGATCGTTACAGACGAGAGACGAACGAAAAACGTCATTCTGAGCGGAGCGAAGAATCCAGTAACATCAACTTTCCGCTTTGTTCTGGATACCGACAGCTTGCTTGCGGCACCCGAACGGGCTAAAATCCTGCTGCTGGTCAGTCCGCACAACCCGACTGGCCACTGCGTCTCGCGTGAAGAATGGAACGCCGCCGTCCGCTTCTGCGAAGAGAACAACATGATTCTCGTTGTCGATGAAGTCTTTGGCGATTACGCTTTTTCGCCGGAGGTCCGCCGCAGTTGGGAATTCCTGATGGGCGGCGAGCCGGAGCCTGTGAACTTCTTTGATGCAGGCGGTGGCGACTTCATCAACCTCCCTGAAGACGGCCCGAAGTGCCCGATTTTCTGGCTGAACGGTCTCAGCAAAGCCGTGGGCTCGCCGCAGCTAAAGCTTGGCTGGATGGCGTTCTACGCCCCGCGTGAACGTTTCGAGGAAATTCGCGCGGCCCTTGAATTTGTTGAAGACGCTTACTTGAGCGTCTCGGCACCCGCACAGGCGCTCGGCATTTCGCTTTTGCCCAAGGCTACTGCCTACGAATCGCGCGTCCGCGAACGTCTCCTCACAAACTGGCAGACGCTCCGTGAAGCGTTCCCTTCCAAATATTGCCCCGAAGTTCTTGGCGGCTGGTATGCCGTGGTGCGCCTTGGCGAAGATGATGAAAAAATCACGCTTAGACTGCTCCGCGAAAAGCATGTGCTTGTGCAGCCGGGATTCTTCTTCGATTTTGACGAAGACGGCTGGGTGGTGATTAGCTTGTTGCAAGAACCATCGTTGTTCAAACAAGCGATTGAACGCATGAAGCAATAGCCGATTCGTACAACTTTTTTCGCGACGCTCTCTCGCGATGCTCTCTTTTTCATCTGTTTTTCTATAACAAAAAAGCCCTCGCATCTGCGAAGGCTCTTTCTACAACTTAATTTCGATTAAATCCCGTTCACTTGGAACATCTGGGTGATGTTCTTGGACGAGACCTTGATAATCTTCAGACCTTTGTTCTGGAAACCTATGTTCAGGCTTTGGCCATCGCTGAGAATTTCCTGTTCAATCTTGCCGTTGAGGCTGAACACCTGGACCTTGAACGGGGCCTTGTTCGCATTGCTGATTGTAACGAAAGAGGAATTGCGGATAAGATCGAAGGCGTTTGCACTGAAGAGACGGCCGGGAACGATACCCTCTTGTTCCTTCTTTTTCTTTTCTTCCTCTTCTTTCTTCTTCTTTTCCTCTTCTTCTCTCTTCAACTTTTCATCGATGTCTTCCACATCACTGCCGATACTATCGACTGGAGCGCGCTTGCTCAAGATGTAGCCGAGGGCGCCGACGAGCGGAGCGTTTATGTCAACGCAGACTTCGTTCACTTGCCAGTTGGAGACGTTTCCGTCATGGTTTCCGCTATTGAAGTTTCCTGCAATCATGCCGCCCAAGAGCTTGTTCTTTTCTGGCGGGTTCGGAGCACCGTTGACATCGCGACCCGGATCTTCATTGCCGTAGTAGCCGCGGTGGTGCGGCCTCGTGGGGGCCTTGGCTCCGTTACGGGTGTAACCCACGACGTAAGACTTCTTGTCGTTGTTGTCGCCAAGGAGGTAGGCGATATTCTTTTCGATGACTTCGTCGTAGATTTTGTCCTTGGAGAATTTGGCATAAAGCGCGTACAGGAACGCTCCGCCAGAAGGAGAACGGGTGGGGAAGCCTGCCGTCTTGGCATCCTTGATGAAGATGTCCTTGTTCTTATAATCGGGCAGGTTGTACATGTTTTCAAGGTAGTTTTCCGTACCGGCGAGGTCGCCCTGCGGGTGCCATTTGAAATAGAAGTCGCCCAAGATATATGTAATCGGGCTTGCATCGGAATAGCTCAAACGAGTGAATTGGTTCTTTTCGAAGTCAATCTTGTCGTAGAACTTTCTCGCTTCGGTCACGTAAGAGGAATCTCTTGTCGTACGGAAAAGTTCCATGGCTGCAAGGCACGGACCGTCTTCCCAAATGCCTTGCCACCAGCTGCTTTCGTAGAATCCTTGGGAATTTGTGACACCCTTATGTTTCTTGGAGTATGCAAAAGCTGTTTTTGCGGCTTTCAAGTATTTTTCGCGATTTTTTTCATCTGGGTCCATACGGGCCATAACCGCAAGCATTGCGGCAGCCATGCCCGGCGTGTAGGCGTCATCTGCATTACCTTTGATTTCGCGAGGTTCGCCGCCGTCACCCGTTCCGAGTTTGGTCATTGCACCGGCGGTTACCCATTTGTTGTGGTCCTGGTTGCCGTTGCCTTTCACGGTCACGAAGTTGTTCTCGTCAATGGCGGCTTTGACCCAGAAGTCCGCTTCGTAGCGGAGTTCTTCCAAAAGGTCGCGCACATCGTTTGGCTTACCGCCCTTGCGTGTGTAGTCCTTGCTGGCCTTGTAGTCCGTGTAGTCACCGGTATAAAGATCGTAGAATCCCTTGGTGAATTCGGCGAAGCTGAGAGCTAAAACGTAAGAAGCAAAACCCTGGCTCTGGCCATACATCACGTGGTCGCCGCAGTCGAACCAACCGCCGCTCACGTCCTTTCCATTGTATTTGTCGCCCGTAAAGCTGGTGGGATTGTTTGTTCCGTCGAGAATCCAGTTCGGACCCTGACCGGAACGCTGGGCTCCGTAAAAACGCGTCGTCATCCAAGCGGCTTCGATAAAATCGTCATCGCTTAGTGCGAAACTATCTGTGAATGTGAGGCCAAATACAGCAAGGCCTGCCAAAAAAGTCTTTTTCAACATACTCGTCCTCTAAGGGTTTCCCATCCACACTTATTGAAACCACAATATAAAATTTTATAAAAAATTTTCATGAAAAATAAAATTCATAATTGAAGAAATGTGATATATTCCGTTTTTTTTGTAATTTTTTCGTTTCGTTTTAAAAAGTTTTTGAAAAAATTTACCATTTACGATATATTTGTTAACGGAGCGAGGCTAGTTGTTGGGCCCTTTAACAAATATGGGATGTTTTATGAAACGAGTTGTTTCAATTTTCGCCTGTGCTGGCTTTTTTGCCTATTCCGCCGCTCAGGTTTCTCTTCAAAATGTTTCAGGTTCCTTGGAATCTGCTTATGCTGAATGGGCTTCGGACGGTTCCGATAGCTACAATGTCTATTATTCGGGGGCTGGGGCGAAAGACGTCAAGGTCGATGCTCCGCTCATCCGCAAATATGGTTCCAAGTTCCGCGTCGATGCTGTGGGCCTCAAGGCGGGGGATTACACGCTCAAGGTCGTTTCGGTCAAGGGCGGCAAGGAAGGGGCCGCGGCCACTTCAAAGTCGATTTCTGTCAAGGCGCATGACCGCAGCGGTTTTGCGTTTAGTGATGGGCACGTCCCCGGCGCGTATAACACCGACGGAACGCTCAAGAAAGATGCGGTAATCCTTTACGTCTCGGAATCGACAAAAAATACGGTCAAGCTCGATGTAGTCAAGGATAGCAAGGGTGGTGTCGAATCTTGCACCGGCCTTCAGAACATCTTGAACATCTACAAAAAAGGCTATGACACGCGTCCGCTCGCTATTCGTATCCTTGGCAATGTGACCACGCCCGAAGCAAACGACAAGGGCGATATTGTCGTGGATATGGGCAAAAAAGAAGGCCCGTCGCTTACAATCGAAGGCATAGGCAACGATGCTACGGCGAATGGCTGGGGCATCCGCGTCAAGGGCGCGCAAGATGTCGAAATCAGGAACCTCGGCGTCATGAACGTCAGTTCCGACGAAGGCGACAACATCAGTCTCCAGCAAGACAACAAGTACATCTGGGTGCACAACTGCGACTTTTTCTACGGTCTTGCCGGTAGCGATAAGGACCAAGCCAAAGGCGATGGCGCCCTGGATTGCAAAAAATCGACCTACGTGACGTTCAGTTACAACCATTTCTGGGATAACGGCAAGTCGAACCTTTTGGGCCTTTCCGAGGGTACGACCGAAGGGCTCTATATCACGTATCACCACAACTGGTACGACCATTCGGACTCCCGCCACCCGCGTATTCGTTTCTACAGCGCCCACGTCTATAACAACTACTACGATGGCAACGCCAAGTACGGCGCAGGTTCCACGCTCGGTTCGTCCGTATTCATGGAAGCGAACTACTTCCGCAACTGCAAATACCCGATGATGGCCTCGATGCAAGGGACGGACGTTTATGCCGGCGGCACCAAGCGCGACCCGAAAAATTACGGCACGTTCAGCGACGAAGACGGCGGAACCATCAAGGCCTACAACAATTATATGGAGGGAACCTATACGTTCATCCCGTATGGTGCGAGCAAGTATATGCTTAAGGGCAAGGAAACTGCCGTGGGTGACATCGATACAAAGGCCGATTTTGACGCTTACGTGGTGGATAGCCGCGACACAAAAGTCCCTGCGACGGTCAAGTCCTATGCAGGCGCAAATGCCTATAACAACTTCGATACCGACAAGTCTGTCATGTACAGTTACACCGCAGATTCCCCGAAAGCCGCGCGCGATAACGTGATTGCTTACGCTGGCCGCGTGCAGGGGGGCGATTTCAAGTGGACGTTTAATAATGCCGCCGACGATACAGCGTCTTCCGTGAACAAGAAACTTCAGGATGCGCTCAAGACCTACAAAGGCGGCACGGGCGAGGTGATGGAATATTCTTCATCCTCCAACGTCATCCTGAGTTCATCCACTAACGTCATCCTGAGCTCATCGAGCGAAGGATCCAGTAACAGTTCTAGTTCTAAGGTCGTTGAGCCCACCTCTTCCAGTGGAAAAGAACAGGGACTTGCCGCTTTTGCAAAAACGATGAGGGATATCTATTACGATTCCCCTTCGTCAAACTTGATTTTCAGCGCGGAA
>Ga0247611_10005432_pt1 | contig 16868 bp, 15 predicted proteins | sample 177DNAGHGhighgp2_FD_192422 | JGI IMG/M metagenome (GOLD analysis project Ga0247611, IMG submission 192422) | Sheep rumen microbial communities from Palmerston North, Manawatu-Wanganui, New Zealand - 1770 DNA GHGhigh gp2 | ecosystem: Host-associated > Mammals > Digestive system > Stomach > Rumen... | reverse complement strand
AGAATAAGGAGTAAAGAATAAGGAGTAAAGAATAAGGAGTAAAGAATAAGGAGTAAAGAATAAGGAGTAAAGAATAAGGAGTAAAGAATAAGGAGTAAAGAATAAGGAGTAAAGGACAGGACCTTTACTCCTTATTACGTTTATAAGATTTCCTTCTAATCCTGCAGGATTAGTTGGAACCTATATACAGCAGGAACATGGAGAGGAGAACGAGGAGAAGGTCGAAAGCCTTTGCCTTGAGATTCTTCTCGTGGAATATCAATACTCCACAGAGGAAAACTACTATGACCCTAAGGCACAGGCGTCACCGCCGCAGGAGTATTTGTCAATATTCTCAATATCGTAAACGTATAAATCTTGCTCGACTTACTATTAATGACAATGTCATTCTTTCTATCATAGCTCAAGCATTAATTCAAAATACCATTGTTGACCATCAGTTCTGTGAAATATTCCGCTAAACTTCCCATTGTAATATTTGCCCGTGAATTCACAACCATCATACTCGTCCCCTTCTTCATCATAATCATATTCAAACACATAAATATTCTCACCATCCTCTTTATGACCTGAAAGTTTAATATTATTATGGTATTTATCGTAATAATAAAAGCCTCTAATATCATTACCTTCTATATTAAGAAACATTGATATAGGATACCTTTCGTCTCCATTAACGATTGCACCATACAACCTAACATTACCATCAAGATTTGTCGGATAAACAATTTCCTCCTTTATAGGTTCCTCTTGTACTGTCGACATACTCGATTGCGTATTTACCTCTTTTCGCACACCATACTCATAAAGACCATCATACAGGATTTCACCAGTTGAAGATATTAATGTTCCATGACCATGAGCCAACCCATTTCTGAAAACTCCAGTAAAAGAGACTCCGTTATCATAAGTAATAGTACCATATCCGTCTGGCTCACCAGCTTTCAGTGCACCTTCATAGGTTCCATATCCAAGATATTCATTATATATAATTTTTTTATCATCATCTTTCCGAATATTGACAATAAATACTATGCTTATCAAAATGCCAATAAATATCAATACTAATGTTAATGAATTAACTTTCTTTTTATCCGTTTGTTGTATATACTCTTGATTATGATTCTGATTAGAATATTCATTTTCATTCTGAGAATATGCCTGCGAAAACTCCGTTTCCTCCCTACGTGATGACGACTGGGAGTATTCGGTTTCTTCATGACTGTTTGCTGACTGAGAGAACTCCGTACCCTCATAATCCTGAGCTGACTGTGCAAATTGCGTTCCCTCATCTTCTTCATGCTCATAAGCTGTTTCCTCTGAATGGTTGCTGAAGTCTGGCATTACCTCATCAACTGACTGTGGGCGATACTTGCGATTGGTACTCATCATCCTAACGACGAGGTTACGCATCCTCTCACTGATGTATGACGGAAGAGCAAGAGCCGTATGTTTGTCCGCACTTGAGTCATCATCTATGTCAGAAGGCAATGGGGGACGTTTACACGTCAACAAGGCATACAATGTAGCACCAAGGGCATAGATGTCCGTCCACGGTCCGAACTTCTCATACCTCTGATCCATCTGCTCACGCGGAGCATAACCAGGAGTAAAGCTGATAGTGGTGTGTGCAGTTGCACCACCTCTATGTGGGTCAATCTGCTTAGAAGCACCAAAGTCTATAAGTTTGACATAACCGTATTTATCAATCATTATATTGCCTGGCTTCAGGTCGAGATGCCACAATCCAGCATCATGCACCGTCTTCAGAGCATCAAGCACCTGAGGAAGGATGTTCCATACCTCATCCTCCGTCAATGGCTGCCCCGTGCGATTCATACGCTCACGCAGATTCTCGCCATCCACATAATCCATTACATAATAAGCAGTACCATTCTCCTCAAACTGATTATGCACTCTGACTATATGGCTATTGCTTAGGGTACTCAGTCGTTTAGCCTCTTTCCTGAATTTCTCTTTCTGCTCACGGAACGTAGCATAGTTAGAGATGTCGCTGACACTGACTGAGTTATCGGTCTCATCCCTCTCTGTCACGCCTTTCATGAAAAACTCTTTTATGGCCACCCGCTCCTCATGAGTAGTGTCATATCCACGATATGTAATGCCGAAACTGCCCTGTCCCAGTACCTGCTCAATGTAATATTGTCCTCCTTGTAAGGAAGTGTTCACTTTCAGTTGTTGCATAGAATACTAATTATTGTCTCGAAGTTATCTAATATATATGACAGGTTGTATTGTACATATGACACGAGCATATTTTCTCTCCATCTGTAATAAGGAAATCATCAAACAAACTGTACTTTATTGCTTTGGGAATAGAGTTTATCTTCTTTATTTCATCCTCTAATTCAGAAGTTATACCTTTATAATAGCAACCTCTTTCACAACATATTACTATACTTGAAAGAGCACAATACGCCGAATAAATATGTCCAAATTTATTTCTTGCATTTAGCATTGCTTCATGGTCTTCTTTTTTTGAGGCATACCAATGTTGATCTGTCACAACAACATACTGGCCATTATACCCTATGCTTACCGATAAAATGTTTTCACCAGATGTTCTGAATTCATTCAGTTTTTTCTTCATTTCCTCTGAAATATACCCCCTCCACTTATTTCCGTCATAAATTATAATCCAATACGAAGAATAATCCGACAATGCTACATCATTGATAACACTTCCACTTCGATACAATTCTTTAATGTTATCAGCCATTTCATCAGGTATTCCCGTGAAAGCATACGTATTCTCCCCCTTGATAACGACTCCTGTACCTTTAGCTGTTATTGTACCTATCTTACATACATACTTCCAATCCTTTAATGCATCAGTCAAATATGATAATCCTCTAGCATTAGAAACTCCAGAAGCAATGTCTGTTGTGTATCCATAATATCCATAGCCATCGCTTCTTGTTGAGCTAACATATGCCCTTTGCGACAAATAAATTCTTATTTCTTTCCCCCATGAGGATTTTACCGAGAACCAATCAGACCGCGGTATTGTACTAATGTTGCCCGATATGTGAATAGTAAATCTGTCAGAAGTTTTTGATTCTATAGTACACCAGGAAGGTAGGTTCGTGACTTCATAACCCGAGCTACACTCCACATCAAACGAAGGAACTAAATCTATCGGGGATAAGTTATTCATGTATATATTTTCACTTTTACCTCTCACACGTAAGTAATGTTTTTTTTTCACTGTAGAATGATGTTGTTGAGTCGTGCTCTTACTCCCGCTCTGCTGTTTGCGCACATCAGTGCCTACAGTTCCACCTCTCTTAATCATTCCCCCGCTTGTCTGCGCTAACATTTGCAGCGAGAATATTGCGAGCATTATCATTATAAAAAGTCTTTTCATGGTCTTATTGTTTTTAGGTTATTTTACTTGTTCCAACACATTGCCTTGCTTATCATACCATGTACCAGAGGAAGGCTTACCATTACTGAAGTATCCCTTATAATAACTGCCATCCTCCTTTACAGTGTATGTCCCATAGTGGAATTTATTGTCCTTAAACTCCCCTTCAAACTTATCACCGTTAGGATATAAGAAGTAGGCTTTACCGTGCATCTCACCGGCAACAAACGAGCCCTTATAATAACGTCCGTCAGAGAAACGTGCCTCGCCCTCACCGTCAGGATATTCACCGTACTCATCATATTGACCTGTGTAATTACAACTACCCATGCCTCTAATCGTCAGCGAACGATTATTCACATATGTTACATAAGAGGCCGTGTCATATGCCGCCGTATCAACTGCAAAAGTGTCAACTGCAAAAGTGTCAACTGTATCCATTGAGGCATCAGCTTTCGAATCACTATTACATCCACGTGGAATAAGAATCAGCCCCACAATGAAGCCTATTATCATACATACCACTGCTATCTTTCCACCATTCGAATCTTTGGACTCTTCTTCACTTCCCTCGTCAACAGGAGTTTCGACATCCGCTGCCGCATTTCGAGACTCTGTATCATGCAAATTAACGAACTGAGTTTCCTCCGCTCTCTCTGTCTTTGGGGCAGACTGTGAGAACTGCGTCTCCTCTGCCTCTGTTTCTGAGTATGTATGTTCCGTATTATCACCCTTATTATACTGAGAGTTTTGTGTACTCTCAGTACTTTGAGTAGTCTCCTGCGGCATTATCTCGTCCACTGACTGAGGACGACGCTTGCGATTAGTTCGCATCATACGTATAATGAGATCGCGCATCTCGTCACTCACCTCCGGCGGCATTGGCAAAGCCTCATGTTTGTCCTCGCTATCATCATCGTCCATGTCTGAAGGTGTAGGCGGTCGTGAGTTTGTGAGCAATGCATAAAGAGTGGCACCAAGAGCATATATATCCGTCCACGGACCAAACTTGGCATAGTTTTGTTCCATCTGCTCACGTGGGGCATAGCCTGGAGTAAAGCTAATGGTTGTATGCGCAGTGGCACCGCCTCGCTGCTTATCAATCTGCTTAGAAGCGCCAAAGTCTATCAACTTGACGTTACCACTTTTATCCACCATTATATTGCCAGGTTTGAGGTCAAGGTGCCACAAGCCATCTTGATGCACTGTACGCAGTGCATCAAGCACCTGCGGCAATATCAGCCTCACTTCATGCTCCGTCAACGGCTGTCCTGTGCGCCTCATACGCTCACGCAGGTTCTCACCGTCAATGTAATCCATCACATAGTAGGCTGTGCCGTTCTCCTCAAAGATATCGTACACACCTACTATATGCTCATTATGATATTCATTATGCAGGCGACGCAGTCGGCGTGCTTCCTTCTTAAACTTCTCTTTCTGCTCATTAAACACCTCTGCACTGTCAATATTGCTGATGCTTACCGATGTCTGGTCTTCCTCACGTGCAGCCACACCTCTGAGGAAGAACTCCTTGACAGCCACCTGTTCCCCAAACTCTGTGTTGTATGCCACATAGGTATTGCTGAAGCCTCCCGAAGCCAAGTACTTATCAATACGGTATATGCCCCGGAGTATGGTGCCTACTCGCAGCATACTGGTATTCTCTGTATTGTTCTGTGTGTTCATAGTAAGATAAAAGAAGTTTAAAAGTTATAATTCAGAATATCAACGGAAGCAATCCTACTGCTGCATACTGATAAGGAAACCGATGGCGAAATTGGCATCCCAGTCAAACACGACCTGCTTTAAGTCTGTAGCAGCAAGTATGGCACTGTAAATATTAAGTCCGGCCTTCATCTTGTCACCTTCCTTCTCTGCCAACTCGTTATAGTCTGTTATCTTGGTGCTTAGCATTGTGAAACGCTCTCCACCCTTCTTCTGCATATCTGCCATCTTGAATGGCACACCGCCGATTAAGAACATCACCTTACAGTTCTTCTCTGGCACACCTACCATTTTCTGCTTTACATCAGCGTATGCGGTCTTGTCTGTCACATTCTTCGTAAAATACTTCGCGCCATACGTTTCCTGCGAGTTGATTTTACCGTTCTCCATCCAAGATATCTTAGTATTACCCGAACCAAGATCTACCACTATGGATTTGTCCTCATATCCCTTTGCCATAGTAGAAAGAAAAGCGTATTCAGCCTCTTGCTCTGGTGTCACGGCATTAACCTGATATCCCATTTGTTTCAAAGCATCTGTAATCTTTTCTATAATTTTCTCTTTCTGTGCACCGGAGCTTACAACAAAATGTATGTCCTTACCTGCCACACCTGTATTTTCCAGAATTGAGTTGATATAGTCCTTCAGTTTCGTCTTGATAGTGTTGACATTGGTCATATTCTCTGATACCAGGCTGTTGCCAAACTCTTTTTTCAATATCTTCCAGTTCTTGTCCTTATCTATCTCCACTGCAAAGTAATTGAACCCTGACGCACCAAGCTCCACCACGGCTTTCTTCTCACCATTCACAGGCTCTGCCGGTGTGTAGTTGAAGACTACACTATCACTATTCCCATCAGTTTTCTCACTCTTGTTACCACAACTGTTGAAAGTAAAGGCTGCCAACGCACCCACGAATAATATAAATAAGTTTTTTTTCATGACTGTTAGTTTTTTATGTTATACATTATTAAGTTATATTTACGGAGTATAATTCTTGTTCACGTATTCCTCCACCATACGTGTCTCGTCACCAGAGAAGTTGTCGGGGTTATAGTATTTTATTCCACCGAGGTTCATGTCTGTCAGTTTGCTGTCAATATTCTTGATTGACGGGTTTGCTGCCAGACTGCGCTGGGCAATAAACACTATTCCAGCCGCCGCATAGTGTGACTTAATAGTCTCCACAATGGCATCAATGTTGTTAAAACGGTTTGTCTCCTCATCTGACGATGTAGCCGGATGCACCTGATCCTCGGCTGGAGTGAAGTTACGCTCATCTTTTACCACTGAGTACTGCCCATCACCTTTATTGCCTAAGGCAAAGTAATCCAATCTGTCGGCTGACTTAACAACAACTGCCACCATAGTAACTTTTGTACCATCTACTGCCACAGGCTTCTCTTGCCCTTCTGCGGCATCACCGCTGCTACCTAATGTCTTCCACATCAGCAGGCCCACGATGCATAGCACACACGACACGGCACAGGCTATCAAGATATGCCTCATATTAAATATACTGCCATTCTCTTCCTCATGAACAGCCGCCACTTGGGCAACCCTCTGCCTCGCAGCCGTATTATCTGCCTGAGTAACATTACTTGTTGTTGACTTTACTTTAGTCTGCTCCGACCGACCACCGCAAAAAGCTATTATGCCATCCACCGACTGCGGCCTTTTCACTATACTTGTAGCCATCATCCACAATATCAACCGGCGCATCTTATCGCTCACTGTAGCAGGCATGGGCAGAGCCTCATGCTTATCATCACTGTCATCATCATCTATGTCGCTGGGCAATGGCGGCTGCTTATTGGTGAGCAGTACATAGAGCGTAGCACCAAGCGCATATATGTCTGTCCAGGGACCGAACCTCTTGTAGTTTTTCTCCATCTGCTCACGTGGTGCATAACCACTGGTGTAACTCACCGATGCCGTGTTTGACGTGGCACCACCCTTTTGTGGGTCAAGTTGCTTAGACGCACCGAAATCAATCAGTTTCACATTGCCCTGCTTATCCATCATGATATTGCTGGGTTTCAGGTCAAGATGCCATATACCCTCCTTATGCACCGTCTTCAGGGCATCAAGCACCTGCGGTAATATCTGCCACACCTCATGCTCTGTGAGTGGCTTACCCGTGCGCTTCATCTGCTCAGAGAGGTTCTCGCCGTCGATGTAGTCCATGATGTAGTAAGTCGTACCGTTCTCCTCAAAAAGGTCATGCACACCCACAATATGGTCATTCTTCAGTTTGCGCAGAAGCTTAGCCTCTTTCTTGAACTTTCTGTTCTGTTCTTCAAATATGTCATTGCTGTCGGCATTACTGATGCTCACAGAAGTCTGATTATCATCTCTCACCGTCACACCCTTGATGAAAAACTCCTTAATAGCTATCCTCTCATCAAACTGTGTGTTGTAGCAACGTATGTATTTCCGAAACCTCCAGATGACAGATACTTATCTATGCGGTATATATCTCGTAGCACAGTACCGACCTCCAGCATCGTCTTATTATCAGTGCTCACCATAGATTTTCACTTTCTTAATTCTTTTTTTTATCCACTCTACAAAAACTTTTCTTTTCTCAGCAACTTTTTCATTACGATTATCAGTAGTATCTTTCAATTCTTTTCTTATATCTTCAATTAAGTCTTGTGCATTCTTTAATTCACTATCTTGCATTTCACTAAGAAATTTATTTTCCAACAGAGAACAAGCAATATTTATAGAGTCTTCTTGGGAAATATTGTGTTGTTTAGGAGCTGCATCAGCAGGGTCACTCATTGGTGCTTGAGCAATTTCTTTTTCATCCCTATTATCATGCTGAAAGAATTTTTGGTAAGCAAAGAAGCCACTCCACCCAAGCACTAACATTGTCAACAACGATACAAGAAAGATACGCAGCTTACTCACCCCTTTCTTTGACTTTGGCTGGGTAGAATTAACCTTCCTACCTCTGCCTACTATTGTCACGTCATTAGCAGACTGTGATGCCGGTATTTCCTCCCTGTATGGTATAGCACGCTGACTATTCTGAGTAAGAGTACTCTCATCTTCTAAGGCTACTACATTTCTGACAGGTCTGTTAAGAGCGTTATATTTGAAAGTTCGCACCTCCTCCACCGGGAACTCCTCTATTCCTGGCTCATGCTTCACTCCTACCACACGTAGCATCCACGCCGTGTGATTATCATTATTGTCTCTGGTTTTCTCAATAAGCTCCCGACGCTTGTCGGCATCAGAGGCATTACTGGTAAGTATCATCGTCAGTTCTTCGTCAGTCATCTGCTCAAGCATACCGTCTGAGCATAGATAAAACCAGTCATCCTTCTGTATATCACTGATGTGACATATACTCTTTTCCAAGTCTGTCACACGATTATCACGCCCTGTGGTAATAGCCTTTGTTATGACATTCTTCTGCGGATGCGTAGCCATCTCATCATAACTTATCTTACCCATCCAATAATCATCAAACACCAGACTGTGGTCGCGTGAAATATAAAGCGGACCTACTCCCGGACGTATGTGATAAATACGGCTATCACCTATGTGAGCCACCGTTACTCCCTGCATACCCGCATAAAACAGGGTCAACGTGGTACCCATCTTCCTCAGTCCGCCACCATTCTCTTGCTCTTGTTCATCAAGTCTGTCATAAGCCACATCCAAGGCTTGTTTCAGCATCTCATCGGTAAGCACACCGTCAGCGTTCTTTTCAATCCACTCACCTATAGCCGTGGCAACGGTCTTGCTGGCAACCTCACCATTCTCATGACCGCCCATGCCGTCACAGACAATAAACAGACGCTCGTCTTCACGCGGTACACTCACCGGCCACAGATAGTCCTCTTGGTTAGGACGGTTACCCACCTCATGTATGGCAAGAGCTTTAATTTCTATCTTCATATTGCTTTTTATGTTTAGTAGTTAAGGTTAAAGTTTTATTGTGAAATTTACGCATTATACCTAACGGTAGTGTGTCCCATGGTTATGTCACAGACATTGGGCAGCCACACCTCTTTCATGGAGTCAAGTATTCTGCCGTTTATCATTGTTTTGTTCTTGTTCTGATAATTACTAATCTTAGCACTCACCCTGCCGTCTGACTGGGGTATGACGGTGATGACACAATGCTGACGGCTCATATACATATCGTTGGTGACTATCTGCACCGTTGCCTCAGAGGTGTCACCTTGTCTGCCTATTATGTTACGTCCGCTGCGCAGAGTATATTGTCGGCCGTTAACCGTCAGACGTGCCACAGCATTGCTTGCCCTGTCATAACCACCTCCCACAATCTCCGTCTCTTCGGATGCGAAACGTGAGGCTGCCGCCGCTCCACCTCTTGGGGCGGAATAGTCGTATGCTGTCTGTGGTCTCGGCTGGGGATTTGAACGGTTCGGCTGTCTCTGCTGTGCTCTTTGCGATGTTGCTTGCTGAGGTCGTCTACTCTGCTGATTACCATTTGAAGCCACTGCTAAAGGATTTGGTCCCCACTTATTTGCACAAGGTTCTCCCTCCTCTATAGTCCAAATGAGTAATGGAATCCAGCCTATTAGATTAACAAATGGCACCATCGAAAGTATAAGAGCCCACCATGCACTCTTACCTACATCGTGCAGACGTCGTGCTAAAACAAACCACCCAGGGATGATAAAGAATATAGGACCTATGATGGTTATAGAACTCAACAACGTTGCCAGTTGAAACCACCAATACTCTGAACGGCTTGCCCTGCCAGCCTTAGTAAAATATTTTGAAAAACAAGTAGATACAGCTTCTGTAAATCCCATGGTGTTATTAATTTTTATCAGGTTAACAACTAATATTATCAGTCTATTATCACTCTCAACGTAGTGCGCCCTATGGTTATGGTGTTTCCATCGCTGAGCATCACCTTATCGCCGTCAACTATCTGCATACCATTGATAGATGTAGGGTTCTTGTTCTCATAATTACTCAGCACCACTTTCTTATTACCATCGGGCAGAGATGTAATGTTGATGATGATATGCCGTCGGCTCATAGTAAGGTCGTTAGTAGTTATCGGCACCGTAGCCTTGTTAATGGAGGCTCGCCGTCCTACAATGTTGCGTCCCTCACGCAGCGGATAGCTTATACCATCGACCATCAGTCTTACATAGGTCTCACCACTGGCTGTGCTATTATTACCTACCCCGCTGCTGGTGTTAAAGCCGCCGCCGAGCTGCGTCTCACCATTATCGGCGGCAGGCTTTTTCTGTTTTGCATAATATGTATGAGCCTCAACGGGGTCGCCCTTGGGTTTGAACTTTACCAACAGCTCCGTGCTGCACCGCGGACAAAACACCTTTTTCTCAGGCACTTCCTCCTCGTTCTTCACGTCAAGCACCACCTCACATTGCGGACATTGTATTCTCTTTATCTGCATATTGTTCACATTATATATGAGAGTAAGCAATGTTAACTTATCATTGGATCATCCAGATAAGCAGAAGAGTCATCTGCTGCATCCACGCCACTTGCATCATCAAGTGTAGAGAGATAAAGATTGTCGTCAGTCATAACGTCATCGGCATTACCGTCATTACCTGCGTCAGCATAATCCTCCATAATCAAATCATCATTTCCCTGGTCATTAGATGCCTCATAATAATCATCACCGCCTGTGTCATCTGTCAGTTCCGCTACAGTAGCGACGTTGCCGTGGGCATCATATACTATGTCAGGGGCACTTACCTGATTATTGTCATCCATATCCACAATGGCTACGTCAGCCCCACCATTACCATCAAGGTCAACATAGGCTACTGTATGACCATCATATTCACCTGTTGCAACCACATGCACATCACCACTATCTGAAGCATCATAAGGATGAGTTGTAGTCACAGTGTCACTTTCGTCACTACCACCATTGTTTATATTAACGTTCTCCACATAGATATTGACGTTAGGATTACCATCGTTTGGAGGAGTTGCTGGCACTGGTCCACCCTGTTGTGCCTGCCCCTCTTGCTGCTCATGTGTGAGGGCACTCCACTCCTCTGCGGTGTAAGTGCTATACACTCCACCGTGCCATACGAAAGTGTGACCGGGGCCTGCATCGGCTCTTGCGGCAGCGAATGCCTCCGAAAAAGAAAGATCATCCAAAGAGTCGTTAGTCTCCGCTGGGGCAGAATCAGGGTCTGGCCCTCCAGGTGTCGTCTCGAAAGGCGGCTCATCCTCTCCGCCAGTATCAACATTCCCGATGTCTGCTTTGTTAGCAGCATAAGCGTTAGCACCATATGCCACTGCCGCGCCGAGCAATATGCCTGATACTCCACCAAGGGTGACATTAACCCATGTGTTGTCTTTCTTCTTTGGTCTGGCTGTCTCTACTTGGTCAACAGGCTGAGCTGTATTCTCCTCACCATACGTAGTATCATACATGGTAGCCTCAGCCTCATACTGTGATTCCTGTCTGTTTTGTGCAGCAGCATAGTTATCATTCATCTGCTGGCTGTTGTCTAAAATAGTGTCTTCTTTCATGATACAAAATTGTTAAAGTGTTAGACATTAAAGGTTTATCTTACGTCGGTAAAATTATGAAAAGATTTCCCAACTGACAAATTTTTCAATCTATTAAGGACAAACACCTTTTTTTTCGTGAGAAACACCCACGTTTCGGGTGTCATTTTATGAATTTAGCCTTACAGAAGCCACACTGGTCATGCTGCTGTATGAGCAGGTCATAGTCTTGCATGCCTAAGAATTTACCACACTTGGGACATACGTACTTCTTATACATACTCTTGTTCAGAGCCTCCTTGTCTTGCTTGCTTGTATCATTCTTACGGCGGAAGATTGAGTATATCATCATGATGAACGCTATGACCGTAAGCGCTCCTGTAGCAAGCATGATTTCTTTTGGTACTCCAGCAAAATTCAATATGACTGTGATAGCTGTACCTCCCATTGTAAACAACATCGGCACACTGGCAAGCACTGAGGTGTTTTTCTGCCGTTCGTCTATCTCGTTCATATCTTCCTTATACTCATCCCACACCCGGCGCAGGTGTCTTATGTCGGCCACCTCCTGCTTAGGACCTCTTATCACATCCCATGATAATTTGAAGTGTGACATGCCCAGTTCTATGCTGTCACCCTCTCGTACAGTCTTCTTCTCTATTGGCAAACCATTAACATAAGTCACATTGGCCTCTTTGAGGTTGCGTACCTCCCATGTCCCGTCACCAGACGTACATAGAGCTACATGACTTTTGCTCACATCCATTGGCACACTACCCGGCTTGCCCACCAGCTGCACCTTGCCGTCGCGTGTCACACTGAGACGACGTGACTGAGCTTCTCTTCCTATCATTACCTCCATATCTTCTGTTATTATAAGTTATACATTGTACTCTACCAAGAGTTTCTTAAGCAGCACCAAGGCATTCTTTGACACTGAGAGACGCACACAAGCCTGCCCCATATCAGATAACATAAGACACTGCTTAATAATATCTATCTGATAAATATAACTACTGTTTACCACAAAGCGCTTGCCTATACGAAGAAACACATTGCCACTCTTACCAAATCTTTTGCCTATCACCTCCTCCACCTGCGACAGCGAAATATTCAGGTAGGCTTTCTGGTTATCCGTGGTCATGACATAGGAGTAATTGCCATAGCTCTCAAAATACATTGTTTTCTGTAGGTCTATTCGTATCAGTCTGTCACGTGAGTTAAAGTAGATCAGTTGTCTGTTTTTATCGTGATTTACCATATCTTAACCTGCGTTAGTTAATATAAATCCATCCAATGAGCACCAGACACAAGGACACAAAAAAAGCGTGGAACATTGTCTGTCACTCGTCCCACGTATAGAGGCCTTCGCATTGCCCGGAATTGTTGAACGAGCAACGCCGAAGCCCACGCCGATATGTAATATACATCTATCCCCCGCCACCTGTCAGATATCTCAGGCAACCAAGATACACTGACGGCAACTCTGGGAACGTATATATAAACACATCCCGAGGACATTCACCGTTGCAATGCTCCAGACAATTCCAAGAAAGTTGCGAAGTTTCTATACGTCAAGAACAAAGCGCCTAGTAAACGCCTATTATTATGTATATATCCCTATCCCACCCTTCCACCAGTCGTATGAGCACGAGGTCACCAGACAGGTGCGGCGTAGGTTCAGGAAATGAGTCTCACTTATGAAACTCACTGCAAATATAAGTAAAAAAAATAAATGACACAATTTTTTCCTCCCTTTTTAATCCTCAAAAACTATGTTTGCGCACACACTGGTAACAAAAAGTACATGGTAATCTGTTTTATCGCAGATTACCATGTACTTTTTTGTATGATTCGTGTCATGTCGCGAGAATCAGTTTGAACCGATATAGAGCAGAAGCATGGAGATGAGAACGAGGAGGAGGTCGAAGGCTTTTGCCTTGAGGTTCTTCTCATGGAATATCAATGCTCCGCAGAGGAAGCTGACTATCACACTGCCACGGCGTACCATACTCACTACGCTTATCATCGCGCCGTCAAGCCCCAAGGCATAGAAATATACGAAGTCTGCCATTGACAGGAAGATGCTGATAAGGGGAATAGACCAGTGCCAATGGAACGGGGTGGTCTTCTTGCGTGTAGGCCACCACAGCAGTATAAGCATAGCTGCCATCATGAAGAACTGGTAGATGTTATACCAACCCTGCACTGCCATCTTGTTAAGTCCCACGCCACCGTTGGCAGGCGATGCCATGAGGTATTTGTCATACAGTCCTGATATGGCTCCGAGTACATTGGCAAGGAACACAAAGTATATCCACTTGTCCTTAAACCAGTTTATACCCTCCTTCTTACTCGTGTGCTTCAGCAGTTCTATACCTATAAGCGCCACAAGCACACCAAGCCACTGCCACAGGTTAAGGCGCTCAGCGAAGATTATCATGGCGCCAACGAGCACCATGACAGGACGTGTGGCGTTGATAGGTCCAACTATCGTCAGCGGCAGGTGCTTCAGTCCGAAGTATGCCAACAGCCATGAAGCCAACACTATGCACGACTTGATAAATATATACTTATGTCCTTCCCATCCGTATTCCTGACAGAAGAACATTGAGCCTTCGGCTATCTGACCTGTATGCGACAGCCATATAAACGGCACGAAAATAAGACTTGAAAACAAAGTATTAAGGAGAAGCACCGGTATGACGGCGTTCTCCTTAAGTGATTGCTTCTTGAATACGTCATAAAATCCTAACAGCGAAGCTGAGAGGAATGCGAGTAATATCCAAATCATAATTAGTCGTTTGGGGAACTAGTCGTTTAGTCGTTTGGGGCACCCTCCCTGACATGGAGGGGCGGGGTGGGTCAATTAGTTGCGAAGCGCTTTGCCTGCTCTGCTATGAGTTCCTTATCGTCAAAGTAGTTTATCTGCATAGCCTGCTTTACCTCATTGAGTGTCTTTATGCCACGCTCACGAGCAACCTCAGTACCCTTGCGAAGTATCTCGTACACCTCTGGAATACGCTGCTCCCAATAGTGGCGGCGCTCACGGATTGGTTCAAAGCGAGAGTTGAGCACGTTATAGAGGAACTTCTTACATGTTCCGTCACCCAGTCCGCCACGGGTATAGTGTGCTTTCATCTCGTCAAGGTTCTTATATTCTGGCAGGAACTGCTCAAAATCCTTGTCCTCACAGAATGCGTCAAGATAGGTGAACACGGTATTACCCTCAAGGTGTCCCGGATCTTCTATCTGCAAGTGCTGCGGGTCGGTAAACATAGAGTTAACCTTCTTCTTCAACTCCTTTGCTGTATCAGAAAGGTATATGCAGTTGCCCAATGACTTTGACATCTTTGCCTTACCGTCTGTGCCTGGCAGACGCATACAAGCCTGATTATCGGGCAATAGTATCTGAGGCTCTATCAATACGTCGCCACCATAGATGTGGTTAAAACGACGTACTATCTCGTTTGTAAGCTCAAGCATAGGTTTCTGGTCCTCACCTACCGGCACCGTAGTTGCCTTGAACAATGTGATGTCTGCAGCCTGTGAGATAGGATAACAGAAGAATCCAGTAGGAGTGCCCCCCTCAAACTTACGCATCTCAAGCTCGGTCTTTACGGTCGGATTACGCTGTAAGCGCTGCACGCTTACAAGGTTCATATAATAGAATGAGAGTTCGGTAAGCTCGGGAACGGCTGACTGTATGAATATATTGGTCTTCTCTGGATCAAGACCTACAGAGAGGTAATCCAACGCTACCTCTATAATATTCTGACGCACCTTCTCCGGGTTGGCAAAATTGTCTGTCAACGCCTGAGCATCGGCTATCATAACAAATATCTTATCAAATTCTCCTGAGTTCTGCAGTTCAACGCGTCGGCGCAACGAACCTACATAGTGTCCAATATGCAAACGTCCCGTCGGACGGTCACCCGTAAGTATTACCTTTTCCATTCTTACCTATTTTCTTAAATATGAGTACAAAGGTACACTTTTTTCTTGAAAATACCGCTCTAATTAATCAAAAAAATGACATCTTGTGACAAATTATTCCTATTACACTTAATATTACCACCTAAAGCCTTAATACCATATACTCCATTATCCCCCAGAAGGCCAAAGAAGAAGGCATCTGTGCGTAAAGTTTCACACAGATGCCTTTTTATATTTAGCGAATTATATCACAATAATTTCAACGTAAAGCAGGACAACTATTTATCCTCCGTCAGAATTTCCATACACGAGCCGAGTAAGGTGCAACTGTCATGGCCACGCTGTCATCACCTTTTATCTGGAATGTGGCGGTGTCACCCGTGAGCAAATCTACGGCCTTATACTTTTTCTCTGCTATAGAAAGGAAGTTTACGGCGTGTCCTGGTATCTTCACGTCTATATCCACCTCCTTGTCAGAGAAGTTGCAGACTATCAGCAGTGTATCCTTGTCTTTCTTACGCAAGAAAGCATACTGTCTGTTGTTGTCAAAACGCTCTGACCATTGGTTTACGTACATCAGGTCATAGAACGCACCATCTATGGCTTTCTCCTTTCGGGCAATACGTAACACTTTCTCGTGGACATCATAGATATACTTTTCCTCATCTGTCAGTTTATGCTCAGCAGCCCTGCACAAGGTGTCGATACTCCAATAGTCAAAGATAGTGGTGCGCCCATCTTGTCCACTGAAGCCTTCCTTGTCCATGCCTCGCTCTCCGTACTCCTCTCCGGCATATAGCATAAAGGGATTTGACTGCATCAATACTGAGGCGACAAGTCCGGGCAAGCCCTTACGGGCACTGCCGGCAAAAAAGTCTGATGCCACACGCTGCTCATCGTGGTTCTCCAGGAAGTAAAGCATGTGCCTGCCAATGTCGTCAACAGACTGCCACGCCCCTGTTATGAACGATGAACTACCATGGTCACATATCACGTTACGCACCGTGTCATACATTCCCACCTTGTCATAAAGATAGTCAAAGCCAGCGTTTATATAATTGCGATATTCTGCAGGATTATACACCTCGCCTATAAAGATGATATCAGGATTATGATATTTAACCTTGTCTGTAGCCCATGCCCAGAAAGCTGCCGGCACCATCTCAGCCATATCACAACGGAAACCGTCAACGCCCTTGCTTGTCCAATAAAGCAGGATATCTGTCATCTTGTTCCATGTGTCTGGTATAGGGTCAAAGTGTCCCTGACCTGTGTAATAGTCCACACCGTAGTTCAGCTTCACCGTCTCATACCAGTCATTCAC
>Ga0247611_10005431_pt1 | contig 16871 bp, 17 predicted proteins | sample 177DNAGHGhighgp2_FD_192422 | JGI IMG/M metagenome (GOLD analysis project Ga0247611, IMG submission 192422) | Sheep rumen microbial communities from Palmerston North, Manawatu-Wanganui, New Zealand - 1770 DNA GHGhigh gp2 | ecosystem: Host-associated > Mammals > Digestive system > Stomach > Rumen... | reverse complement strand
GACCCCCGGCGAATCCGTAACACTGTACGTTTTCGCCGGGGGCTTTCTGCTTTATTTTTGGACTGTACCGCTCGGGCCGCCGGGGGCGTCGGCCCCTACACTGTCAATTGACTTTTTTCACAGCCCCTTCTTTTTATATGCACTTGGGGATGAGCAGCATCCTTGCGGTGTTCTCCGGGTCCTCGTTGAGCTCACGGATCTTTTCCTCGCTCGAGTGGTAGCGCTTGGCGAGGGTCCAGAGGCTCTCCCCCTCCCGGCGCACCAGGGTCAGGGTCGGCAGGCTCCCCTGCACATAGGCGCCCTCCTCGCTGAGCACAACGCCGCTGACGGCGCTGATGCTCTGTCTCTCGCAGGCGGCGCACAGGATCTCCGCCGTGACGGCGCACTCCACATATTCCCCGTCCGGCTTTGTCTCGAGCTTGAGCTGTCCCGCGCCCAGCACGCGTCTTTCCCGGCCCTCGGTCCCGCCGGACATGGTGACGGTCCTGCGGCAGGCCGTGAGCTTTCCCTCGCCGTTTTTAAAGATAAAGTCCAGCGTCACAGCGGCGGAGAGCTTTCCGCTGTCACAGCTCAGGCGCGTCAAAGAGGCGAAGACATGCAGCAGCTCCGCGCACTCCTCCATGAGGCCGACGCGCTCCTCGGCCCTGAGGGTCTCGGCTTCGGCGGCGGCGCTGATCGCGTACTCCTGCTGCTGGCGCTTAAGCTCGGACGGCATGAGATTGCTGTAGGCGTCGGCCACGCAGCGGATCTCCCGCTGCTCGCAGCACATGAGCTGCAAGACCGCGTGCAGCTCCATGTCCAGGGCCTTCTCGCCGCTGATGGTGTCGATGAGGTCCACATACACCCCCGTGATCTCGGGCCGCACGGTGCAGTACTGCATGCTCTCCGCGCCGATCTCGACGATCTGGGAGAAGGGTGTGGAGAACGCATTGACCGTCGGCAGGGCGTCCTCTGCGCCGAGGCCCAGGACCGTGAGCTCGACGCTGCCCTTGACGATCATTTTGCTGCCGATGAGCTGGCAGTCGCGGACCAGCAGCCGGGGCTTTTCCCATAAGAGCGCCTCCGGGGCTGTCTGCCCGTCGGTGAAGGGAAACTGCTCGTTGACGGCGACGCTCTTTTCGCACACGGCGTTCGGCAGGGTCAGGCTGTGCTGCTCCGTTCTGACGTGCAGCCCTGCGGCGTCCTCCGGCAGGATCGCGTCCACGTTCAAGCTCTCGCTGCGATAGCAGCTCAAAAGCCCCTCCACGTCGAAGGTCACGGAGATTTTGCGCGGGTTGACGAGGCGCACATCCGTCCCCTGCAGCAGCAGCGTCACCTGGGCCAGGCTCTCGGACTCCAGGCCCTCCAGCTCATATTCCAGCGTGAAGGGCTTGCGGACGCGGATGCACCCGATACCCGGCTCCCCTTCACGGATGTAAAGCACGCTCGCGCAGAGCTCGCCCGAAACCGTGACGCCCCGGGAGCTTAAGTCCTTGCTTTTGAGCAGCACGCCGCTCTGCACGGCGGCAATCTTCTGGATGTCCGCGTCCGTGTCCGGCACGACGCACTCCGCCGTCTCCTGCGTGCGGCGGGTCTGATACGCAAATTCCCTGTAAACAACGGCCTCTCTGCCTTCAAAGCTGATTTCCATGCATTGCTCCTTCTGCCGCTCGGATGGTGAAGCTTTTGATCTCCATAAGCGGCAGATGGAGACCTGCGGGAAAACGCGCGGTGTCCTCCCGTGTAATACAGCTTATGCCCTGTCCGGCCCTGTTATGTCTGCAGGCGGAGCAGGATCCGCGCCAGAAAGCGCGGCATGCGGAACACAAAGATTTTCATAGCCCTCTCCTTTCCCTTACCAACAGCAATGCAGATACCAAACTCCGTACCCGATCAGGCCCGCCGCCAGCGCAAACCACCAGAACGACGACGGCAGCACCAGCGCCAGCAGGATCACAAGCCCCAGGATGATGGCGGCCAGGCCCCACAGACAACGGCGTCCTCTGCGCATAAAAAACGCCTCCCGCCCTGTGATACTCATCACAGCATATGCGGGAGGCGTTTTATTTATTCTTCCTTGTATTCCCAGAATTTGTGCTGGGCGCTGATTTCATAGAGCCTTGCGTAGGAGCGGTAGCGGCTCGGGGCGATGAGTCCGTCGGCCACCGCCCCCGTCACGGCGCAGCCCGGCTCCTTGAGATGGGCGCAGTCGTGAAAGCGGCAGGAGCCTATGTAGGGCTCGAAGTCCGGGAAATCATACTGGAGATTTTCCTTCAATATGACATTGGTCATGGTCACATCGAGGGAGGCAAAGCCCGGGGTGTCGGCGATGTAGGTGTCCTCGCCCAGAGCATAGAGCTCCACATGGCGGGTGGTGTGCTTGCCGCGGCCGAGCTTTTCGCTTACCTCGGCGGTCTTGATATGGGCATCCGGCAGCAGGACATTCAAAAGGCTCGACTTGCCGACGCCGGAGTTGCCGCTGAAGGCGCTGACCTTGCCTTTGAGAAGCTCTCGCAGCCCGTCCACGCCCTCCCCCGTCACGGCGCTTGCGCGCACGACGGGAAAGCCCGCTTTCGTGAAGATCTCAAAAAGCTGATCCCCCGGGTCGATATCCGTCTTATTGACACAGATCACCAGCTCGCACCCGGCCTCGGCGGCAATGACGGAGAAGCGGTCCACCAGGAAGGGGTCCGTGACGGGGTTTGTGTTCGCCGCGACGAAAACCAGCGTGTCGATATTGGCGACCGCCGGGCGGATGAACCAGTTTTTACGCTCCTTTACCTCATCCACGCGGCCCTTGCCGTGCGCGTCCAGGCTGACGCGCACCCGGTCCCCCACAAGTGGGGAGCTGCCGTCGAGCCGGAAGCGGCCCCTTGCCTTGCAGTCGATGATTTTCCCCTCGGAGGCCACATAGTAAAAGCCGCTGAGGGCCTTGATGATAATTCCTTCGATCATCCGCGCCTCCTACAGCTGCGGCCCGAGGGAGACCTTGAGGGCGATCTTGGAGTGCTCCTCGATCTCGGTAAAGGCGTCACTGCTCTGGCCGATGACGGTGCCGGCGTCCACGTCGCTGTACACGCGGTCGGACCCGCCGTAGCTGAGCCCCGCGCTTTCCAAGCGGCTGATGGCGGCCTCCTCGGAAAGGCCGATGACGTTCGGCATGCGCACATAGCTTGTCTGCGGGCCGGTGGAAACCACCACATAGACCGTGGAGCCGGAGCTCATCTGCTCGCCCGCCATGGGGCTCGTGCTGATGACATAGTCCTTGGTGACGCTGGAGGAGACGGAATTTTCGATGTCCACGATAAAGCCCGCCTTCTGCAGGCGGTTCTTGGCCTCGCGGTAGTCGAGGTTCACCACGTCCGGCACCTCGCTGAAAACCTTGCCGGTGCTGACCGACAGTTCCACCTTGATGCCGTCAGGCGTAACCATCATGCTGCGGCCCGGGTCCGGGTTCTGGGAGAGGACGGTGCCGCTCTCGGTCTCGGTGTTGATGACGTAGACGATATCAAAGCTGTAGAGGCTTGCAAGCTCCGCATTGTCCACCACGCGGCGGTAGTCGCTGCCGACGAAGTTCGGAAGGCTTATCCGCTCGGCGGGGGAAAAGACCTCTTTGAGCCAGAAGTTCCACATGAACACGAACATCACAACGCAAAGGCTCAGGGCCCCGAAGCTCCCCATCAGGAAGGTCACGCGCCGCGCTCTGCGGTGGCGGAGCAGAAAGCGCTCTTTATTCATCTCGCTTACCGAGCGCACCGGCACCACGCCGGGGTTCTCCATCGGCTTTTCCTCGGGCTCGGCGGGCTTGAGCTGCTCCTGCACAAAGAGCTCCAGATCCTCCAGCAGCTCGTTTGCGCTTTGGTAGCGCTCGTCGATGTCGGCGCACATGGCCTTGAGGGTGATGCGCTCCAGCTCCGGCGGCACATTCTCGACCAGCTCATGGGGCGGTACGGCGTCGGCGCTGAGGTGCTTGACGGCGATCTCGCCGATGGTCTCGCCCTCGTAGGGCTTTTTGGCCGTGAGCATCTCGTACATCACGATGCCGAGAGAGTAGATGTCGCTGCGGGCGTCGGGAAGCTCTCCCCGCGCCTGCTCGGGCGCGATATAGTGGATGGAGCCGATGGCCTGGCCGTCATTCTCGTGGACCTCGTTTTCCAGGGCCGCGATGCCGAAATCCTCCACCTTCACGGTGCCGTCGCGCAGCATCATGATGTTCTGAGGCTTGATGTCCCGGTGGATGATGCCGCGCTCATGGGCGTGGGCAAGCGCGCGGGCGATCTGCCGCGTAAAGTGCAGCACCTCCCGCCATTGCAGCGCGCCGCGCCGGTCCATGTATTGCCGCAGCGTGATCCCGTCTACCAGTTCCATGACTATGTATTCGATTTCATCGCTGTGGCTGACATCATACACGGCCACGATATTCGGGTTGGAGAGCATGGCGACGGCGTGGGCCTCGGCGCAGAAGGTACGGCGGAATTCCTCGTCCGCCGCCATCTCCTCGCGCATGATCTTCACCGCCACGCTGCGGTTGAGTCTCAGGTCCTGCGCCTTGTACACGATCGACATGCCGCCCTCGCCGATCAGCTCCTGGATCTCGTAGCGATCGTCAAAGACCTTGCCGATAAACTTGTCCTTGTAGTCCATAAAGATCTCCGATTGGCTGTCAGCGCATGACCGCAGCGACCGTCACATTGTCCTTTGCACCGCGGTTCAGCGCCTTGTTCATGAGCATGCGGCAAAGCTGCTCGGGCTCGGGGAACTCCTTGGCGCATTCCAGCATCTCCAGATCGGAGACGATGTTGGAAAGCCCGTCCGAGCATAAAAGCAGGATGTCGCCGCTTTGCAGAGAAAAGGTGAAATAATCACACTGCACGCTCGGGTCGGAGCCCAGGGCGCGGGTGATGACGTTTTTCTTCGGGTGGGACCTCGCCTGCTCGGCCGTGATGGCCCCGGCCTCCACCAGCTCCCCCACCAGGGAGTGGTCCCGGGTGATCTGCCGGATGGCGGAGGGGCGCTTCGTGATGAGGTAGGCGCGGCTGTCGCCCACGTTGATAATATACCCATTCCCGTTGTTTTTAATCACGCCGCCGACAATGGTGGTGCCCATGCCGTCGAAGTCCCGGTCGAAATGGGAGTATTCAAAGGAGACGCCGTTTGCCTCGGCGCAGGCGTTTTCCAGGATGCGCTGGTAGTCCACATTGCGCGGCAGACGGGAGATCATCTTCTCGTAGATATAGGAGACGAAGGCCTTGTTGGCGAGCTGGCTTGCGATGCCGCCGGCCTTCGCGCCGCCCATCCCGTCACACAGCCCCACGATCAGGCAGCCCTTGACATCGCACTTTTCCAGAATAAAGCAGTCCTGGTTGTTCTTTCTGACAGCGCCCTTGTCTGTCAGGCCAAAGCTTTTCATGACGGTTTTTGCCCTCCCCTCTGCTTCTGCATTTTGCGCCGGAGCTGTCCGCAGGAGGCGTCCACGTCGCTGCCCAGTCTGCGCCGGACAGTGACGTTGACGCCGTTTTCCTCCAGAATGGCGATAAACTGCTTCATATGCTCCGGCGTGGAGGGCTGAAACTGCCGCTCCTCCACATGGTTGAGCGGAATAAGATTGACGTGCGCCGCGACCGCGCGGGCATGCTTTGCAAGCTTTTTCGCCTGCTCTATGCTGTCGTTTACCCCGTCGATCATGGCGTACTCAAAGGAGATGCGCCGCCCGGTCTTTTCGTAATAGACCCGGCAGGCGTCGATGAGCTTCTCCACGCCGCGCCCATGATTGGCGGGCATGATGCGAGAGCGCGTCTCGTCGTCCGGCGCGTGGAGGGAGACAGAGAGCGTGAGCTGCAGATCCCGTGCCGCGAGCTCGTCAAACTTCTCGATGATGCCGCAGGTGGACAGCGAGATGTGCCGCATGCCGATGTTCATGCCCTTGGGATGGTTCACAAGCTCCAGAAAGCGCATGACGTTATCGAAGTTATCCAGCGGCTCACCGATGCCCATGAGGACGATATTGGAGATTTTCTTGCCGGAATCCAGCTCCGAGAAAATGACCTCGTCCAGAATCTCCGAGGCGCGCAGATTGCGCACGAGCCCCCCGATCGTGGAGGCGCAGAAGGCGCAGCCCTGGCGGCAGCCCACCTGGGACGAGACGCAGACGGTGTTGCCGTGCTTATAGCTCATGACGACGGTCTCAACGGCGTTGCCGTCACTAAGCTCCCAGAGGTACTTGATCGTCCCGTCGATGGCAGAGACCTGCTTGCTCAAAACCTTCGGGGCGTAGAGATGGAAGTTTTCTTTCAGCTTTTCGCGCAGGTCCTTGGAGAGATTGGTCATCACGTCAAAGTCCCGCACGCCGCGGCCGAGCCACTGGAAAATCTGGGCAGCGCGAAAGCGCGGCTGACCCAGGGCGGCGAGCGCCGCCTCCAGCTCCTCCGGCAAGAGGGAGAGGATATCCGGTTTTTCGGCGATTTCGTTCATAGCTTCTCAGAAAGTCCTTGTAAGTCTCGCGGCAAAAAAGCCGTCGGTGCCGTCGATCTGGGGCCAGAAGGTGTACATGCCGCTGTCGCTTTCGATGCCGCAGCAGGTAAAGGCCTCGGCCCGGTAATCCGTGTGCTCCCGCAGAAAGCGCAGGACCACGGCCTCGTTTTCTTCTTTCAGGATCGTGCAGGTGGAATACAGGAGCGTCCCGCCCGGCTTTACACAGCGGCTGAGATTATCCAGGATCGCGCCCTGGATGGCGGGCAGGCCTTGAAGCTCTTCGGGTTTCTTCGTTCTGATCTCCGGCTTCTTGGCGATCACGCCGAGGCCCGAGCAGGGCACATCCGCGATCACAAGGTCGAAGCTCTTTTCGAGCGCCGCATCGAAGACACGCGCGTCCATGGGCCGGGTCTCGATGATGTCGATGCCGAGACGTTCAGCGCCGCTGTTGAGCAGGCGCAGCTTCTTTTCGTGGATGTCGCAGGAGAGGATGCTGCCGCTGTTTTCCATGCGGATGGCGGCGGCGAAGCTCTTGCCGCCGGGGCAGGCGCAGGCGTCGAGGACGCGCATACCGGGTTTGGGCGCGGCGATCTCAACGGCGAGGCGCGCGGCCCGGTCCTGCACGTAGAAAAGACCCTCCTCGAAGCCCGGCAGCGCGGTGGCAAGCCCGCCCTCGAGCGCGATGCAGCCCTCCGGCTCCATGGCCTCAAAGGGGATCTCCGCGCGCTGTAAGGCCCGGATATAATCCGCCGTGCTCACCTTCAGGGTGTTGACCTGGATGAAGAGCCTGGGCGGCTCGTTGTTCTTTTTCAAAAAGGCCTCCGCAAAGGCATAGCCCTTTTCGTTCGTCAGAGTTTCGCACAGCCATTCGGGGTGGCTCCAGCGGGTGGCGAGGTACGCGGTCGTCCCCTCGCCGGGGATCTCGGGCAGGCTCTCGGCGTCCGCAACGCGGCGCAGGACGGCGTTTACAAGGCCGGAGGCCCGGGCATAGCCGCGTGCCCTGCACAGCTCCACCGTCTCGCTCACCGCCGCGCGGGCAGGAACGCGGTCGAGGAAAAGGAGCTGATACACGCCGAGACGCAGGATGTCCCGCACGGGCGGCTCGAGCTTTGTATGGCAGAAGCTGTCGATGTAAAAATCGCACAGCCTGTCGTTTTGCAGCACGCCGAGGCAGAGGCGGGAGGCCAGGGCCGCGTCGCGCCGGTCAAGCTCCGCGCGCTTTAAGATGCTGTCGAGCACGTCCCCGGACCAGGCCCCGTCCCGGCGGCAGCGCGTCAGCGCCTCCAACGCGGCAGCGCGCGCGTTTGTCGCTTTGCTCATGAGACCGCGATCTTGTGGCCGCGCAGGAAATCGGCGGCCTGCATGCGCTTTTTACCGGGAGCCTGGAGCTCGGTGATCGCAAGACACTGCCCGTCCGCGCAGGCGATGACAAGCGCGTTGTCCGCCCTGACGACAGAGCCGGGGGCTTTATGGGTTTTCTCCTCGGTATAGGCCGCGTCGAAGACGCGAAAGCTCCTGCTCTCCAGCTCCATGGTCGCAACCGGCCAGGGCTGGAGCCCGTATATGTGTTTGACGATCTCCCGCGGCGACTTGTTCCAGTCTATGGGACAAATGGATTTATCCAGCATTTTGACATACGTCGCCCGGCTGTGGTCCTGCGGCGTGCGCGGGGCGGTGCCCGCCTCGATGTCCCGCAGGGTCTTGTCGAGAAGCTCAGCGCCCATGACCATCAGGCGGTCAAAGAGCTCGCCCGCCGTCTCAAACTCGCCGATCTCCGTTTCCTCGGTGTAGATCACGTCGCCCGCGTCCATGTCGTGGGCAAGATACATGGTGGTAACGCCCGTGGTCTTGTCCCCGTTCAATACCGCCCACTGGATGGGCGCCGCGCCGCGGTACTTCGGCAGAAGCGAGCCGTGGACATTGATCGCGCCGAACTTCGGCACGGCGAGGATATCGTCCGGCAAAATACGCCCGTAGGCAACCACCACGAGGATGTCGGGGTTTAAGTCCTTGACAATTTGGAGCGCCGTCCCGTCGCGCATTTTCTCCGGCTGGTAGACCGGGAGACCATGTCTGAGGGCAAGCTCCTTGACGGGCGAAAAGCTCATCTCCATGCCGCGGCCCTTCGGCTTGTCCGGCTGGGTGAAGACGCCCGCGACGTCATAGTTTTCGTCAATCAGCTTTTGAAGGGAGGCCGCCGCAAAATCCGGGGTCCCCATAAACACGACACGCATGTGCTCCCCCGCCTCACTCGTTGAACTTGCCGCTTTCGAGCTCTTCCTCGGTCAGCATGCGCTCACACTTGGAGGTGAACACGATGCCGTTGAGGTGGTCGATCTCGTGGCAGAAGCAGCGGGCGGTCAGGCCCTCGCCCTCCACCTCGAAGGATTCGCCGTTGCGGTCCTGGGCGCGGACTTTGACATGCATGGGTCTTCTCACAAGGCCGTATTCGCCCGGCACGCTCAGGCAGCCCTCGGCGCCGTACTGCTCCCCGTCGCTCTCGATGATCTCGGGGTTTACAAGCTCGATGATGTACTCCTCCTCGCCCTCGGGAACATTGGTCTCCAGCACGATGACCGCGCGGCGCAGCACACCCACCTGGGGCGCGGCAAGGCCGACGCCGTTTTCCTGGGCGAGGGTCTCCCGCATGTCGTCGAGAAGCTGGTGCAGCCTGGGGTTAAAGTCCGTCACCGGGCGGCAATGTTTATAAAGCCCGGGGTCTTCCTTGGTGAGAATATTTCTGCGTGCCATTGTATATCTCCAATCAAATTTTAGTCGTTTGGATCATTGTCCGCGTAGATCGCCACATCAGAGAACTGTTTGTCCCGGCAAAACTCCATCACCACGCCGGCAACGATACCGCGCAGGCCTTTGTTGGCCTGGCCGTAGATCATGACGCGGTAGCGGAAGCGGTTGTTCACCTTTACCACCGCAAGCGGCGCGGGGCCAAGCACTTCGGCGCTACCGTCGGTGATGAGGCCGTCGAGACGCTCCCGGATCCGGCGGCAGGCACGGAAGACATGCTCCTCGCTCATGCCCGAGGCGGTTATGGACAAAAGCTCCGAAAAGGGCGGAGTGTGCTGGAGCTTCCGCAGGCCGACCTCAGAGTCGTAAAACGCCTGATAGTCCTGGCTTGCCGCCTGGACGATGGTCTCATTGTCGGGGGTATAGGTCTGGATGACGGCGCGGCCCGGCTTTTGTCCGCGGCCGCTTCGGCCCACCACCTGGGTGATGAGGGAGAAGGTGCGCTCCCCCGCCCGGTAGTCGCCGGCGTAGAGGCTCTGGTCGGCGGAGATGACGCCGACGAGGGTCACGTTCTCAAAATTCAGGCCCTTCGTGACCATCTGCGTGCCCACCATGATGGGGATCTTCTCCTCGCGGAAGCGGTCCAGGAGCTTTTCGTGGGAGCCCACCGGGGCCACGGTGTCCGCGTCCATGCGCAAAACCTCGCTGCCCGGGAACAATTCTTTCAGCTCCGTCTCCACCATCTGGGTGCCGACGCCGATATATTTGAGCATGCCGCCGCAGTCGGGGCAGGCTTCGTCCGGGCGCCGGGAGTAGCCGCAGTAGTGGCAGCGAAGGCGCCGGTTCGTGCTGTGATAGGTCAGCGACACGCTGCAGCGCGGGCACCTGTAGACATAGCCGCACTCGCCGCAGCTGATAAGGCGGTTTGCGCCCCGGCGGTTGATGAACAGGATGGACTGCTCGCCGCGGTCGATGTTCGTCTGCAGCTCCTCGCGCAGTCTCTCGCTGATGCTGCCGCCGTTTCCATGGCGAAGCTCCCGCTTCATGTCCACGATCTCGACGGCGGGAAGCTCGTGCTCGTTATAGCGGGTGGAGAGCTCAAAATACGCGTAGCGCCCGGTTTTGGCCGCGTACATGCTGACGATGTCCGGCGTGGCAGAGCCCAGAAGCAGCAGGCAGTTTGCCTTGGCGCAGCGATACTTTGCAACGTCGCGTGCGTTATAGCGCGGGATGTTTTCGGATTTGTAGGTCTCTTCCTGCTCCTCGTCGATGATGATGAGGCCGAGCTCGGGCGCGGGGGCGAAGACGGCGCTGCGGGTGCCGATGACGACCCGCGCCTTGCCTGTTCTGACCCGCTTCCACTCGTCGTAGCGCTCCCCGACGGAGAGGCTGCTGTGCAGTACCGCCACCTCGTTTCCGAAGTGGGAGGAGAAGGTCTGGATCATCTGAGGGGTCAGGGCGATCTCCGGCACCAGCAATATCACCGCCCGGCCCCGCCGGAGCTGGCGGTCGATGAGGTGGATGTAGACGCTCGTCTTGCCGCTGCCGGTGACGCCGAACAAAAGCGCCGCCCCGGCCTTGTCGGCCTCTGCAAGCGCGTTGATGCCGGTGAAGGCCTTATCCTGCTCATCCGACAGGACGGGCAGCGGGTCCGTCGCCCCCAGGTGGATCTGCGGGCGGCGGTAGGCCTCCTTCTGGTAGAGCTCCACAGCTCCCGCCTTTTCCAGGGCCTTGAGAGCCTGGCGCTTCGTGCCGGTGTGCAGCAGGAGATCGTGGCTCGGCAGGCACTCGAAGGCGCAAAGCTGCTCGAGGATCGCCGCCTGGCCCGGAGAGCGCAGGCGCTTTGCGTCGCGCAGGGCCTCGGCCTCCTCGGGCTCGATGGCAAGGCGCGCCATCTCGATGCTCTTGTCGTTTATCCGGCGGCGGCCCTCTTCGTCAAACCAGAGGCCCGCAGGGAGCATGGCGCGCACCGCGTCATAGACCGTGCAGAAAAAGCGCTCGCGCATGAAGAAGGCAAGCTTTAACTGCTCCTCGGAAAGGACAGGCTCCTCGTCCAGAAGCTGGAGCACCGCCTTGAGGGGCTGGTCATAGTCGCTGTGCTCCGAGACCGCGAGGATGACGCCCTCCGTCCGGCGGTTGCCGCGGGAGAAGGGCACGTGGACCCGCATGCCGGGCTTTGCCTTCTCCGCAAGCTCCGGCGGCAGGAGATAGTCGTAGGGCTTGTCAAGCCAGTATGTTGCGGCCGAGACCGCGATCTTTGCCACTGCTCTGGACATGGACGCCCCTCCGGATCAGGCTGAATTTGGGTTTAGGGCAATACCGCATAATGCGGCAAGAGCAGATTCCGAGAAAACTTGGGTTCTGATGATGACACTTTTTCGCAGATGTACTTAAGTGAGCGTCCAAATCTTTGATTTGGTCAACGCGAACTTATGCATGCGAACGAAGTGAGTCGTATTGTGTACCTCAAGAAAAAGTAACGAAATCAGGGCACAAATTTTCCGGAAGATGCCGCAGGCGTATTGTGCGGTGTTGCCTTAGTGCTGCTTGTGCTCGATGCTGAGCTTGCCGGTATAGACCTCCTCGATGGCGGTGGAGACCGCTTTCCTCTCGAGGGGGATCTGCTTCTCCTCCGCCTCGGAGGAGATGATCCTGGCGCGCTTGGCGACGAGGTTAACAAGCTGGTAGCGGCTGCCGATTTTGTCAACGAGTTCGGCAACGGGGGGATAAAGCATCATGATAATTCTCCATTCTGCCGTCATAGGACGGCGATAAAAATTAATGTATTAACAAATCAATTGGACTTGAGCCAATCTTGCCAGTCGGTGAAGCGGCAGTGCTCGGCCTCGATGATGGCGCTCAGCTGCTTTGCCGCCTTCTCCACATCGTCGTTGACGATGAGATAATCGTAGAAGTCAGCCTCCTGATACTCCTGGCGGGCGCGGGTGAGGCGGCCCAGGATAGCCTCCTCGGTGTCGGTGCCGCGGCCCCGCAGGCGGCGCTCCAGCTCAACAAGCGAGGGCGGGGCGATGAAGATCAGCACGGCCCCGGGCATTTTCTTCTTTACCTGGCGCGCGCCCAGGATCTCGATATCCAGCACGACGTTCATGCCCTCGTTCAGGCGCTGCTCCACATAAGCGCGCGGCGTGCCGTAGCAGTTGGTCACATACTCGGCGTGCTCCAAAAGCTCGTCGTTTTTGACCATCTCGTGAAAGCGCTTGAAGTCGATAAAGAAATATTCCCTGCCGTCGACCTCGCCGGGCCGGGGAGCGCGCGTGGTGACCGAGGTGGAGAAGCACACGTCGCTCCTGCCCTCGATGGCCTTGAAGACCACCGTGCTCTTCCCCGCGCCGGAGGGGCCGGAGATCACAAGGAGTTTTCCCTTTTCACTCATCCTTATATCCGCCTTCCTCAGAATTGTCGGCGCAGCGCGCCGCAAGGGTTTCCGGGGTCAGGGCCGAGAGGATCACGTTGCCGCTGTCCATGGTGATGACCGCTTTGGTGCTGCGGCCGAAGGAGGCGTCAATGAGAAGTCCCCGCTCCCGCGCGTCCTGCACCATGCGCTTGATGGGCGCGGAGTCGGGACTGACGATGGCAATGATCCGGCCCGCCGAGACAAGGTTGCCGAAGCCGATTCCGATCAGTTTCATGGCTGCTTACTCGATGTTCTGGATCTGCTCGCGGATCTTTTCGATCTCGGATTTGAGATCCACGACGGTGTGGGCGATGTCGGAGTTCTGGCACTTGGAGCCGATGGTGTTGGCCTCGCGGTTAAACTCCTGGATCAGAAAGTCGATCTTGCGGCCCGTGGGGGAATTGCCGCCGATCATGGTTTTGAGCTGGCTCATGTGGCTGCGAAGACGCACGGTCTCCTCGTCCACGGCGATGTGGTCGGCAAAGATCGCGGCCTCAGCGAGGATGCGGTTTTCGTCGATGCCGGCGGTGCCGAGCACTTCCGCCATCTTGGCCTCGAGCCTTGCCCGGTAGGCGGCGACGGTCTCGGGGCTTGCCTGCTCCACGGCGGTGACAAGTGTGTCGATGGTGCCGAGACGGCTCAGGACATCGTCGCGGAGCTTCATGCCCTCGCGCTCGCGCATGGCGTCAAAGTCGTTGAGGGCCCGCTCGGTGATGTCCAAAATCCCGGCAGAGATGGCGTCCGCGTCCAGATCCTTTTTCTCCACGGTCAGCACGTCGGGAAAGCGGCTGACAGAGAGGACGGTCGCGTCGTTTGCAAGGCCGTACTCCTCCGCGATGTGGCGGAAGGCCTCCAGGTAGCCGCGCAGCAGCGGCTCGTTGACCTTCACGTTCATGTCGCCCGCTTCGCTCGCGTCCACCGTCACGAACACATCCACCTTGCCGCGGCTGATGTGCCTCTGCACGGCGGATTTCACGGCGTCCTCGGCAAAGAGGAAGCTTCTGGGCAGGCGGACGGACGCGTCCAGATAGCGGTTGTTCACACTCTTGAGCTCGACGGTGATCTGGAGTCCCTCGACGGTCCCCTTCGCACTGCCGTAGCCGGTCATGCTTTTGATCATATTGCCTCCAAAGATTTATGATTGAATTGAAATGATATCAAAGCTGATGGGTTTTGTGTCCTTTCTCATGCGCTGGGTCAGCACCGTGATCACCGCGCCGAGGATAAAGCCCAGGAAGGTGCAAAGCACACAGACCCCCTCCGACGCGCCCGCGCCGTAGGCCAGAAAGCAGCCCAGCACCGCAAGCAGGATCGGCACGATGTACACCAGCATGATCGCCCCGTAGACCCGGGAGGACTTGCTCTCGATGAGCACCTTCTGCCCCGGCCTTGCGCCGACGAGATTCCGGGCCACGGTTTTGATTTCGTTCTGGAACACGCAGGCCTCGCAGCTTGCGCAGTTGGAGCCGCAGGCGGTGGCGCGGGTCACGACGACCTCCGCCCGCTCTTTATCCAGGCATTTATATACGATGGCATCCTGTGTCAATCCAGATCACTCTCCATTTCCGGTATTACCTCCGGGACCTTCTCGGGAGCCTTATCGATCTGGATATAAACCGCGTAGTCCGTGCCGCCAGACTTGATGGCGCCCACATCGGTGTACCCGTCCACATAGATGCGCACCCGCGGCATGTAGGTGCCGACGGATTCGTTCATGTCCGCCAGATCCGCGACTGCCCGGATGTTCTCGTCCTTGAGCTGGGCAAGGCTCTCGGGACTTCCGCGCAGGGTCACGTTCAGGCTCTTGGTAAGGATGTCGGCCGCATAGCCCTCCGTCACGTTGATGCAGGAGATATTTGTCACCTTGACGTTCTTGGTCTCCAGGCCCACGATCTGCACCGTCACCTTGGCCTCGGTGGCGCCGGTGATGTTCCTCAGCTCATTGTCAATGGGGATGACATATGTATCGCTGAAGGAGGTGGTGAAATCGGTCAGGTCGATGGAGGCGAGGTTTATCTTGTTGATGCCCGCCAGCAGCTTCGAGTCGCCCGCGAGGCTGATGGTCTCGGGCTCGATGGTGACCTTGGTGTTCTCCGCGGTCGCGCCGCCGCCCTCGATGAGGTTTACGCCCAGGCTCACGTCCTTGACAGTCAGCAGCGGCAGTGTCGCGGTCACGACATCGGTGGAGAAGCTGATGCCGGTGGTGGAGGCGGGAATGTTGTCCGCCGTCATGAGGGTGTAGCCGGTCTCCACCTCGTAGGTGCTGTCCACATTCTCCTTGCCGAAGCTGACCCAGGCATAGTCCACGTTCCTCAGGTACGCCTCGGGGCCGGAGAGGGTGATGGTGGCGGGATCAAAGACCACGCTTTCCGCGATGAAGCCCTCGGCGATGGAGCCGTCAAAGCTGCCGCGCACCTGCACGGACTTGGTCGTCTGGGAGGAGACCATGAAGTTGATGGTCTCGGGGGTCTTGCGCGTGACGGAGAGGCTGCCGGTCTCGGTGCCGTCCGGGAAAATGACGGAATACCGCTGTGATGTATAAGCCGCGCGGGAAAGCTTGGACACGTCGATCTGGGCGTAGATCTGGTCGGAGTCCAGGCTGCCAACGACGCGGCGGGGGCCGACGACCTCCACCGTGACGGTGCTGGTGTCCATGTCGGTGATGACAAGGTTTTTCGAGTCGCGCAGCAGCGTCTCGCCCACAAGCTGCACGCGCACGCCGCGGAAGGTCTGCTTGAATTCCTCCGTCTCCACGCTTGCCACGTACACCCACATGATGACGGAGCAGATCAGGGAGACGATCATCCAGAAGGCCCGGCTGTTATAAAGTTTTTTAATGTTTGTCTTCATGCTTGCCCTCGCTGTCGGTCCCGTCCCCGGTCTCGTCTTCGGTTTCGTCCTCGCTGTCGTCGTCCACGCGTTTGAAAAAGCTCTTGACGCCGGAGAAGAAGCCCAGCTTTTCGTCCTTCCTCTCGTCGCGTATCAGCTCCTTGGTCAGGATCGCGGCAAGCTCACCGGCGCTGACGTGGCGCTTGATCTCGTCATGGATGGCCACGCAGATATCGCCGCGCTCCTCCGAGACGATGACGGCGATGGCGTCCGATTCCTCAGCCACGCCGAAGCCCGCACGGTGGCGGGTGCCGTAGTCCTTGGAAATGTTCTGGCGCTTGGAGAGGGGCAGGATGCAGCCTGCCGCCTCGATCCTGCCGTCACGCAGGATGACCGCGCCGTCATGCAGGGGCGCGTTTTTGAAAAACAGGTTCTTGATAAGCTCGGCATTGGCGTCGGCGTTCACAACCGAGCCGGTGCCGATGATGGGCGCGAGGGAGACGTTTCGTTCAAAGACCAGCAGCGCCCCGGTTTTGGTGGCCGCCATGTCGCCGCAGGCCTGCGCCACCTCGCTGATGGCGCGGGTCATGTCCGTACCGCTTGGCCCGATATTGGTGTTGAGGGTGCTGCCCATGCGCTCAAGCAGGCGGCGCAGCTCCGGTTGAAAAAGGATCACCAGGGCGATCATGCCGAGCTCGACCGCCTTGCGGAGGATGAAGTTTATCATAATGAGGCCGAAGAACTCCGACAGCCACAGTGCCAGCAGCACCAGGATCAGGCCCTTTGCCAGATTGATGAAGCTCGACTTGCGGACAAACCAGATCGCGCGGTAGATCAGATACGCGACAATGATGATATCAATAAAGTCGGCGATGCCCATTGTCGCCATGTAATTTCCTGCGCGGGCAAGTGTACTGGTTATTCTCTCCATATGCTGACCCCTTATCCGTACACATACTGAGTCTATTTTAATCCTATCAATACATTATACCGCAAAGAGACGAAAAAGGCAATAACCTAAGCGGGTCTGATTTTTATCATGCGGACAGACTGAAAAGCATGCGGGCGACAGCTTTCCGGGCACTCCGGGTCTGCAGGCGCCTGTATGATACGCTGCTGTCAGGAAAGGAGCAGAAAATTTTTTAGAAAATATGCCTTTTTTGTTGCGTTTTTTTCAAAGACATACTATACTGGGTGGTAGACATAATACAATGCCCGATCGCAGCATGAGCGGGTACAGGCCATCGGATCCAACTTTTTATAACAGGAGGAAGCTATGGGTTTTATTACTTCTCTGATCGCATTTATACTTTGCGCCTTCGTTTACGTCAGAATGATCCGCCGGGAGGTCCCCCAGCAGATCGGGAAAGCGCAGGCTTGGGTCCCGGTCGGGGCCGGCCTGATCGCGCCGATCATTTCCCCCGTCATTGCC
>Ga0247611_10005430_pt1 | contig 16872 bp, 17 predicted proteins | sample 177DNAGHGhighgp2_FD_192422 | JGI IMG/M metagenome (GOLD analysis project Ga0247611, IMG submission 192422) | Sheep rumen microbial communities from Palmerston North, Manawatu-Wanganui, New Zealand - 1770 DNA GHGhigh gp2 | ecosystem: Host-associated > Mammals > Digestive system > Stomach > Rumen... | reverse complement strand
ATCCCGAACAGAGAAGTTAAGCCCGCCTGCGCCGATGGTACTGCAATGCAATGCGGGAGAGTAGGAGACCGCCCGTCTTTGACAGTTTTCCCGTCGTCCTCCAGAGGACGGCGGGATTTTTTTGTGTATACATATATTAAATGTACTCAACATTTGTATACCTTCATACAGTTGTATAATTTCTAAGTGTTTTTTTTACATTGCAAAGAAAAATTTTGTATCTTTGCAGCGTAATACTTATAAAAAACTGGAATTATGACATTAGACATCGAGATGCTGAAAGCATTTTATGCTTCTTATGCAAAAAAAGTTCAAGATTCAAAGCAAATTATTTGTCGTCCATTAACATATGCAGAGAAGGTGCTCTTTGCCCATTTATATGATCCAGCAGGATTAAGACCCTTTAAGCGTGTGGTAGACTATGTTGAGTTTCGTCCTGACCGTGTTGCAATGCAAGATGCTACAGCACAAATGGCGTTGCTCCAGTTTATGAATGCAGGAAAGGATCATGTAGCTGTACCTGCATCTGTGCACTGTGATCACTTAATTAGAGCTGATGTTGGTGTAGAGAAAGATTTGCCTGCAGCAATGGACACAAATCGCGAGGTTTATGACTTCTTGCATTCAGTTTCTTTAAAATATGGCATTGGATTCTGGAAACCTGGTGCTGGTATTATTCATCAAGTAGTTCTTGAGAACTATGCTTTTCCTGGTGGAATGATGGTAGGTACCGATAGTCATACTCCTAATGCAGGAGGACTGGGTATGGTAGCTATTGGAGTCGGTGGTGCTGATGCTGTTGACGTTTTGACCGGACAGCCTTGGGAGTTGAAGATGCCCAAACTGATAGGTGTGAAGCTTACCGGTAAGTTGTCAGGATGGGCAACCCCCAAAGACGTTATTTTGAAGATTCTTGGCATGCTAACAGTAAAAGGAGGTACGAATGCCATTCTTGAATACTTTGGTGAAGGTTTGGAAAATATATCAGCAACAGGCAAGGCTACTATTTGTAATATGGGAGCTGAATTAGGTGCTACATGTTCTATTTTCCCATTTGACAGAAATGCCGATGAATACCTCTGCAAGACAGGTCGTGAGGATGTAGCTGTGATGGCAAGACAAAATGCCTCTGAGTTGCGAGCCGATGATGAAGTCTATGCAAATCCTCAATTATTTTATGATCAAGTAATAGAGATTGATCTATCACTCATTGAACCCCATTTGAATGGTCCATTTACACCGGATGCTGCAACACCGATATCTCAAATGAAAGCCAAAGGACCGGCAAATGGTTATCCTATGGCAGTAGAAGTCGGACTGATCGGCTCTTGTACCAATTCGTCTTATCAAGACTTATGTCGTGCAGCTTCAGTAGCCCGACAGGCATTTGAGAAAGGTCTTGAGGTAAAAGGACAACTGATTATTAACCCAGGTTCTGAGCAAATTAGATTTACTGCAGAGCGTGACGGTATTTTAGATGATTTCAAACGTATTGGTGCTGTGATAATGACCAATGCCTGTGGACCATGTATCGGTCAATGGAAACGTCACACAGATGATAATGAGCGTAAGAATGCCATCGTCACATCCTTTAACAGGAATTTCAGACGTCGTGCAGATGGAAATCCAAATACTTATGCTTTTATTGGTTCGCCAGAACTTACGACAGCCCTTGCTATAGCCGGTCGTCTGGATTTCAATCCAATAACAGACACATTAGTTAATAAAGAAGGAAAAAGTGTGATGTTTGATGAACCAAATGGTTATGATTTTCCTGTAAAGGGCTTTGCAGTTCCGGCAGTTGAATTGTCTGATGAGCCGTTAGCAGGATGTGACTTTATAGCTCCTTCATCAGATAACAATGATGTTCAGGTGGTTATCAGCCCTGATTCAAAACGTCTGCAAAAATTAGAACCATTTGATGCATGGGATGGTGAGGACCTGATAGATATGCCGTTGCTTATCAAGACTCAAGGTAAATGTACAACAGACCATATCTCTATGGCTGGTCCTTGGTTGAAGTTCCGTGGTCATCTGGAGAATATATCCGATAATCTACTGATGGGTGCTGTTAATGCATTCAATGGTGAAGCTAATAAGGTAAAGTGCCAATTGTGCGGTAGTTATATGGAAGTATCCAAGGCAGCCAAAGCTTACAAGAACGAAGGAATTTCTTCAATCGTAGTGGCAGAAGATAACTATGGAGAAGGTTCAAGTCGTGAACATGCAGCAATGGAACCTCGCTTTATGAATGTAAAGGTGATTCTTGCCAAAAGCTTTGCACGAATCCATGAAACCAACTTGAAGAAACAAGGAATGTTAGCATTGACCTTTGCCAATAAAGACGACTATGACAAAGTACAGGAAAATGACCGTATCAGTTTGACCGGATTAAAAGATTTCACACCTAATAAACCTTTGACTATTACCCTGAAACACGAAGATGGAACAGTTGACACATTCCCTGTTGAACACAGCTACAATGATACACAGATAGCATGGTTCAAAGCAGGAAGTGCATTAAATTATAGCAAATAATCAGGATAATGAAAAAGGAGTATTTAATTTATAAACTCAGTGATGAAGTAAAGAACTCATGCAAGATTGATAATGATCTTTTTGCCAAATTTGGTGTAAAGCGTGGCTTGCGTAATGAAGACGGAAGCGGTGTACTCGTCGGACTCACCAATATTGGTAATGTAGTAGGATATGAACGTAATGACAAGGGTGAACTCGTTCCAACTCAAGGTAAATTGTATTATCGTGGGTATAGTCTTGATGATCTTGTAGAACCCTTGCTCGTAGAGAAGCGGTTCGGCTTTGAAGAAATAGCATATCTCCTCTTGTCGGGTAACCTTCCAGATAGAGAGGAACTGACGGCATTTCGTGAACTCATCAACGAAAATATGCCTCTTGATCATCGTACAATTGTGCATATCATAGATTTAGAAGGCTCAAATATCATGAACATTCTCGCACGTTGCGTGCTAGAGATGTACACATTTGACCCTAATCCAGATGATATTTCTCGTGACAACCTCATGAGACAGTCCATAGAGCTGATAGCAAAGTTTCCGACGATAATTGCTTATGCATATAATATTTATCGTCACTCTGTGCAGGGACGCTCATTGCATATACGACATCCCAAAGAGAATGCGTCTATAGCAGAGAATTTCCTTTATATGGTGAAGCATGATGAATATACTGAGCTTGACGCAAGAGTGCTTGATTTACTGCTGATTATTCAGGCTGAGCATGGCGGAGGTAACAACTCTACGTTTACCGTAAGAGTGACTTCTTCAACCCGAACAGATACATATTCGTCAATAGCAGCTGGAATCGGTTCTTTGAAAGGTCCTCTTCATGGAGGTGCAAATATCAAGGTCGTTAAGATGTTCCATCATTTAAAAGAACAGATAAATGACTGGAAAAACATCGACGAGATTGATACGTATTTAAATAGGATGCTATCCAAAGAAGCATATGACAAGTCTGGTTTGATTTATGGTATTGGACACGCTGTGTATACTATGAGCGACCCTCGAGCTGTTGAGTTAAAGAAACTTGCAGGGGAACTGGCCAAAGAAAAAGGACGCGTTGAAGAATATGAGTTTCTTAAGCTGATAGAGCAAGAAGGTATAAAATGTGTAAGTGCTCATCGTTCTACTAAAAAGCCTATCTGTGCAAATCTTGATTTCTATAGTGGGTTTATTTATGAAATGATAGGTCTACCTGAAGAAATCTTCACACCGATATTTGCAATGGCTCGTATCGTTGGATGGACTGCACATCGAATTGAAGAACTGAATTTTGAAGGTCGTCGGATTATCCGTCCTGCCTATAAGAACATTCTTGAATGTAAAGAGTATCAACCTCTTGATAATAGGTAAGCCCTCGTAATAACATATTGATAATGCATAGCAGAGAAGAAAAACTGAAAGCATTTGGTCGTTATCTTGACGTGTTGGATGCGTTGCGTGAGCGCTGTCCATGGGACAGAAAACAGACCAATGAGAGTCTCCGTCCGAATACAATAGAAGAAACATTCGAGTTGGCAGACGCTTTAATGGATGACGACAAGAATGAAATTTGCAAGGAACTTGGAGATTTGTTACTTCATATTTGCTTTTATGCTAAAATCGGTGAGGAAAAGGACGACTTTGATATTGCCGATGTTTGCAACAGGTCAGCAGACAAACTGATATTCCGGCATCCACATGTTTACCATCCCTCCCAAGTAGGGGCAATCGACCCAAAGCCACTACCATTTGGTGAGAGTTCATCCGTTTCAGAATCCTCGGATAATGATTCCAGGTGCTCGGCTTCAGGACAGAACAAATCAATCACTACAGATCAAGTGCTGCAGAATTGGGAACAAATAAAGTTAAAAGAGAAAGACGGCAATAAAAACGTATTGTCGGGTGTTCCTAAGTCGTTGCCTTCATTGATTAAAGCCTACCGAATTCAAGATAAAGCCCGAAATGTAGGTTTTGATTGGGAAAAGAAAGAAGATGTTTGGGAAAAAGTTCACGAAGAATTGCGTGAGCTTGAAGAAGAATTAAAAAGGGAGGATAAGGAGAAATCAACAGAGGAACTTGGTGATTTTCTGTTTAGTGTCATCAATGCGGCAAGGCTTTATAAGCTGAATCCTGATAATGCATTAGAGAAGACAAATCGTAAGTTTATCAATCGGTTTAATTACATAGAGAGTCATTCCATCAAAGTGGGAAAGCCATTGAACAACATGACGTTAGAGGAAATGGATAAACTTTGGAATGAAGCTAAGCAAAATGAAAAAATGAGTAAGGAGGAATAACGATGAGGAGATTATTAACTGCATTTGTAGTGCCTATATTAGGATTATTTTTATTGATAGGCTGTAAAGAAGTAAAACCTACGTCCGTACCAGAAGAAGAAAGTATAGATTCTGTTATGGAAGAAGAAGTCATTGCTGATTCAACGATTTATGGTGTCTGTGGCGATGGAACTGCGATGCATACGCTTGAACTCATCACAGATGGAGGAGATACATTGTCGTATACAATGATGGTTGAAGAGGATGCAGATGTTCAGGGCGGTTTGCTGGTTGGTGATCGTATGGCAGTTATAGGTAAGAATACTGCTGATGGTCTTGTTGCGACTAAAATTATCAATCTGACAACGCTAATGGGAAAATGGACCAGTCTTGACAAGAATTTTGAACTACAGGAAGGAGGGGTCGTTCAATCCAATATTAAGACGGAATCCAATCCCTGGGTAGCATGGAAAATTCTTAATGGTCAACTATTACTGAACACTGACACTTTTGATATTACCTCATTAGGAGCGGATAGCTTGTATATTGAGAACAAAAATGGAATCTTTGTATATAAACGCCAGAAATAATTGGAACCTTTCAGAGTACATATCCTAGGCTGTGGAAGTGCCCTACCTACCCAAAAACATAACCCATCCTCTCAAATTGTAGAAATAAGAGGAAAGTTATTTATGATAGACTGCGGAGAAGGTACTCAGTTGCAATTACGTCGTAGTCATGTCAGTTTCACACGAATTCAGGCTGTTTTTATTTCCCACCTTCATGGAGACCATTGTTTTGGGCTAATAGGAATGATTTCAACATTTGGAATGCTTGGAAGAACTGCTACACTCCATGTTTATGCTCCAAAAGAATTCGAGATGATGCTTGATGAGCAGATGAAGCTCTTTTGTAACGGTTTAGACTACAAAGTGGAGTTTCATGCAATAGATACCACAAAAAAGCAAGTTATTTTTGAAGACCGAAGTCTGTTTGTTGAAACAATACCTTTGGAACATAGAGTACCTTGTTGTGGTTTCTTATTTCGGGAGAAACCAACTCTTCCTCACATTCGTAGACAAATGATAGATTATTATCAGATTCCTATTTCACATATAATGAGAATAAAACAAGGTGAAGACTGGGTTACAGAAGATGGAGAGGTGATTCCAAACTCAAGACTTGTTTCCCCAGCAGATCCTGCTCGTTGCTATGCTTATTGTAGTGATACTCGTTATATGCCTCAGTTACACAAGATGATAGATGGTGTCAACCTGCTATATCATGAGAGCACCTATGATACGTCTTGTGAGAGCAGAGCGAAACTCTATTATCATAGTACAGGAGAACAAGCTGCAACAGTTGCTAGAGATGCTCATGCAGGACAATTGTTACTTGGTCATTTCAGTGCGAGATACGAGAATGAGACAGGGATACTTCAAGAGGCAAAGGCTATATTTCCCAACACCAGTCTTGCTAATGAGAACATGACGGTTGACGTTAAATAATCTTAATCGTTGGCAGATTGTTAAGAAATGAATGGATGAAAACCAATTAAAAGGTTTATCTTTGCAAAACAAGAATTCTTAAAGTATACGTATATGGTAAAAAACATACTTAAAATATTTTTATTTGGTGCTTTGCTGTTAGGTACACCTCAACTAACACTCGGAAATAGCGCGATAGAGATTATCGAGAACGAGATTTCTAATATTGCTGTTTCTGTTAATGAATCCGTGTTACATGTGACCGGAGCAAATGGCCAGATGCTATATATATATAATGTTGCAGGTGTTCGTGTTATGAGCTTTAAAGTGGAGGGTCCCGACAAACGCTACGAACTGAATTTGCAAAAAGGGTGTTATATAGTCAAAGTAGGTAAAGTTGTTCGCAAGATCTCCATTAGATAAACTAAATTGAGATTCTTAAGATTTGTTTTGATGTTACTCTTTACGGCAGTTGTTTTACAATCATGTCGTGAAAGAGTTATTCTTTCAAATCAGACACTTGAGATGAGTGCCTTTTCAGATTTGAAAAGAAATGAATATGCGTTGAACTCTCGTATTCTTCGCAACCACCTTCGAAATATTATTCATGCTGATAAAGATTCTGCATTTACCGATTTCCGGGTACGTGATTATTATTTAAGAGATGGTAAATGGATGTGGATTGACCGTAAAGGCGTGGATTATAGGGCAGACTTATTGCTTCAATGTTTGGATACAATAGACCGAATAGGTTTTAGCCGTGAGAAATTCTGTGTAGATCAGATGAAAAACGATCTCCGCAGAGTGCGTGAACTCGCTTTTGATGACAGTACTGGTACAAATGATGTTAATGAGGTTGTTGCTCGTTTAGAGTATAATCTAACCAAGAATTATTTGCGATATGTGTGTGGTCAACGATATGGATTCGTTGATCCTTATTATGTCTTTAATCGGCTGGATATTGCCGAAGGGAAGCCGGCAAAGAAAGGAGATACTGTCGCGTATCAGAAACTATTTGATATTCCGATAGAACAGCCATCGTCTGCCTTCTTTTCCAAAGCGTACAAACAAATAAGATGTGATAGTATAGATTCTTTTTTGAAAAAAGTACAGCCGACTAATCCTACATACCAGCGTTTGGTAGCTTACTTGCACAGTGACTCCCTGAAGGAAAGCGAGAAAAGCCGAATTGTCTGTAATATAGAACGTTGCCGTTGGCGTATAACCAATTTCTCAGAGACAGAAAAAAAGTATGTTCTGGTAAATGTGCCCGCTTTTCAGCTATATGCTCATGACGATGACAATGTGATGTCTATGCGTGTGGGATGTGGTAAGACTAAGACTAAGACACCATTATTAACAAGCAGTATTAAGCGGATGGATTTAAATCCGCAGTGGTTCATTCCCAGAAGTATTATTGATAAGGATATTGTACGTCATGCAGGCAACAAGTCCTATTTTGATCGTCACCGTTATTATGTGCGTGACAGACGAACAGGGAAGAGGGTAAACTATATATCATGGGGCGTTTTGAAGAATCCCCGATACGTGGTGGTGCAAGAAGGAGGACCTGGAAATTCATTAGGTAGAATAATATTCCGTTTTGACAACGAATTCTCAGTTTTTCTTCATGACACATCTTCTCCAGAGTTTTTCACACGTGATTATCGTGGTGTTTCTCATGGTTGCGTTCGTGTGCAGAACCCATTTGATTTAGCGGTGTTTCTGTTAGAAAAGAAAGATAAGAAGCTTATCGATCAAATTGCGTATTCTATGACGGCGGATATAACCGAAAAAGACACTTTAAATAAAGACCGGATGATCGGTACTTATCATTTAAAGCATGAAATCCCCATTTACATAGCTTATTACACTGCCTATCCCAATGAGAATAATCAAATAAGCATCTTCCCGGATGTCTATGGTTATGATCGTGTAATGTATAAACATCTTCGTATTTTTCTGTAATAAAGTATAAGAATGTTCGACGAGAAGCAAATCATAACCCAATTAGCTGACCCGGGAAAAAAACGAGCAGCATTCACGGCGATAGTTAATCACTATAGTGAACCGTTATATTGGAAGGTTCGTCGGATTGTCTTAACTCACGAAGACGCAAATGACGTGTTGCAGAATGTGTTTTTAAAAGCCTGGAATAGCCTGGGAGATTTCCAGAATAAGTCGAAATTCTCGACATGGCTTTATCGAATTGCCATCAATGAATCTTTGGATTTTATCAGGAAACAGAAACTGACAGCCTCTATTAGTGCAGATGAAGACTTGTCTGTTGCAAATAAACTGATGGCTGATGAGTACTTTGACGGTGATGAGACGCAGGCCCTTTTACAGGAAGCAATCTCTCGCTTGCCAGATGTTCAACGTATGGTTTTTAATTTGCGTTATTATGATGAGATGAAGTATTCAGAGATCAGTAACCTCTTGAATACGAGTGAAGGAGCATTAAAAGCCAGTTATCATCTGGCAGTAAAAAAAATAACTGAATATTTTAAATTGAGAGATTAAACCTTTGACTTGGTGAAACGTCCTAAGTATAAAGAATAAAACTATGGATAAAGAAGCAGACATTCTCAAAAAAAGATTTGGACAAGTGCAACCTTTCAGGGTTCCCAATGGATACTTTGATGATTTTGCATCCAAAATGATGGAGAGTATTCCGTCTGATGATGTGAAGATTGTGAAGATGCCATCCCGTAAATGGTATCAGCTTCGTCCTATTGCAATTGCAGCGGCTAGTATTAGTGTCGCTATAATAACAATTACAGCGTACTTTTACAGCTCTGATGCATTAGTTCCGCAGAAAAATTTAGCACATACAGAGGAAAGGCTTCCGTCATCTTATTCTGCCATTGACCAGGCAGTGGATTATACGATGATGGATAATGCGGATATGTATGCCTATGTTTCAGAATATTAATTAAATGAATCTTGCCTTGAAAAAGTTATTATTGATAATTATGACGATAGGTTGCTTGCAAGTGTCAGCTCAAGCACCGAAATTCGATCCAGCACGTTTTGAGGCTGATATGGAACAGTTTATCACGACTTTTGCCGGACTGTCCCCCCAAGAAGCATCATTGTTCTTTCCGTTATATAAAGAACACCAGAAAAAACAACGTGTTCTTTTTGACCAGATGCGTAGAAACCGTCATTTAGATTTAAATGATGATAAGGCTTGTGCTGAGGCTATTCAACAACAAGACCAATTGGATATCCAGATAAAGGAATTACAACAGCAATATCATAAAAAGTTTATGAAAGTTTTGCCTGCGGCAAAAGTCTTTAAGATTCTCAGGGCAGAAGAGGTTTTTCATCGTCAGGCATTTAAGAGGGTCGCCAGGCATGATAAGAGGATTAAATAATTGACACGATACTTTATTTATTTTAGTTATGATGGGACCAACTATCATGGTTGGCAGATTCAGCCTAATGGGAATACCATTCAGGCTGAAATGCATCATGCACTATCAGTTCTCTTACGAAAACAAATAGAAGTAATTGGAGCCGGGCGAACAGATACAGGTGTTCATGCCCGTTTGATGGTTGCTCATTTTGATGGTGATGATAATATTGATGTTGTTCAGTTAGCATACCGTCTCAACAGAATTCTGCCTCAGGACATTGCAGTTCATGAGGTTAAGCCTGTATCAGAAGATATGCATGCCCGATTCAGTGCCAAATCACGTACATATCGATATTATATTCACTTTAAGAAGAATCCTTTTCACCGGACTTATTCATACGAAATACATTATGACTTAGATTTTGATGCTATGAATAATGCTGCATCTTACCTATTGAAACAAAGTGATTTTACATCTTTTTGTAAAACAGGTACTGATGCTAAAACGATGATTTGCCATGTAACTCATGCACAATGGCACAAGATGTCGGATAATGCATGGTATTTTGAAATCACTGCAAATCGTTTCTTGCGTAATATGGTTCGTGCTGTAGTCGGTACATTAATTGAAGTCGGGAGACATAGAATGGACTTTGATGCTTTTAAAAAAGTAATTAGTGATAAGACAAGGACAGCAGCAGGCGAAAGCATGCCTGGTCATGCATTGTTCCTTGAAGATATAACATATTAGGAAAATGTGGTTAGTACTTGCTATTTTCTCTGCAGTATTGTTAGGTTGTTATGATTCTTTAAAAAAAGAAGCACTACGTGAGAATGCTGTCATTCCAATATTATTTTTGAACACACTGTTTTGTTCTATTATCTTCCTTCCATTCATTTTACTTTCTTATACGACAACCAGTCTTGATGGTACGATCTTTCATGTTTCTTCCGGCGGATGGGAGGTTCACAAATACATCGTCTTAAAGAGTTGTATCGTCTTGTCTTCATGGATCTTTGGTTATTTTGGCATGAAGCATCTTCCTTTGACTATTGTTGGACCAATCAATGCCACACGCCCCGTGATGGTACTAATTGGAGCCTTATTGGTTTTTGGGGAGAAATTGAATATGTACCAATGGATTGGAGTTATACTTGCAGTATTATCCTTTTTCCTGTTAAGCCGCAGTGGAAAAAAAGAAGGAATAGACTTCAAGCATGACAAATGGATTTATTTTATCGTATTAGCTGCTTTATTGGGTGCTATAAGTGGGATCTATGATAAATATCTGATGGCATCATCTGCTGATGGTGGAGTAGGTCTTGACCGTATGATAGTTCAGAGTTGGTATAACATATACCAGTGTTTTCTAATGGGCATTATGTTGTTGTTTTTATGGTGGCCTACCCGTAAGAAAACAACTCCGTTTCGTTGGCATTGGAGTATAGTATTTATAAGTCTCTTTCTAAGTGCTGCTGATTTTGTCTATTTTTATTCTTTAAGCCTACCTGGTGCACTTATCAGCATTGTAAGTATGATAAGACGTGGTTCAGTGGTCGTCAGCTTTTTATTTGGTGCTATGTTGTTCCATGAGAAGAATTTGAAGAGTAAAGTTATTGATATGGGATTAGTGCTTTTAGGAATGTTTTTCTTGTATATTGGAAGCAAATAGGTGGATAATTATTTCATTTTTCCATTTTTTAGTCGTAACTTTGCATCCGATTTGTAAGATAACACCACATTTATATGACAAACAATATATTTAAGGGATTGGGTATAGCCCTTGTAACTCCATTCTTATCAGATGGATCTGTTGACTATAAATCGTTGCAGCGACTTGTTGAATATCAGATTCAGAATGGTGCTGATTTTTTTTGCATATTAGCAACAACGGGAGAAACTCCATGCCTTACTGCTGAGGAAAAAGAAAGAATCAAGAATCTGGTTGTTGAATTAAATAAAGGTCGGCTACCTATATTAATGGGATGTGGTGGTAACAATACGGCTGCAGTTGTTGAGGAATTGAAAACAGCAGATTTGAGTGGTATTGATGGTATATTGAGTGTATGTCCTTATTATAACAAACCTTCTCAAGAGGGATTATATCAACATTTTAAGGCCATTGCAAAAGCTAGTCCTTTGCCAGTTGTTCTTTATAATGTTCCTGGTCGTACTGGAATTAATTTAAAGCCGGAGACAACAGTTCGTCTTGCAAAGGACTGTGAGAACATTGTTGCAATTAAAGAAGCATCCGGCAGTTTGGAACAAGTAGACGAAATTATAAAGAATGCTCCTTTAGGCTTTGATGTTATTAGTGGTGATGATGCACTTACTTTCTCAATGATTGCAAGTGGTGCGGCAGGTGTTATCTCTGTTATAGGCAACGCATTACCCAAAGAGTTCTCCAGAATGATTCGTTATGAATTCAGGGGAGAATATGAACCTGCAAGGAAAATTCATCATCGTTTTACAGAATTGTATAGTCTTTTATTTGTTGATGGAAATCCTGCTGGTGTTAAGGCTTTACTCCATGAAATGGGTTTTATTGAGAATGAATTACGACTGCCGCTTGTTCCTACTCGCATTACAACAATGCAGAAAATGGCTGCTATATTAAAAGAATTAAGAATCTGATACCAATGAACGAAGACCGTCGTGTGATTCATGAGATTACTCCATTAATGGGTAAGGATGTTCTGTACATAGCAGACCGTCATAAAAAGGAGTTTACATATCCGATTCATAATCATGTTGTTTATGAATTGAATTTTGTGGAACATGCCGCTGGTGTCAGACGTATTGTTGGCGATTCATCTGAGGTTATAGGTGAATATGATTTAGTGTTGATTACGAGTCCTGATTTGGAACATGTGTGGGAGCAGCACGAATGTAAGAGTGACAATATCCGTGAGATAACTGTTCAGTTTGATTTTCACATGGGAGACGATGGCTTTTTCGGATCCAACCCTTTCTTTAGTATGCGTAAAATGATGAACGAAGCTAAAAAAGGATTGTGCTTCCCTTTAGGAGCCATTATGAAGGTTTATCCTTTATTAGATACCCTAAGTTCAATAAAAGATGGATTTTACGCAGTGACTCAGTTCTTGTCTATTCTCTATGAACTATCGAAATGTGAAGGGGCAAGAACATTGGCAACATCCAGTTTTGCTAAAATCGCGGTGGAAGATGACAGCAGAAGGATATTAAAAGTAAAGAACTTTATTAGTTTGAATTATATGGACGAGATTCGATTGTCTGGACTGGCTGATATTGCAGGAATGAGTCCCAGTGCTTTCAGTCGTTTCTTTAAACTTCATACCGGCAGGAATCTTAGCGAGTATATTGTTGATATCCGGTTAGGTTATGCGTCCAGGATGTTGGTCGACACACATAACAGTATAGCTGAAATTAGCTTTGCATGTGGTTTTAATAATCTTAGTAACTTTAATCGTATCTTTAAAAGGAAAAAAGGTTGTTCGCCGCGCGAATTCAGAGATAATTATCGGAAGAAGCGTATAATTATCTGATGTTAATAATATGAAAGATGCAAGACATTATCCTTGTCGGATTAGTCTTGCATCTTTTAGTTTTTACAAAAGAATACTATTAGTAGTTTTCTGCTTTAATCTCAAAATAAGATTGTGGATGATTACAGATAGGGCACTCTTCAGGAGCCTGTTTTCCAATTACAATATGTCCACAATTCCGACATTGCCAAATCTTGTCTTCATCGCGAGAGAAAACAAGACCTTCTTTGACGTTTTCCAAAAGCTTGAGATAACGCTCTTCATGAGCTTTTTCAATAGCAGCAACACCACGGAACTTCTCTGCAATTTCGGTAAAACCTTCCTCTTCTGCTTCTTTAGCCATTCTTTCATACATGTTTGTCCACTCGAAGTTCTCGCCTTCTGCAGCAGCAGTCAGGTTCTCTTCCGTAGACTTTATTTGGCCTCCTTCTAACAGCTTAAACCACATCTTTGCATGTTCCTTTTCATTAGCTGCCGTTTCTTCAAAAATAGCAGCTATTTGCTGATAGCCGTCTTTTTTAGCTTTAGATGCCCAATAACTATACTTGTTACGAGCCATAGACTCACCTGCAAATGCTTCCTGCAAGTTTTTTTCAGTTTTTGTTCCTTTTAGATCTTTCATAATGTTTTATCATTTAAAATGTATTTCTTTTGCAAAGATAGTGTTTTTTCAGAATAATCGTTTTATTTACACAAAAAAATAGTAGTTATAATGAAATTTCTCCAGCTATTGAACGATTCATATAATCTCGAATGATATTTGCATCAGTAAACCGTGCCTGCAGGTACATTAGTTTTGTCGTGGCTGCTTCAACAGTACTGTCATAGCCACTGATAACACCAGCATCTTTAAGTTGATATCCAGTGTCGTATCTTGCCATTTCTACACATCCTTTGATGCACTGGCTGATGTTTACTATGGTCACTCCTCTTGAAGAGGCTTCTTTAAGTAAATGGACTAACCATGGATGCTGAGGCGCATTGCCACTACCATAACTTCTCATAATAATCCCTCTTAATTCTGGAGTCTGAAGGACATGTCTGACTATGTTTTCTTGTATTCCAGGAAAGAGTGAAAAAACGACGACATTAGAGTCGATTGCCGTATGAGGAATAACTGGTTGTGAATAGTCGGGCTGAAGAATATGATGTTCATGAAAGTTGAAATTTACACCTGCATCACATAGGTGAGGATAATTAAAAGAGTCGAAAGCATTAAAACCATCGGCATTCTGTTTCGTAGAGCGATTTCCACGAAGTAGTCTTCCGCTAAAATAGATGCAGACTTCAGGAACCATAGGTCTATTATCTGCATTATATGTAGAAGCGATTTCAATACTTGTCAGTATGTTTTCCTTTCCATCAGTTCTTAACAACCCAATTGGTAATTGACTTCCTGTTAAGATAACTGGTTTTGTGAGGTTTTCTAACATAAAAGAAAGAACTGACGCAGTGTAGGCCATAGTATCAGTTCCGTGCAATATGACAAAACCATCATAGTTGTCGTATTGAGCTGAGATGATTCTTACCAGTTGAGCCCATACTTGAGGATTCATATCGCTGGAGTCGATAGGAGGGGAAAACTGGTACACATCTATACTTGTCTCAATATATTTGAATTCAGGAAGATTACTAATCAAATGATTAAAATCCAATGGTTCAAGCGTTCCTGATATTGGATTGTGTCCCATGCCGATTGTCCCACCTGTATAAATTAGCAGAACCTTCCTCGTCCTACCGTTGTGTGTAGCTATATTCATACCATTTGCGAATTTCATGAAATCTTTTGCAAATATAACTTAAATTCCCTGTTTTACAAAAATATTTCATTATATTTGCACATCCAAATACCGAAAACCAATTAATTACCAATATTCATTTATAACAACCTGATAGAATATGAAACAATTCATGGATGAGAACTTTCTGCTAGAGACTACTACTGCGCAGGAGTTGTATCACAATCATGCGGCAAAGATGCCGATTATCGATTATCATTGTCATCTGATACCGGAAATGGTCGCGAACGATCATAAGTTTAAGAGTATCACAGAACTATGGCTTGGTGGAGATCATTACAAATGGCGTGCCATGCGTACAAATGGTGTCGCTGAACGGTATTGTACAGGAAAAGATACCACTGACTGGGAGAAGTTTGAAAAATGGGCAGAGACAGTTCCATATACATTCCGTAATCCATTGTACCATTGGACTCATTTAGAGTTAAAGACAGCTTTCGGAATTGAGAAACAACTAAGTCCAAAGACTGCTCGTGAGATCTTTGATGAATGTAATGAGAAGTTACAACAGCCCAACTATACTGCCAGAGGATTAATGCGTCGTTATCATGTTGAGTGTGTTTGTACGACAGATGATCCGGTAGATGATTTGCGCTTCCATAAGCAAACACGTGAGAGCGGCTTTGAGATAAAAATGATTCCTGCTTGGCGTCCTGATAAGGCAATGAATATTGAAAAGCCGGAGTTTCCAGAGTATGTGAACACATTAGGTGATGTTGCTGGTGTAACAATAACCAAATTCGTTGATATGCTCGATGCATTACAGAAACGTCACGACTTCTTCGCAGAAAACGGATGTAAATTGTCAGATCATGGAATTGAAGAGTTCTATGATGAGCCATATACAGATTCTCAGATAGAGATAATCTTTGAAAAAGCCATGCGTGGACAGCAGCTTTCTGCATTCGAAGTACGTCAGTATAAAAACTGTTTTCTGACAAAGATGGCAGAGATGGATGCTGATGCTAACTGGACCCAGCAGTTCCATTATGGAGCTATAAGAGATAATAATACCTTAATGTATAATCAGCTTGGTCCGGACACAGGCTTTGATTCTATCGGTGAATTTACCACAGCACGTGCTATGAGTAATTTCCTGAATAAGTTGAACATGGAAGGTAAACTTACTCGTACAATCCTCTATACACTTAACCCATGTGCTAATGAAGTGATTGCAACCATGTTGGGTAACTTCCAAGACGGTTCTTGTCCAGGAAAGATTCAGTTTGGTTCTGGATGGTGGTTCAATGATCAGTTGGATGGTATGACCCGTCAAATGAATGCTTTATCAGTACTTGGTCTCTTAAGCAGATTTGTAGGAATGCTTACTGATTCCCGTTCGTTCTTAAGCTACCCGCGTCATGAGTATTTCCGTAGATTGTTGTGTAATCTATTAGGAAATGATGTTGAGAAAGGGTTGTTGCCTGCAGATATGGAGTCCCTGGCTCGCATGGTGGAGGATATCTCTTATAATAATGCACGCAATTATTTTAAGTTTTACTAAGATTAATGACCGTTGGCATTTCTTCATGTCAACGGTCATTATTTTGATTATATTAAGTTTTTTCTTTTATTTTTCTGTCATGAAGTAATTATTCAGTGAAAACTTTGTGGATATCAAAAAAATGTGTTATTTTTGCACCGTTTTTAACGATATGTATTATCTATTTTTAATATGAAGAAGTTCTTATTTCCATTTTTTGCCTTTGCAATAATTTTAGTACTTGGCAGTTGTGTCAGTAGTAAGACTATTCCTTATTTGCAGAATGCAGATTCTATTAGTTATGCTGCATCAAAAGTGCTTTATGATGCAAAAATAATGCCTAAAGATTTGTTGACAATAACTGTTAGTACAACTGATCCTGCAGCATCTGCACCATTTAACCTGACAGTGAGAAG
>Ga0247611_10005427_pt1 | contig 16878 bp, 13 predicted proteins | sample 177DNAGHGhighgp2_FD_192422 | JGI IMG/M metagenome (GOLD analysis project Ga0247611, IMG submission 192422) | Sheep rumen microbial communities from Palmerston North, Manawatu-Wanganui, New Zealand - 1770 DNA GHGhigh gp2 | ecosystem: Host-associated > Mammals > Digestive system > Stomach > Rumen... | reverse complement strand
TTAGTTTGTTCTTTTACATTTTTATCAATATAATTCATATATTTTTGTACTTGTGAAATATATTCTGCTTTAAATTCTGTTACTTTTAATTCAACAACCACATACGCATTATACTTTATATTAAATAAAAGTATATCAATATAGTGAGGTCTATCTCCTATTTTTATCTTATACTCACTTCCAATAAAACTATATGAATTTCCTAATTCTTTCATAAATGATTGTATGTCTTCTAAAATTAACTGATGTAGTGCTTTTTCACTAACTATTTCTATATTATTCTTATTTTTAATTAATATAGGATTGGGAATTAAATCTTTTACTTCAACTTTATCTTTAAACATTAATTTGTTTTTTGTTTCAATAGGTAATCTTTCATATTCTTTATTCTTAATTATTTCTTCCAATTGTCTTTTAGATAAATTTCTTTTTTGTATTTGCTCAATATAATAATAAATTGCATTTTTATCTTTTATTGATAGAAGTACTAAATAGTGTGTCCATGTTAATTGTGTCACCACTGGTGACACTTTTTCTTCATTGAACAAATTATATAGTTGTTTCATTCTAAAAAGTGTTCTTCTATTATATTTTTTGCCAACCTCTACAACTAACTTTTTAGAATATTCATCTATGATATTATCTCCATATTTCCCACCAGCTTCATTTAATAATTTACCAATCTCAAAATATGTTATTACTTTGTGTCTTTCCTTTGAATAATCTTTTACTTTTGAATACAATTCATTATCAATTAGTTTGTTTTTTATCTCATTATAATAATTCATATTACTCCTTTCTATGGTTCATTGAAATTATGTTTATAAATATTCCTTTCTATGAAGAATACAGTTTGTACAAATATCCCTCTATAAATATCATACGAGATAAAAAACAAAATACCTCCTAAATATATAAAAAAATGTAAAACAGTAAAATCTTTTAAATATAATTATTTACTAAACAAGAGATATGTGTTAAAATTAAAATAGTAGAAAGGATGAATAGTATGAACGTAATAATATCAAATAGAAATAAGCAAATATTAGATAATTTAAATATTGAAATAATAAAAAGATTAGATGGTGAATACAGTGTAGAAGAATTAAAAGAAGTATTTCAAAATTTTTTCTTTAACAAAATGATAATTGATATAACAGCATTAAAAAATTTTGAAGACTATAAAACAATGCAACAACTATCAATGGCATTTGATATGAATAAAGTATTGCTTCTATTAGATCCAAATTCGAGAACAACAACTCCAGAATTTTTATCAAGAATTATATCTATGGGAATATATAACTTTACAACAAATATTGAAGGATTAGTTTATTTATATAATAATCCAAATGGTTACAAGGACGTGGCTCAATATCATAGTGTGGATAGCATGATTGTAGAAGAACAACAACCAATTCAACAAGAACAACCACAAATATTTCAATCACAAATAATAGAACCGGAACCACTAACACCAGAACCAATTCAACCAGAACCAGTAAAACCAACACTAATTACACCAATTGAAAATCAAGAAAGTGCGTATATTAACGAAGAGCCAAAAGTAGAAGCAAATCAAGAAGAATCTGCTCAAGTTGAATATAAACCAACTGGAAAGAAAAGAATAATAGGTATAAAAAGTATAACACCAGGAGCAGGCGCAACAACACTTACATACCTAATGAAAAAACAACTAGAAAGAAAATACAATGTACTAGCTATTGAAGTAGAAAAAAGAGATTTTATATACTTTAATGACAAGACACTTTTATCACTATCAAATGGAATAATTGGAGAAACACTTAACACAAATAATGATAAAGATGTAATACTAGTAGACTTAAATGCAAGTCCAACAGCAGAAAATTTCTGTACAGAAATACTTAATTTAATTGAGCCATCAATTATAAAAATAAATAGATTGTTATCAATTAAACCAAAAATACTTTCAGAATTAAAAAATAAAACAATAATACTATGTCCTAGTTCAATATCAGATAAAGATGTAAAAAGCTTTGAATATGAAGCAAACTTAAAAGTTTTCTACAACCTTAAACCTGTAGATGACCATACAAAAAATGAAGAAATAAGAAAATTATTAAACAAATTAGGATTCGATAAATTAAAATAATTGACAAAAAGTAAATTTTATTGTATTATATAGTCAAATGAGGAGGAGTTATATATGAATTTAATACAAGTTTTAGATGGAGTAACATGTGGAGGTTTACAACAACCAATACCTTTTAAATTAGTTTACGTTATCCACTTGATAATAATGCTTATTCAATTTGGTGTACCACTATTATTAATAATCTTTGGTATGTTAGATTTAGGTAAAGCAGTAGTAGCAAGTAAAGAAGACGAAATCAAAAAAGGACAACAAATGTTTATAAAAAGATTAATTGCTGCTGTAATAGTATTCTTCGTAGTTGCAGTAGTTAAATTAGTAGTAGGATTAGCAGCAGACGAACCTGATAGTATAAGAGGATGCATTAATGCTATAGTAAACTATAATGGTGACTCGCAAGGTAGAGGATATACTCCATATAGAGGTGATTAGTTAAGTTAGATTTAATCTAACTTTTTCTTTACACTAATAAATAAAAAAACCAATTGAAAAATTGGATTTTTTGTGGTATTATAAATGTAATAAAAGGACGTGTTTATATGATATTAGATACAAGTAGTGTTTGTGGAGCAATAGATAACAATCTTGCAGAATTAATACACACAATAATAACACTATTAAAATTTGGAATACCATTACTACTAATAATATTTGGAATGATTGATTTTGCAAAAGGAGTAATAGCATCAAAAGAAGATGAAATAAAAGCAGGACAGCACACTTTTATAAAAAGAATTATATCAGCAGTATTAGTATTCTTTGTAGCAACAATAGTACAATTAGTAATAGGACTTGTTGATGATAAAAATTCAGAAAACGAAAGTGATGTATGGAAATGTGCAAATATGATACTAAATGGTAAAACACCAAATAGTTCAGGTTCTGCGAATAATAATGCAATTAATAGAAATGATAAAATAGAATCATGCTGTAGAGAAGCTGGTGGAACAATAAATTCAAACGGAAACAATATAAGTTGTGTAACATCAACACAAGAACAAGCAGAAAAATATAACCAATGCTTTAGATAGGAGGAAAAAATGATATTAGACGTTTCAGAAATATGTTCAAAAATTGATCCGGACTTAGCGACATTTGTACACAATATAATAACACTTATAAAAATAGCAGTACCAGTAGTATTAGTAATATTTGGAATGCTTGATCTTGCAAAAGGAGTAATGGCATCAAAAGACGATGAAATAAAAAAAGGACAGCAAACATTTATAAAAAGATTATTAGCCGGAGTAATAGTGTTCTTTATGTTTTCAATAACACAATTAGTAATATCACTGATAGATAAAGAATCAAATGGAGAGTTTTGGGAATGTGCAAATAAAATAATGAATGGACAGACTCAACAAACAGTAAAAAAAGTAAAATCACAAGAAGATAAAATGAAAGATGTAGAAAAATGTTGTAATCAAGTAGGTGGAACAGTAAATGTAGGACCAAATAATAAAAGTTGTGTAGTGGAACAAAATCAACAAGCAGAGTATGAAAAATGTGTAAATAATTAGGAGGAATTGAATATGAATTATACAATTGAAGAATTAAGTAATAAATATAATGAATTAAAAAACACAATAGAACAAAACAATAAAAAAATTGAAGGAATAAAAATAGATATTGAAGATTTTATAGATGCTATAGAATTAATAAATGTGCATGGAGATATAAAAAATCAAATAAGAATATCTGATGAACAAATAAATGAATTAAAATCATATGGAAGTGTTAGAGAAAAAGAAATTAAAGAATTAGAAGAAAAAAGAGAATATATGTCAGCAATCCAGGACTATATTAGAGGTTTTGACGCGCTTGAATCAAAAGAAAAACAACTTGAAATATTAAATACAGAATTAGAAAAACTAAAAAATCAAGTAAAAGACCTAGAAAAAACAAATACAAAAAAAGAAAACATAATGTCTAACTTAAAACAAGTATGTGATGAAAAAAAAGAAGCATTACAAGAAATGGATAAACAATATAATAACGAGTCAGAAATAATAAAACAAAATAATAAATTAATTACAAAAAACTGTAGACCATTAACGCTTGAAATGAGAAAAGTAGAAGAAAGATTAAACGAACTAGATGAATTAGAATTCTTAACAAAATCACAAATAGAAGAAAAAGAAAATCTAAAAAATCAACAAGAAAAAATAACATCCGAATTCAAAAAAATAATTCCAAACTCAAAAGAAATACTAACAAGTGAAGAAATGTTTAATAGCTACATACTAAATAAAGAACAATACAAAGAAAATAATGCAACAAAAGAATTAGAAAGAATAAACAATCTAATAAATGAAATAGAAAACTTCTCTAAAAAAGAAGAACCAGTAATTGAGCAACCTATAGAAAATAAAGAACAGGCAAAAGAAGACATAGTAATAGAACAACCAATAAAAGAACAAAGAACACTTGCAGATGTAATAAAAGAATATCAAGATGTTAAAAATGATCTAAAAGAACTATCAAAGAATAATTCAACAGATATAAATAAAATGATCGATTTATTACAAAAACAAAATGAATTAGAACTAGAAATAAAACAAAAAACAACTGAATTTAATGAAAAAGAAGAACAAAAACAAGAAAAAATAATAACAGAACAAAAAGAACTAACAGAACAAGAAAAAATAGAACAAAATAATAGAAAAGTATTTGATGATATAATAAGCAAAAGAAATCTAAAATATGATGATAAATATGACATGAATCATTTAAGCGTAGAAAATACAAATAGTTTTATAAATGATGTAAAAAAACTATACGAACAAAAACAAGAAGAAGACTATGAAAATGCAAAAAAAATGCTTGAAAATGACCCATCAATGACTTTAAAAGATTTAAGAAAAAAATTAAAGCTTGAAATAGATCCATCAACAGTAAATAAAATCTTTGATAGATTTGAAAAAGAACAAAAGATTGATAATCCATTAACAGAAGACAAAATCGCAAAAATGAAGGAAATAGAACAACAAGTAAAAGACAAATTGAATAACGAAGCAAAACAAAGCGCTGATAACACATTAACAGAAGACAAAATCGCAAAAATGAGAGAAATAGAACAACAAGTAAAAGACAAATTAAATGAAACATTAAATAAAGAACCGGAACAAATAATGTCAGAAGAAAAAAATGTTCAAATAAAAAGAATAAATGAACCAGAACAAAAAAGAAAAGATAAAACAGTAGAAAATGTTGTATATATTGCTCCAGAAGATAGGATATTCACTAAAAGAGAAAAAGAAATTAGAGAAATGTATGACGAAATATATGATGGAAAACAAGAACTAAACGATTATACATTTGCTGAAAATAAAGCAATTATACCAGAAAAAGAATCGGAAACATTAATGTCTAATTATGAAATAAAAAAAGAGAAATCTAAAAAAAGATTACTTGATGAACTTTCAAATAAGAAAGAAATAGAAAAGAAAGTAAAAAGAAAAACATCAAAAGAAGAATATTCAAAAAGAAGAACTAAGATAGGAACTAAAATAGCAAACATATTGAATGGAGCAAAACAAATACCTAATAAGATAGGGGAATTGTTTTTAACAGAACTAGAAAATGTAGATGAATTAGAAGAAAGAATGGGAAGGTCAAGATAGTATGGAAGAAAGAATATATGTATTAAAAAATGGAGAAGAAAAAATACTACTTGCACGTGCTACATATAATGATACTAGATACTTATTACTAACAGATAGTGAAAGAAATGAGTTTCAAATAGCATATGAAAAAGATAATAGTTTAAACTTCATAAATAAAGACGATAAAGATTTTGTAACTATTCTAGGCCTTCTTTATCAAAAAATAAATTAATTAATTTGACATTATTAATAAAATATAGTACAATAGCACTCAATTAAAGGAGGAATTTATATGCCAGAAGTACAAAACAATAACCAAAATAACCCACAACATAATGATAGTGTAATTAATCTATCAGAAATAAACTTAATAAGAGATAATAAACCAAAAAAGAAATTTCATAATGTATTCATGTTTCTTTTTAAAAAACTAGAAGCAAAAGAATTAATGTTGGTAAGAGATAATATATTTAATGGTAACGCTAAAATAGATGTTAAAAAATCAGGATTAAGAGCTTATAATCCATGGTTTCAAACAACATATATAGTTGACAAATCATTATTTAACATTAATGTAAGAAACGTAAATAGCGCAAATGGATTATATTCTTTAGACATTGGTGCAGGTGATGATATTACTGTACCATTGAGAATAAGAGCAAGAGTATCTACAGAAACTAGATCATTAAGACAATTGATGATAGCCAAAGATAACTATAAACAAAATATAAGAGCAGCAGCAGAAACAATGATGAAATTAATTGTTCTAAACAATTATCAGAATAACTCTCATGAAGTTGACACAAATGTTCTTGCAGGATTAAAAAAAAGATTTAATGTAAGAGAAATGCTACAATCGAATGAACCAAAATTAGTAGAAGCAGCAAATGTAGCAATGGATTTATTAGATAGACAAGGAATCGTAATTGAAGAAATAGATATGGTAGATGCTGACTTCTCAGAAAGAGTAAAACAAATTAGAACTGAAAACATAGAAGCAGAGAATAAAAGAAAAAGAGCTGAATTAGAATCTAAAACTAAGATACAAATAGCTATGAATGAAGCAAAAGCAGAAAAAATAAGAATACAAGCAACATATGAAGCATTTAAAGAAAAAGGACTTACAGACGCAGATATAGCAGCATATTTCCGCCTTCAACAATTACCACAAAATACAATTATATCAACAGGTAATAACGGTAATATAACAGATTTTATGGCAGCAAATATGGCTATGAATAATAGACAACAAAGCAATAATCAAAATAATAACCAAAATGATAGTCAAAACAACAACCAAAATACAAATGGAATGTCAAGATAATGGAACCTTAATAAGTTCCATTTTTGGTTTTAAATAAAAAGTTTTTATGTACTTAAAAAAAAATATATGCTATAATAATTACAATAGAGTTATTAGGAGTTGATTAGATTGAAAAAAAGAAAATTTATCAATTTAAAATATATAGCAGTCATAATGATGATGTTTTCATTTACTGGAAATGTTTATGCGGATAAAAACTATTTAAAAGAAAAAACAAACGACCTATACAGTAAATGTAATGAAAAAAATAATTGCATACCTTTATGTATATATAGTTCAACAGATAAAGATAGCGTTGGTATAAATTCCGAAAAAGCATATATAGATGAAAGAGCATATATAGGATATTATATAAACGACAACAAATGGGAAATAGGGGCAATGAAAGGAGATAATATTCTTTATACATTTTCAGATACAAAATTACCCAAATCAGATATATTTTGGGAAGACTTAGGAGAAAAAGGTAATAAAACATGGAATGAAACAGAGGCATATAAAGAATTGGAAAGTAATTTAAAATGCCCAGCATACATAAACATAGATTATTCAGGTACTTCAGTAGAATTATGCTTTGCTAATTCAGCAAATAAATGCAAAGAACAAGGAAGTTGGAATCCAGGAACGAATTTTTATAGCGACCATCCAATAAAATATAGTTTTGGTGACTCTTTAAAAAAAGTAATTGATGAAACATATAACGCATTACGCGTAGACGACAATTCGTCTGAAGATGCTAAAGTAAAATTTCTACATGATGCAGATCCTGATAATATCACATATGATTCAAGTAAAAGTGGAAAAGAAAATGCAGAAGCAAACTGTGAATTTATTAAATCAAAAATGGAAGATCAAAAAGGTTACATAAATAAATTAGTTGGGAATTCAGAAGATTTTAATGTATTAATCGATAGTAAACTTAAAGAAAATGCTAGTACTATTGATACAAGAAACACTTCAATATATAATATAAAGGATTTAGGTAGTATCCTAAATAAAAAAGAAATGAAAGATTCTGAAGGTACATTATATTCTAAAAAATTAAGTGACATATATACAAAAAGTGTTCTTTCTTCAATGAGATATTATGGTGAAGTATGTGGATTTGAATTTGATGAAGCAAAATTTATAGATGAAACAAGGGAAGTATATGAAACAAAAACATATAATTTACCTAATATAGATATAGATAGCAAATTTGATTGCAGTACAATAAGCGGAATATCAGATTTAATAAGTACAGGATATTTCGTAATTGAAATTATAGCGCTTATATTACTTGTAGGTTTAACAGTATTAGACTACGCAAAAGTAATAATGAGTGGTGAACAAGATGAAATGAAAAAATCGAATAAAAGATTACTAACAAGAATAATAATAGCAGCACTTATATTATTATTACCAATGTTAATTAATTTAATATTAGGAGTATTCCATATTGAAGGAATAGGATCAGGTGATCCAACAGATCCTAACAGTCCAAATTACAATCCACTATGTGTTGAAATAAAAAATAAATAGAAAGGAGAAATAATATGAAAGTATTAGGTCCAATATTAACTTTCTTATTTGCATGGATAGACTCTATAGTAGCTAAAATGATAACACTAGTATATAACTTATTAATGAATTTATCTAATTTAGTACTATATAGTGATAGTATAGTAAAAACTCTTGGACAAAGAATTGGGATTATACTAGGAATATTTATGCTTTTTAGATTAGCGGTATCACTAATTAATTATATGATTTCTCCTGAGAAATTCTCAGATAATAAAACAGGAGGAGCACAACTAGTTAAAAACATAATAATTTCACTAGTTTTACTAGCAACAATAAATACAATATTTGAAACAGCATATATGGTTCAAAAAAGAATTGTTGAAAGTGGAATAGTACAAAAAATCTTCTTTGGAGATACTAGTAAAACTAATCCACCTAGCAATGAAGAAGGTGTAGATATAGGATATTATTTATACACAGGATTATTCACACCAAATGAAGATGTAATTCCAGAATGTAAAAATATGTGGGATATAACAACTGATTTAAACGAACCAACAAAAAAAGAAGAACCAGATGAATATTTTGAAAAAAGTTGTGACGATGTATTATTTGAATTAACTGAAACTAATGCGAGAAATTCTATATATGAAGCAAGAAATAATTTGGATATGTCAAAAGTATTCTCAAATTATGATGTAGTAACTGCAAATAGAGATGGAGCATTTACAGGAACAGAATTATTTAACTATACACCTATTGTATCAACAGCAGTTGGAGTAATGGCAGTACTAATACTAATAAGTTTCTCTATAGAACTAGCAATAAGAGCAGTAAAACTTCTATTCTTACAAATAATAGCACCAGTACCAATAATCGCAAATATGGATACTGGAAAAGGAAAAGACATATTTAATAAATGGCTAAAGCAATGTATTAATACATATATATCAGTATTTATTAGATTAATCGCAATAAACTTTGGAGTATTTATGATAGTACTTGTAAAAGGAAATTTCAAAGATATATTCACAGGAAATGTTCTATTAAATATATTTGTAATAATAGGATGTTTAATGTTTGCAAAACAAGTGCCTAAATTAATAGAAGACATGTTTGGTATAAAACTAGATGGTATGGCATTACATCCATTAAAGAATTTTAAAGATAATGCATTATTTGGTAGCCAGATAACAGGACTTGCTCGTGGAGCAGCAGCAGGAACAATTGGAATAGGTGCAGGTGCATTTGGTGCTGCGATAGCAAGTGCTTCACTAGGAAACGGACTAATGAAAAGTGGTTTTTCCGCGTTGAGAGGTGGACTAAGAGGAGCAGCCGGTGGAATAGGAGCTGGATATAAATCTAAAAATGGACTTGAAGCAATAAAGGCTGGTCGTGGAAGATGGGGTTCCGAAGCAGACTATGTAAATTCTCTTGATGGTACAACATTAGGAGGCCGTATGAAAGCTGGATTACAACAAAAATTGCATATAGCAACAGCAGCAGATGAAAAAAAATCTGAAATTGAAGAAAGAAAGAATATTTCAGGACAAATGAACAGTATTTTGGAAAGAGCAAAAGCAGAAAGTGTAAAAAATGGAAATTTAGGTTTTTCATATGAATATACTGACCACACAGGAACAACACGAACAGGACTAGCAGGAACAGTAAGTTCTATGAGAACAAAACAAGCACAATTAGATGTATTAAAAAATGATAAATTTAGGGAAAAAGCAACTGGTGAAACGGATGCAGCCTACAATACAGCAAAAGCCGCATGGCAAAAGACACAATCTGAAAGAATTTCTGATTTAAACCAAGAAATAATGGCAATGGAAAAAGCTGCGCAATTAGAATACGTTTCAAAAGTAAAACAAACATCAGAAAAAATTAAAAATGGAATTGCATTATCACCAGATGATATTAATGATAAAGAAATGATTCAAAGAATGTCTGACTTAGATACATCAATCGATAAGGCAGATTCAGATTGGGTAAAAGCTAATGTACATAAAGTAACAGATGGTAAGACATTGAAATCTGAACGTGAATCTCTTGATGTTGATACTCTTAGAATTGAACAATCTGTTGAATATAAAACAGATATTAAAAACGCAGCTGCTACTAAACCAAAAGGCGGCAAATAATAAAAAGGGTGTGATATATAATGAATTACTTAATACCTGCAAATACAAAGAAGAGCCAATTATTCTTTGGTCTCTTCAATGGATTTGATTTAATACTATTTGGAACAGGAGTAGGAATATCACTATTACTAATGGTAATATTACCAATAGAAGATTTAAAATGGGCAATACTTGCTATAACACCAGGATTAATAACAGGATTCTTGGTGTTCCCTATTCCAAATTATCATAATGTACTAACAGTAATAAGAAACGTAATAACATTTTATACAACAAGACAAGAATTTGTATGGAAAGGTTGGTGTGTGACAAGTGGCGAAGAAACAAACAGCGAGCAAGTACACAATTGATGATATTCCAGTAAAAAATATCGTTAATGGTACAATCGTATTAAAGAATAATCAAAAAGTTACAGGAGTAAAAATAGCACCTAGAAATATTTTTATCCTAGAACCAGATATGCAAAATATGATTATTTCAAATTTAAAAAACGTATATAACATAATAGACTATGAATTTTGGGTAATAGCTGCTGATAGACCAGTGGATATAAATGTCTATTTATCACAACTACAACTATTATATAATGCAACATCAGATGTAGCTAGAAAAAAAATAATACTAGAAGATATAAACAAAGCAAATATGTTTGTAAATAATAATGTAGTTGATACAGAGTATTACTTATTATTCAAAGAAAAAAGTGATGATGTAATAACAAAAAGAATAAGAAACTTAATAAATAGTTTTGCCCAAGCAGGACTATCAACAAGACAAGTAACAAACGATGACTTAAGAGTTATACTAGATAACTTCTTAAACGGTGGACAAACTACCACATTTGGGACGGTGATGAGTTAATGGATATAAGATCACAAATTGCGCCAAAAGGTTTAGAATTTAAACCAGGACACTTTATAATAAGTGATAAATATGCAACTATATTAACAGTTGTATCATATCCAAAAATAATCGCACCAGGTTACTTGTCAAACCTTACATCACTAAGTGGAGTAAAAGTAGTAATAAAACACATACCACTACCATTTAGTACAATAACAAAAATGATAAACAAAGAAATAGCTGATTTAAAAGTCAAATATCAAGAAGAACATGATAAAACAATACAAGAAAGAATCAGATTAGACTATGAATCACTAGAACAATTCATAACAATGTTAGCGTCAACTCAATCAAAAATATATGACTTTCAAATGCATATAATGATAACTGCTAACAGCGAAGATGAATTAACAGCAAAAAAACTTCAAGTAAAAAACTACTTAGAAGCAATGGAAATGCATGCAATACCATTAAGATTTGAACAAAAAAAAGTTTTGCACTCAATTATTCCAATATATCCAAAACAAGATATAGAAGATAGAATTGGTACACCAATTCCAGCACCTACAATTGCTGCTATGTACCCATTTATATTCGATAGTATAAAAGATCCAGGATTATCAACACTACTTGGAGTTGACTTCTCAGGAGGAGTTATACTATTTAATCAATTCCTATATCAAATAAAAAAGGAAAACAATAGAAATAATGCAAACATGATAATACTAGGAACTGCCGGAAGTGGTAAATCAACAGCAGCTAAATTATTACTAAGAAGTCATATTAGAAATAATAACCAAATAGTCGCAATCGACCCAGAAGGCGAATTAGAAGAAATGTGTAATAGATATGGTGGAGACTTCATAGACCTTGGAAAAGGTGGAGAATTCGGTATGATAAATCCACTAGAAGTAGTAGTAGACGCTGATGAAGAAGAAATATCACAAGGATTAGGATATACAGTACTAACAAGAACAATTCAAACAGTAAAAGCATTCTTAAAATACTACGATCCATCAATAGAAGAAGACGTTTTGAACATGTTTAGTGAAGTACTACAAGATACATACAAAAGATTTGGTATTGATTTTAATGTAGATTTTACACAATTTAAACCAACAGACTATCCTACATTTAAAGATGTATATGCTACAATAAAAGGTAGAATAATATCAATGCCAGAACAAAGCAGAGAAAAAGACATTCTAGAAAGACTAGAATTAAAAATAAGACCAATAACAAAAGAATTAAGATATTACTTTGATGGGCATACAACAATTGCACCAAAAAGTGACTTTATAGTATTCAACATAAAAGAATTAATGAACGTTGATACAAACATAAGAAATGCATTATTCTTTAATATACTAAAACACGCATGGAGCTTAACACTAGATAAAACAATAAATACAGTACTAGAAGTAGACGAAGCACATATCTTGTTAAGTGGTAATAACGTACTAGGAGCAGACTTCTTAGCACAAGTACAAAGAAGAGCTAGAAAATATAACACTGGTACAATCATTATAACTCAACAACCAAGTGACTTCTCAGATCCAAGCGTAATAGTACAAGGAAAAGCAATATTTGATAATGCATCATATTACCTAGTAATGGGACTAAAAAAACAAGCAGCAGAAGACCTAGCAAAATTAATAGATTTAAATGAATCAGAAAAAGAAAGTATAAAAAAATATTCACAAGGAGAAGCATTATTCGTATGCGGTAACAAACGTATGAGAATAAATGTAATATTAACAGAAGAAGAATTAGACTCCTTCGGAAACGGTGGAGGACTATAGTAATAGGTGGTGATTAAATGAAATCATTCTTTAATATATTTAATAACGAAGATGAACCTTCTAAAAAGTCACCACTAACTAAATATATAATAGGTGGCATAGCAGGGTTATGCCTCTTTTTAGTAGTAATAACAACAATAGTAACAGTAGTATTTGCACCAATAATGATGGCAGAACAAATGATAGAAGATATAAAAAATAACGTATCACTATTCTTTGAAAAAGTAGGAAATGTACTAACACTAAATGGTTGGTGCGCAGATAGTGATGGTTCATGCCAAAAAAAAGCAGGACAAAAATACTACGAAAAACTAAACGATGTATATAATGATTACCAAGATGATGGAGTAGAAATTGATACGCAACTTATAACCGCAACAATATTCTATGGTAGATCATTAAGCGAAGATAAATTTCTAAACGAAGAACAAGATGACGGAGAAGAAATAAAAGAAGATACAGATGTACACCTTACAGACGTAAAAAAACTAGCTAAAAATATGGTATCTGGAAGTGGATTAGACTATGATAAATATAGATCATACCTAGAAGAAACATATATACCAAAAAGATTTAGTGATATGTATACACAAGAAAATGAAGAAAAAGCAGTAAAAAAAATAGCAGACGAAATAATGGCATTCGCTAGTGGAAAAGGTAGTGGAAGCTTTGCAAACTGTTCAGTAATAAACACATCATGTACGGGAATTACGATAAAAAGCGGTAGCTACGCAGGAACATATACACTAGAAGAGTATATTGCAGGTGTAGTTAATCATGAAGTAGGTGCAGGATGGCCAGACGAAGCAATCAAAGCGCAAGCAATTGCCGCAAGAACATTTGCACTTAAATATACTGATAATTGTACAAAAGAAATAGAAAATTCAACAAATGCACAAACATTTAGCCCTGCAACAGATGAAAGAATAAAAAAACTGGTAGATGAAACAGCTGGAATGGTGATGACATATAATGGAGAAATAATTAATTCAGAATATGGATCATGGTGGGGAAATAACCGAGATTCATCATGTGAAGCATATCATGATTGTCAAAACGGAAACTGTTCAATAGATTTATATAAATCTCCAAATAAAGAAAAATGGACATTTGAAATGCCACAAAACTATTTTTCATGGTCAAATGTAACAGATTCAATACAGATGGATAATTCAACAATAAGATCATTAGGTGGCCATTGCAGAGGAATGTCACAATTTGGAGCAAAATATTTAGATTTAGGAAAAAATTATAAATATGATCAAATATTAGAAACATTTTATTCTGATGGAGTGCAATTAAGCTCGTTTGGAAATAGTCAAAATTCATGTCCTTCCGGAACATCAACACAAGGTTTAATTGCATCAAATTACAGAGGATTTATGCAAAGAGTTGGAAATCCAACTGCAAGCGATTATTACTATAGTCAAGAATATATGTACTCATCAAATGTAGGACAATGCGTATGGTATGTACAAAGAAGAGCCCTTGAAATAATGGAAACAGTAGAAATAGATGAAGACACAAGACAAAAAGCCATAGCAGCGCTTAAAAACACATATGGAAATGGTAGAGATTGGTGGAACAATCCAAGTTTAACCATGTTTGGGTCAAGTACTAATTATGCTGAACCAAAAGTAGGAGCAATAATTGTTTGGAGATATACTCAAGCAAACATTAACTCTATGGGCGCAGATTATGGACATGTTGCAATGGTAGAAGCAGTAGATTATGAAAACAAAACAATGACAGTATCAGATGGATGGAAAAGTAACTGGGGAGCACCAAATTCAATTGAATATGCATCATTTGGTTTTAGAACAGTTCCATTTGAGTGGGCATTAGACTATGGAAACCCAAATAAATATATATTTATGGGATATGTATACTTATTAGATTAGGTGATAAAATGAAATTTAAAAAAATAATAACTATTATGTCAATTATTGCTTTAACAGGTTGCACAGCAGAATATAATTTGAAATTTGAGGAGAATAAAATAACAGAAACAGTTATAATAAAAGCAACAACAGAAGAAGAAAATAATGGATTTAGATATTTAGAAGAAAATGAAGTATATTCAATAATAGATCAACGACAGCAAGAAAAATATGAAAAAGAAATAATAAAAGAAAATCAAAATAAACTAGGAAAATTCACATATGAATATAATTTCGGTAACTATAAAAAAAGTAGATTTTCAAGCTGCTATGACGCATATACATTGACACAAGATAATGGAATAACAAGTTTAAGTACAAGTAATGAATTTAAATGTATGGTATATAATTATAACAAAATAGATAGTTTAGAACTTAATATAGAAACAGAATATAATGTTATAGAAAATAATGCAGATAAAGTTGAAGGTAAAAAATACACATGGTATATAAATGATTCAAATAAAGATAATAAACCGATAAAATTTAAATATGATACAAAATCATTAGAAAAAAAACAAAAAAGTAGAAAAACAAACTATAAAGATATATTACTATTTACAGTAATAACAGCTGCTATAGCAATAACAATAGTACTATTAATTACTATCAGACATAAAAGAGTAAATAAAATCTAGAACACAAAAAAGTGTTCTTTTTTTGCCTAAAAAAGGAGGTATTTTATTTTTTATCTCGTATGATATTTATAGAAGGGTATAATAGAAGAACTATTCTTCTTAGAAGGAAGAATTTGTAAGAAGAATTTCAATGAAACACAGAAAGGAGTAAAAAATGGATTATTATAACGAAATAAAAAACAAACTAATTGATAATGAAGTGTATTCAAAAGTAAAAGACTATTCAAAAGAAAGACATACGTTAATAACACATTATGAAGTAGGCAAACTGTTATTAGACGCAGGAAAAAAATATGGCGATGATATAATTGGTAATTATTCTAAAAAATTATCAAGTGAAGTAGAAAAAAAATATAATCCACGCACTTTAAGAAGAATGAGACAATTATATCAATTCTTTGAAGAACAGAAATGGTCCCCATTGGGGACCAATTTATCAATCAGTCATATTAGACAATTATTTAGCTTAAATGATAATAACAAGATAAATTATTATGCTAAACAAACACAAAAAAGAAATTTATCTAAAAGACAGTTGGAAGAAATAATTAAGAATAAAGAATATGAAAGATTGCCTATTGAAACCAGAAAAAGAATAATAAAAAAAGAAAAAATTGAAGTTAAAGATCTTATACCAAACCCTATTTTGATACGAAATAAGAGTAATATGGATGTAGTTACAGAAAAAACGCTACATCAATTAATTTTAGAAGACATAGAATCATTTATGAAAGAATTAGGAAATTCATATAGTTTTATTGGAAGTGAGTATAAGATAAAAATAGGAGATAGACCTCACTATATCGATATACTTCTATTTAATATAAAGTATAATGCGTATGTGGTTGTTGAATTAAAAGTAACAGAATTTAAAGCAGAATATATTTCACAAGTACAAAAATATATGAATTATATTGATAAAAATGTAAAAGAACAAACTAA
>Ga0247611_10005426_pt1 | contig 16879 bp, 12 predicted proteins | sample 177DNAGHGhighgp2_FD_192422 | JGI IMG/M metagenome (GOLD analysis project Ga0247611, IMG submission 192422) | Sheep rumen microbial communities from Palmerston North, Manawatu-Wanganui, New Zealand - 1770 DNA GHGhigh gp2 | ecosystem: Host-associated > Mammals > Digestive system > Stomach > Rumen... | reverse complement strand
GCACTACGCCACATAGAGAACTGATGCCCTTACGCATGTCAGTCCTCCCAGGGCATAGCCAGTAGCGCATTGTATCGTTAAGGCAGAACATGGCTCAAAAGGCTTTTGTCCAACAAGTCGCGCAGCACATCCTCCGTGCCGCTGCCGAAGTGGGCACGAAGACCATTGGGGAACAAGAGAGTAGCACCTGTGGGTACAGAACTGGGAAATACAGGATCTGTATGTCGGGTAAAGCTGATGGGCGCGAGTTCCGGCTTTGGGTTATCTCTTGACAGTAACTTCTTTCGCCAGTAGTTGTAGGTGGAATAGTTTACGCCTGCTTCCTGCAAGTAATCCTTAACAGACTTGCCGCTCTGCTGCAAGTCCAACTGTAATACTTCAAATTCTTCTTTCGTCATGATACAATAACAGTTGTCGTTGGGTGCACTATTGCGCTGCAAAGGTACAACGAAACTACAACTGCTACAACGTGTATTTCAACGAATGCTTACGACAGTGCAAAGTTAGGACATTTTCCGCTGAGCGCCAAATTCCGACCTGCCATAACCTGTAAAAATCTGTTAAACGCAGTTGCTATTTCACATCAGCTTCAAAATCGGAGAGTGAAGAGTGAAAAGTGAAGAGTGAAGAGTGAAGAATTGACTACCGCACGAAAAGTGACAATGACATCGTGACAAAGTGACATTAAGCACCTGGCGAGGTACAACTGCTTGATGCCATCTGCCTTATTCTTAATACCATCGAACCGAGTTGGAGTAGCTGGAGCGCTTGTCGTATTTAAGGGCATCGGTAAGGGTAGAGGCATTGCATCTGAACGAGAAGTTGTAGCTGGTATAGGGCGCAAGCACAACGGAACACGACATGTTGAAGCAATGCAGGTCGCGTGAAAGCGATGCCGTAGTCATGGATATTTTCTTGTTGTCAAAGTCGTAGCCCGACGAGAATGATATGTTCCATCCGTCCGAGATGCGCAGGTTGCCGCTCAGATTCAGGTTTTGAGTGAACATATATGGGTATCTCATCGTCTGGTAGTTGAACTTCTTCTGGTTGATATTCTCTCGCATAGAGATGCCATAGCCTAAGCTGATGGACCATGGCAGCGAGAAGTCCATGTAGCCGTCATCATCAGTTTCGGCCAGTCCGGCATTCTTCTTCTTGGCACCATGCTTGCCAGCCTCAAGGTCGGTGTCAATGTTTGTTTCTGTGCCAGTGTCGTATTCCTCGTCGTCCTCGCCGTTCTTGTCCTTGGAGTCTTCAGTATCTCTTTCACCGCGCAGCCATCTGAAGATTTTGGCCACTTTGTTGTTGTCGATGGTGTAGGAGAGGTTTTGCGACATGCCTTGGAAACGTCCCAGCTTGCCATTCTGCCAATAGGTGATGTGCTGGCTTTCGCGTGGTGTTGCGCCTACCGAGTCGGCTTCGTAGACATAGCTGGCAAACTCGGCGTTGAGGTTGAATGTGTAGCTCTTGGTGAGTTTAAGCCTCAGTCGGGTGCGCAGGTTGCTGAGAGGCTTCACGTCGGTGGCGAGATTGTAGGACATGCTGAGACCGAGTTCGTCGATCAGGCTGATTTTCTTGAATCCGGTAGAGTCCTCGTCGCTCTTGATTTTCATCTCGACATTGTTGGAGAAGTCCCACGAAATGCTACCTGTCTTGTTCTTTCCCGGTTGGTTGCTATAGGCGCCGATATAGGGGAAGTATTCCACCATCTCTACCGTTCCATCGGCGTTTGTGCGCTGGTAGTAGTCGTAAAAACCGTAGTGAGAGGTGCTGAAATTAGGTGCGTATGTGAAGCTGATCTGTGGCTTGAATACGTGGCGGATGGCCTCGATCTTGTCACCAAAGAGCTTTCTCGACGGGATGTAGAAGCCATAGAGTGTTGTCGACGTGGCAAGCGAAAGGTTCCAGTTGTAGACGTTGTAGACTCCCGTGGTGGTGTCATTCACCACTTTGTTGGTGTTTTCGTCCCATGACTGCCGTACTTTCTTGAAATAGGTGACGTCGGTGAAGTTGAACGAAGGGTTCACGTTGACGTATCCCATCAGAGTGAAATTGGCACTGATGGGAATAGAATGACGCATACCGTTTTTCCAGTCCTTAGCCAGGCTCTTGTCCATGAACTCGCTTTCCTTGGCTGTGAGCGAGTTGCTGAAGCTACCCGTGTATTGCATGGCGATTTTCTCGTACCAGCGTTCTTTTCCTATCATCTTCTTGCGTTTGAAGGGATAGAATCTGGAGAACGACAAGTTCAGGTCGGGGAAGGTCATGGCAATGGTAGAGTCGCGCATGTTCTGAGCCAGGTTCATGGTGCTAGAGAGGTTAAGCCCCAGGCTGGAGAACGAGGTGCTGTATGACACCGACGAGGTTCTTGTCGATTGCGTCAGCGACTGAGGGTTGTACATCGAGGTCAGATTGTTGCGCTCGTAGCTCGATGTGGCGAAGTTCACGCTGGCTGAAAGGCTAGAGAACGGGTTGGCCTTTGAATCCTGCCTGTGGGTCCACTGAATCTTGAAACTCGTCTGCTTGGTGTAGTCGGGCATGTTCTTCTCGCCATTAATGGTGTTCTGGTAGCTTGCCAGGATGGAGCCGCTGTATTTGTAGCGTCTGTTATAGTTCGATGCTCCTGAGATGCCCCATGATCCCTTTGTGTAGATTTCACCGATGAGCTTCAGGTCAAGCATGTCGCTGATGGCAAAGTAGTAGCCTCCGTCGCGCAGATAGAATCCGCGTTCAGTCTCGTCGCCATACGTGGGCATGATGAAACCGCTTGAGTAGCTTTTCGTGAAGGGGAAGAATCCATAGGGAATGGCCAGGGGTACAGGCACGTCGCAGACAACCATGTAGGCAGGTCCGAAGACCACGTCTTTGCCGGGCCTCACCTTTGCTCTGGACAGGGCGAGATAGAAGTCGGGGTGCGGGTCATCGCAGGTGGTGTATTTGCCATGCTGCAGGAACAGTTCTCCGTTTGCTCCTCGTTTCGACAGCTCGCTGGTCAGATAGCCGTCCTCCTGTTGTGTGTAGACCTGCTGAATGAGTCCTTTCTTCGTTTTGAAGTTGAAGGCCATGGTGTCGCTCTCGTATGTGTCGCTGCCCATTTTGAAGACAGGAGTGCCCGTGAGTCCGTTCGTGGCGCTGTCGCGTATGCCGGTAGCGTGGACGAGCGAGGAGTCAAGACACATGTATATCATCTCGCTCTGCAGGTCCATGTTCTGATACTTTACATGCGAATTGCCGAAAAGGTGAGCCATGCCCGACGCAGCTTCGTAGATTAGCGAGTCGTCGGCCGAGAAGTCCACTGGCGATTCTATGCTGTTCTTCCTGGTGCGGTTCAGGCTGTCTTGGCGCAGCGAGTCATCCACAGCTTTGTTGTGCCTGAATATGGCCAGTGCCAACGAGTCCATGGTCGTTGTGTCTGGCTGTTGCGGTTTTGCGGCGGCTGTTTCAGTCAGTCCCGTGCTGCTTATTACAGAGTTGGCCTTGGCAAGCGCTTGTTTGATGGTTGCCGTGTCTGCAATGCTTAGCAGGCTGTCGACGATGGTGTCCGCAGGAACACGCTCGGCGACCGCCTTCACTGCTGTAGCGATAGCCTGCATGACGGTGTCGCTACCATTCTTATATATAACACTGTTTGATGTCGTGGGATATGCAAGCAATGGCGCATCCTTGTCGCTCTTCTTGATATCCTTTACCATGAGAAGCGTCTTTGGCGTACATGCCCACATCAAAATGAGGGCCATAAACAGCAATATGATGCCTGTCTTTTGTTTCACGGCTGCAAAATTACAGATAAAATACGTAACAATGCAGTGTTTCCGAAAAATTAACGTTAAAATTGCTTGCGAGAATCATGTTTTTAGTGTACTTTTGCATCCGAATGAACCAATTGCAAAGCTTTCCTAAGACAGCCGTCGTCGGCGGTGGTGCAGCAGGTTTCTTTCTCGCAATCAGCCTGAAGGAGATGTGTCCGCAGATGTCCGTCACCATTTTTGAACGCAGTCAGAAGGTGCTGGCAAAGGTGGCTGTTTCGGGCGGCGGGCGGTGCAATTGCACCAATACATTTGCCGATGTGCGCGACCTTTCCTCCGTATATCCGCGAGGTCATCGTCTGCTGAAGCGGCTCTTCAACATTTTCGATTACCGCGATGCATATATCTGGTTTGAACGCCATGGCGTGCCACTCGTAGCGCAAGACGATCACTGCGTGTTTCCTGCATCGCAGAGTTCGCAAACCATCATTGATTGTTTTCTGCGTCACGCTAACAGGCTTGGAGTCCAGCTGGTTCGTGGCGTAAAGATTCAGTCGATTGAGGATCTGCAAGAATTTGATTACGTGGCAGTTACCATTGGCGGTCAGCCGAAGTCGGAAGGCCTCGCGTGGTTGGCTCAAGCAGGCCATCAGATAGAACCGCCCGTGCCGTCGCTCTTTTCCTTGCAGGTTGCAGACAGACTGCTGTGCCAGCTCATGGGCACCGTGGTCGGCTCTGCCATCACATCCATCCCGGCAACGAAGTTCCGTGCTTCGGGAGCTTTGCTTCTTACGCATTGGGGCGTGAGCGGCCCTGCTGTTCTCCGGCTGTCAAGCTATGCTGCGCGCTGGCTCAATGAGCATCATTATCAATGTCCTCTCAGCGTGAACTGGCCGGGCCTGCCCGATGCTGATGTTGCCCGTGAATTGGCCATGCAGGCTATGCAACATTCACAGAAACAGCTTTCCTCTCTTCGTCCGTTCGAACTTCCACAGCGCCTTTGGACCTACTTGTTAGGGAAATGTCTGGGCGAGAAGGCCTCGTGCTGTTGGGCAGAATTGAGCAAGAAGGACATGAACCGGCTGGTCAACGTACTTTGCAACGACACCTATGCCATTGACGGACGGGCAGCCTTCAAAGAGGAATTCGTAACCTGCGGCGGCGTGGCTCTTTCAAGCGTTTCCCCTCAGACCCTGGAAAGCCGTTCCCGGCCCGGTCTGTTCTTTGCAGGCGAGGTGCTCGACATAGACGGGGTCACGGGAGGGTTCAATTTCCAGGCTGCCTGGACTACCGCCTACGTTGTGGCCAGTGCCATAGCGCAGCGAGTCGAGTCAAACAACCGTTTAAATTACGAACAATGACATTACATATTTTCAACCCAGAACACGACATTGCTCTGGCGAAGAATCTGAGCAACTTCACGGCTCCTCATGCAGGCCGCCTGTTACGGCACGACCTGGGGTGGTTGCCTGTATTGTTCAGCCATCCATCCGACCTCGTGTTGGTCGACGATGTTTCCTATGCCAGGAAATCATTTTCCGATTTCGTTAGCAAGCAGATAACGCATTGTTTAAAAGGAAGATATCGCGAGTATGCTTTAGGGAAGATTGAATGTTTGGTAGAACGCCGTTCGCTGCGCTATCAGAAAATCAACCAGATCATGCCTTGGGGCTGGGATGTTGCTTTGCGTGAACAACTCCGACGTTCTGGATGCCCGGAAAATCTGCTCCCTTCTGACTTGCAGTTGGCTGAAATCCGCCGGTTGTCGCACCGCAACGTGTCGCACCGCTTGTTGGCTACCCTGTGTTTCGAGGACGTCGTGGGCGTAGCCTTTGAATGTACTGACGTGCAGGAGGTGGAGTCTTTTGTTGGTCACTACGGCAAGGTTGTGCTCAAGGCACCATGGAGTTCCAGCGGGCGCGGCCTCCGCTTTGCTGATACGGACCGTTCGCCGCTTGCCATGCATGCGGGATGGCTGGGCAACCTCCTTGCATCGCAGGGAAGTGTGATTGTTGAGCCCTACTATAATAAGGTAAAAGACTTTGCCATGGAGTTTACCGCCCATGCCGACGGTCATGTGAGCTACGACGGCCTCTCATTGTTCCATACGAAGAACGGAGCCTATACGGGAAACATCCTGGCTACCGAATCGGCAAAGCTGCGAATGCTCGCGAGATACATCCCCGTGACGCTTCTCGACTTGGTGAGATGGGAAATCTGCAGTCAGGCGGCATCGCTGCTGTCCGGCTATACTGGACCCTTTGGTGTCGACATGATGGTGGTGGCTGGCCGTGATGGCTTCTTGCTGCATCCCTGTGTAGAGATCAACCTTCGCTGCACCATGGGCCACGTGGCCTTGGCGCTCGAGCGCTGGTGCAACCCTGTCTTGGACAATGAGGCGATATGCGTCATGCGTATAGACTATTCTGATCATTATCTACTAAAACTAACAAAACTACAATGAAAAAAATTTTCTCGTTGATGCTGGCCATGGCATTGCCCATGCTTGCCATGGCACAGAACAGGTCCGAAGTGTGGTCGCCTGACCTGGGTGACGGCAACTACAAGAATCCCGTAATAAATGCCGACTACAGCGATCCCGACGTGTGTGTGGGCGCTTCGGGCGAGGACTACTATCTTACGGCGTCTTCGTTTCAGTGTGTTCCTGGCTTGCCCATCCTGCACTCAAGGGATCTCGTCAATTGGGAAATCATCAACTACGCGCTGAAGGACAAGCTCTATGAAGGCATGCCCGAACTGGTCAGCCACTTCAGCATTCCCCGTCATGGCAATGCCGTGTGGGCACCCTCCATACGTTATCACCAAGGCGAGTACTACATCTACTGGGGCGACCCTGACTTTGGCGTCATGATGACCAAGACCAAGGATCCGGCAGGCGAATGGGAGGCTCCTGTGTGCGTGATACCCGGCCAGGGCTACATCGACACCACCCCTCTGTGGGACGATGACGGCCGGTGCTATCTGGTCAACGGATGGGCCAACAGCAGGGCCAAGTTCGCCTCTGTGCTCACCGTCAGGGAGATGTCGTCAGACGGCACGAAGCCTATAGGCCAGCCTGTCATTGTCTTCGATGGCAATGGCACGGAGAACAGAACGTGCGAAGGCCCCAAGTTCTATAAACGCGACGGCTGGTATTGGATCATGTGCCCGGCAGGTGGCGTTCCCACCGGTTTCCAACTGGCCATGCGCAGCAAGTCGCCCTTCGGCCCATACGAGCATAAGATTGTGCTGGCACAAGGGAAGACAATCGTCAACGGGCCTCATCAGGGTGCATGGGTCCACACCAAGTATGGCGAAGACTGGTTTCTGCATTTCCAGGACAAGGAAGCCTACGGCAGGGTGGTGCATCTGCAGCCCGTCGACTGGTCTACGGGATGGCCCGTCATGGGAAAGAATGGCGAGCCTGTGCTCACCTACAGAAAGCCGAAGTCTTCGTCCGATGTCATCGTGAATCCCGTTGAGAGCGACGAGTTCAATGCCCCCGTCATTGGCCGGCAATGGCAATGGCAGGCCAACTATGACGAAAAGTTCGGCGTGCCCACAGCCTTTGGCACCATGCGCATCTACACCCACAAGATGGGCGGTGAAGAGAAGAGCTTCTGGATGGTGCCCAACATGCTGCTGCAGAAAACGCCAGCCGACGAGTTCACCGTCACGGCAAAGCTGCGCATGACCTCCAAAGACCAGAATCAGATGGGAGGCATCATCATGATGGGGCTTGACTATTCGGCCCTGGTGGTCAAGCGTGTTGGCGATAAGTTCCAGCTGCTTCAAATCACCTGCAAGTCGGCCGATAAAGGCAATGCCCACAGCGAGAAGCTGATAGCCACGCTGAAAGCTACGGCAAAGGACAAAACAGACTACAAGCCAGGCATTCATGAGGACATCTACATGCGCATGAAGGTGAGCAATTCCAAGCTGCGCTTTGCTTACAGCACCACTGGGAAGAAATTCGTCGATTGTGGCGAAGAGTTCAAGATGCGCGAAGGCAAGTGGATTGGCGCAAAATTCGGATTCATTGCCGTGGAGGCTTCCGAGAAGGCCGACCGCGGGTGGGTAGATGCCGACTGGATACGTATCACCAAATAGCTCTCGGCTACAAGCTGTCGTGTTTTGCCGCATAACGCATGCCGTTTTGCGGCAAAACATATTTTCTTTTCGGGAAACCATTGGTTTTCCCGACGTTTTTTAGGGTTTCTTTTGGCTAAATGAATAATACTTTGTATCTTTGCATGGTAAAAGAATGATTCCTACCTACTGAAAATAACTAAGATATGAAAAGTTTTTTTCTTTCACTTAGCCTGATGGTTCTCTCGGTGTTGCAAGTTTCTGCTTACAAGAAACAGTCAATCGACATTACCGTGAACGGACAGAAAAGAAACATGGTGGTGTTCACCCCTAATACTTTGCCTGCTAAGTCGCCGCTGTTCATTGTTACCCACGGCATGAAGCAAAGTCCTGAATACCAGTACGATGCCGACAAGATGTACGAGATGATAGACACGGCGAAGTTTGTTGTCACCTACCTGCGCAGCGATGGCAGTACCTGGGATGTTGGCGGCACTAAGGACCAGACCTTCGTCAGCAAGACTATTGACGAGATGGCCAGTCGTTTCGACATCGACAAGGAGCGCGTCTACTGGTCGGGGTTCTCCATGGGGTCGATGCTCATACATCATTGCATCGCCAATATGCAGAGCAAGGTTGCGGCCTTTGCCCCGACGAGCGGCATTCAGTTCTCCGAACAGCCGTGGAACAACTGCAAGAAGCCTGTCTACCTGCTGGAGTGCATCGCCTATGGTGACGATGTTTTCGGCTATGAGCAATACGGCATCCATGCCTATATAGAGAACTATGCCAAGCACGATAAGCATACCAGCTACAGCAAGACTACCGGCTACAAGCCCATCAGTAGCAGCTGGTACAATGGCGATCTGGAGAAATGGACCGGAGGCCCAAACGGCGGCGAGGTGTGGCTCTACTCCTATAACAACGGTGGCCACTGGCCCATGAACCTGAACCGCCACCTCATCTGGAACTTCTGCAAGCGCTTCTCCCTGAACATGCCCACGGCCAGAATCACTCAGCCCGCCGGCGAAACGACTCACCTCTGCTTTGCTCCAAAGGACGAGGCCGTCTTCCCGGACATAACCGTGAAGGCTACGGTCAATGCTCCTAATGGTATTTCGCAAGTGGATTTCTATGATGGCAAGACACTTATAGAAACAAGTAGCGCTGCGCCTTATACCACGGTGCTTACTGCACCCGCCGCAGGCAAGCACAGCTTGAGCGTCAAAGTGTCGGACAGTAAGGAGAAGACTGCATGGGGCTCGCGGTTGGTAAACTATGCTGCCCCACAAGGTTCCTACAGCCTGACCCAGAATTTCAAGACCGAGGGACAGGTGCCTCAGGACTGGTATGTGTCTAATGGCTCCCAGAAACGTGTGGGCGGTGGACTTGCTTTTACTGACGGTTGTCGTCTGCTGCGTTTCACAAACTCCACCCGCGGCTTTGCATACGGGCTCCTCATCCAGAATGCAACGAGCAAGGCCAAAGCCGCGTGGGCCAAATTCGGAGTAAAGACAGCCCGGTCCACGCTTACGCTTCATCCCGGACATTATGCCCTCAGATATAAGCTCTGCAATTGGAACAAGCCCACTTTCTCGCCAGTGACGATCTGTCTGGAAAAAGCGAGTGGGGGGGAGGTTGCTTCACAAGCCTATACACCCACCGTCAATATTGGCGGCAATGCAGCAAACAAATTCACCGGTGTAGTACAACAGACGTTTGAATTCGATATTGCTGAAAAGGGTGAGTATGTCATTGTTTTCTACGCAGATGCTACACGCGATGCCGATTTCGTACTGGGACAACTGAGTCTGCAGGCCATGGAATACGCTACCGGTATTCATCAGGTTCCTGTGGATCATGCTGCGGAAGGCAACAAGGTCTATGACCTTAGCGGCCGGTTGATGGAGAACAGAAACCTGAAGCATGGCATCTATATTGTCGGCGGACGGAAGATAGTCATACAATAATGAAGATGGTCATACAATAGTAAAAATCAAAAACCTCACTGATTATGATACGATTACTTGCTACTTTGCTTCTTGGAGCCTGCACGCTTACCACGATGGCACAGGCTACCGCAGATGAGACGTCGGCCCGGCGCGAGATACGGGAGAACCCGTGGCTGGCCGGTTCTAACTATCTGGATTACGACCGCCAGCTGCCTTCTTTCAAGTACACCAAGCCCCCGAAGGGCTATACGCCTTTCTATTTCACCCATTATGGCCGGCATGGCGCACGCTGGCTCATTGGCAAAGACGACTATGAGCGGGTGCTGCGCCCATTGCGCAAAGCACGCAAAGAGGGAAAGCTGACCCGGGAAGGACAGGAAACCCTGCGAAAGCTTGAGATATTCAACAAGACTACTCATAAACGTTTGGGCGACCTGACAACGGTCGGCGAGAGGCAGCACCATGGCATTGGCCGTCGCATTGCCCAGCATTTCCCCGAAATATTCAAGAAGAAGGGCGTGGCCATCGATGCACGTTCCACCACGGTGAACCGCTGCATACTGTCGATGATTGCAGAGTGTGAGGAACTGATGGCAGCCAATCCCACAGCGCGCATCCATAATGATGTGAGCGAGTCGTTGCAGTACTACCTGAACCAGGGATGGAGCGACCGCTTGCGCGAGGCATCGCGCAAGGGACACAAGGAACGCGCTGACTTTACCGAGCAGTGTACGCATCCGGAACGGCTCATGCAGGTGCTCTTCAGCGACCAGCAATGGGCGAAGGACAGCGTGCGGCAGGGGTCGCTCATGCGCAATCTTTTCGAGGTGGTGATCAACATGCAGAGTCACGACGATGGCTACGATATGCTCTCGCTCTTCACCGAAGACGAAATCTACGACCAGTGGCGTATTCGCAACGCTGGCTGGTATCTGGACTATGGAGCTGCACCCCAGACAGACAAGGTGATGCCCTTCTCGCAGGTGAATCTGCTGACCAATATCATTGAGACTGCCGACACCTGCGTGGCTCTCGGAAAACCGCAGGCAACCATGCGTTTCGGTCACGAAGTGTGCGTGTTGCCCCTGGCTTGTCTGATGGAACTGGGCAATTGTGGCATTAGCGTAGACCGTCTGGAGAACCTCGACAAGCATTGGAAGAACTATCGTATCTTCCCCATGGCCTGCAACATTCAGGTCATTTTCTACAAGCCGAAGAATGGCAAGGGCGATGTCCTGGTAAAGGCTTTGCTTAATGAACGTGAGATGACGCTGCCGGTAGCTTCGACCGACACACCTTATTATTATAAATGGGACGACGTGCGCAAATACTGGAAACAGAAACTCGACAAATTCAATCAGCAATGAAGAAGACGATCATACTGACACTTCTGTGCTGTGCCGCTTTTTCGGCCACGGCGCAATCCTCATTCGGCGAGAAGCCGAAACTTGTTGTGGGAATCGTGGTCGACCAGATGCGCTGGGATTACCTGGACCGTTACTATGACCAGTTCTGCGATGGTGGTTTCAAGCGCCTTATAGCAGGTGGCTTCTCCTGTAACAATTGCCTGATCAACTATCTGCCTACCGTAACGGCTATCGGGCATGCCTCTGCTTATACGGGTTCCACGCCTGCGCTACATGGCATTTGCGGCAACAACTTCTTCATTGACGGCGTTGCTACCTATTGTGTAGGCGATCAAACAGTCCAGACCGTAGGTGCCAAAAGCAATAAGGGACAGGTGTCGCCTCGCAACTTGCTGTCGACCACCATTGGCGATCAGCTGCGCATGCATACGGACTTCCGTTCCAAGGTGGTTGGCGTGAGCTATAAGGACCGGGCAGCCATCCTGCCGGCAGGCCGTTCGGCCAACGCTGCCTTCTGGATCGATGGCAAGAACCTGTGCTTTGTCAGCAGCACCTACTACATGCAGGAGTTGCCACAATGGGCAAAGGACGTGAACAAAGCAATGGCAAAGGACAAAAAACTGCAGACGCTGCGCGATACGATTAACAACTCGCCTCTCTGCGGCACGGTTGTTACCGATATGGCCATCGCAGCCTTGCGTGGTGAGCAGTTGGGTTGGGGAGATGCCACCGACATGCTCTGCGTGAGCTATTCACAGACAGATGCCATTGGTCATAAGTGGGGCACGCGTGGAAAGATGACCGACGATGCCTATCTGACCCTGGACAAGGACTTGGCCAGATTGATGAATGCCTTGGACGAGCAAGTGGGCAATGGTAATTACTTGCTGTTCCTGACTGCCGACCATGGCGCTGCACAAAACTATAAGTGGATGACAGATCACAAGATGAATGCCGGCAAGTGGCTTACGGAAGAGATCAGGCGGCAGACCGAAGCCTGCGTATCCCGTGAACTGGGTGCCACGAAACCTGTCATCAAGGGCCTTCTGGATTACAGGTTCTTTCTGGACCATGAGGCAGTCAAGGAGCAAGGACTTGACGTGCAGCAGGTCAAAGAGTGTGTTATTCGCTATCTTCGCACTTTGCCCAACGTCATGTTCGTGGCCGACTACGAGCATATAGCAACTGCCAGCATGCCCCAGTTGCTGCGCGATCGTGCGCTGATGGGCTATCATCCCCGACGTTCCGGCGACATTCTTGTCATTCCCGAGTCGGGCTACTACGACTATGCTTCCTGGTCGTCGCCAACTGGTACTACCCATGGCAAGTGGAATCCCTACGACGCACACATACCCCTGCTCTTCTTCGGGTGGCGCGTGCCGCAAGGTGCAACATCGCGCGAGGTTCATATTACCGACATCGCTCCCACGGTGTGTCAACTGCTCCATATACAGCAGCCAAACGCCTGTGTCGGAGAGGCCATCACGGAAGTGACGAAATGATATAGTAGGCGTTTTTTATCAGACAATAACAAGAAAAAAGATGGAAAAGATTGGAAGCTATGAGTTCATGGCAGAGCCGTTCCACTGCGACTTCACCGGGCATCTGTTCATGGGGCACTTGGGAAACCACATGCTCAATGCAGCCGACTTCCACAGTACGGCGAGAGGCTTTGGAATGCGCTATCTCATGAGCATCAAGCGTTCATGGGTGTTGTCGCGACTGGCTATCGAGATGGATGTCATGCCAGAGCAATACTCCAGATTTGTTGTGGAGACATGGGTGGAGAACGCGATGCGCTATTTCACCAATCGCAATTTCCGCGTAGTGGGGCTTGATGGCCATGTCTATGGCTATGGACGTTCGGTTTGGGCAATGATCGACACAGAGACACGACAGCCCACGGACATCTTTTCGATTGACAATGGTGCCATCAACGAGTGGATCGTAAAAGACAAGCCCTGTCCCATCGAGAAAGGGGGACGAGTGAAAATAGCAGGCGAGGCCGCGTTGGTACATACCATCGACACCTTCTATAATGATGTTGACATCAACGGTCATATTAATTCTGTCAAATACATTGAACATGTGCTTGACCTCTGGCCCATTGAATGGTATAGAAATTACCAGATACGGCGTTTGGAAATAGCCTATGTGGCCGAGGCTCATGCTGGTGACAGACTGTCGTTCTATCGTGAGCAGACATCAGAGACAGACTACAATGTGCGCATCTGCATGGATAACGGCACCGAGGTCGCAAGGAGTCATGTAGTGTTCGTTAAGCGTTAGAAAAAAAAATTTAAAAAAACATGCATGAAAATTTGGCGGTCTCAAAATAAAGTCGTACCTTTGCACCGCATTTGAGAGAAAGTGCTTTTCGGTAGCCTTCAAAAGCATTACCGAGGAAGTTTGGGTGAGTGGCTGAAACCAGTAGTTTGCTAAACTGCCGTACGGGTGACTGTACCGGGGGTTCGAATCCCCCAGCTTCCGCACACTGGTCGGTTCATCTAACGGTTAGGATACAAGATTCTCAATCTTGGCATAAGGGTTCGATTCCCTTACCGACTACTCCACCACAATACATTTTTTCAATTAATCACTAACTGGTCGGTTCATCTAACGGTTAGGATACAAGATTCTCAATCTTGGCATAAGGGTTCGATTCCCTTACCGACTACTTCCAGGGGGCGTTCGTGCCCCTTTTTGTTGCTGTATATCAGGCAGTTACAAAGAAAATTTTCTGAAAGACAATACGATAGAGGTGGAAAAGCCGCGCGCGTTTGACCCCCGAGGGCAAAGCGGCGTTGACCCCTGAAAGCCTTATATTTTTGACCCCTTTAAAGTCCTGACCGACGGGGTCATTTTTATTTTGCCCTATTACTTCTTGAGTTTCATCTTGCGGACGCTTTCACCAGTGAGCTCGATCCGGTGTGCCGTATGCACGATTCTGTCAAGCAGGGCATCAGCGACCGCAGGATCTCCGATAGCATCATACCAGTTGTCGACAGGCAGTTGGGACGCTAACACTATCGTCTTTCTCTCATGGCGGTCTTCGATGATTTCCAGCAGGATGGGACGCTCCTTTGCATCCGGTGGTACGAGGAAGGCATCGTCGAGGATGAGCAGCTGACACCGCTCGATCTTCTTGAGTTCAGTCTCTATCGTATTCTTGGCCTTTGCCACCTTGAGTGCACTGAGGAGCTTCGACGCATTGGAATACAGGGTTCTTATGCCGTTCTTGCAGGCATGGTAGCCCACAGCCGTAGCAAGGAAGCTCTTGCCCGTTCCCGCCGAGCCGGTAATAAAGAGGTTCTTTGCAGGGCAAAGCGACCAAAGGTCGAGCGCTGTCCCTGACGGACAAAGTCGAGCGACAGCAGCCGCTCCATCTGGTTCTGGCTGAGTCCCCTGTTGATGGTGTAGTCAATCTCCTCCGGATAGGCATTGTAACGGAAGGAGGCTCCGCGTATCAGCCGATCTATGGCTGCCGATGAGCGGTAGTCCCACTCCCTCGCCAGGAGCCAGGAAAGGAAGGCGTCCGGCGTCATTGCCTCGGCGTATGTGGACGTGAGGCTCTCCTCAAAGGCCGCCGCCATTTCTGTCAGCCTCATTCTGTGCATCAGGTCAAGCGTGACCTGGTTCTGGTCTTTCTCTTGCACAATTGGTGCTGTCTTACTATTTGTTTCCATTTTCGTTGTCTTTTTTGTTGTCTTTTTTGTTGTTGAGTGACTGTTTTGAGTAGTATTCCCTGCCGCGTATGTTCCTGTGTGTCTGAGGCAGACGGCTGGGGACGGTTTTCGGAGCGTCATCGTCCGACGGCCGTCTCTTCTACGCGAATGTCACGAAAATTGCTGCATTGAAGAAGACCTTCGACTTCGGCAGCGCAGCGCAACAGCAGCGTTAATGGGGACATGGGGACATGGGGACAAGTAGACATTTACCCCGTTTCTGACGTATGTGGACTTCTGGGTTTATAATTATATATATTATATATAATATTAATTATAAAAATATTAATAATAGAATTTCTGTTATTGAAAACACCCAAAATGTTCCTTTGTCCCCTTGTCCCTTTTGTCCCTCTGTCGGGAAAACAGGAAAATGACTAAATGTAAAGTATTATGGCAAAGAAAGTATTGAAGAAATTCCGGTCTACGAACATCATCTATGATGATTACTCGATGGACCTGCAGCCCGTGAACGCGACGGGCGAGAGCAGCCAGCAGGACGTGGTGGAGGCTGTCGGCGCCAAGATGTTCACCACGAAGGGAACGAAGAAGCAGTCACGGGTGGTACACCTCTCGGTAGACACCAAGGAGAAGGACCCCGTGGGCAAGCTGTACCAGCAGCTGGACGATGTGGTGGCCATGGCGCGCCAGAAAGGGCAGGAGCTGCCCGAGTACAAGACGCCGAGGAAGCCCGCGGGCACCGTGCTGGAAGGTAATGATGACTGGACCTGCGCCGTGAACCAGACGCAGGGCAAGGTTGAAATCTCTATGTGCATCGACCTCAGAGTTCACGTCGATTTCGTTGAAAAGTTCCACCAAGAGTATTATGACGTTCACAGATGTTTGCGATACAATGAAGATTCTTTGAGGAAACTGTGCCGGCAACTCGCGAAAGCTACCGCGCGCTGAGCGGCAGCCAGTGGCTGCACGACACGATTGAGCAGTGTCATCGGCTCTACGGCGACGGCATGAAGGCCAGCTACGACGCGAAGAAGAAGTCGCTGCCCCTGGTGTGCTTCATGGCCACGTTCGTGCCCACGCCGCGTGGTGGCAAGGAGGGCGGTGAGCAGAAATGCTGGCGCGTGCAGGCGGGCGTGCGGCTGAACGGCCTGATTATGCACGACTATGACAAGCTCTCGAAGCAGGGCTTCACGCCGCAGGAGCTGTTCAACGACCTGCCCGCCCACTGGTTCGACGACCGGCAGGACCCCTGCGCCGTGCTCTATGCGGGCGATACGCCCAGCGCCGACGGCCTGCGCCTGGTCACGGTGGCGAACCCCGATCTGAACATTGAGCAGAACCAGGACGCCATGCTCAACAGGATTCGCGCCCTGTGTGGCGGCAAGTATGCCGCCCTCGAGAAGGACGGCCAGTGCATCAATGCCGACCGCGGCTCGTTCATGGTCGACGACCAGAGCGTGTTCTACATGAACGACCTGATCTTTGACTATGACAACGAGGAGTATGACAGGAAGTGGGGCAATTACTACCGGAAAAAAGCCTACCAGAAAGCCTGCCCAAGCCCTCCCAAAGGGAGGGATGTTGAGAAAGTTAGTGCCGACTCTTCCGGTGATAGTGCCGCCTCTTCCGGTAACCAAACATCCCTCCCTTCGGGAAAGGCTGCGGGTAGGCGACCGGAGGTCGGGAATGGGCTTGGGTGGGCCTCCTACCACGGCGTGCCCTACACGAAAATCCTCGACACTTGGTTCGACCAGAACGGAGGGGTGCCCGAGGAAGGCGACCGCCACAAGGTGATGCTGCTGCTGGTAGCCGACATCCGGTACATCTGTAATAATAATGCGGAGTTTACATGGCACGTGGTCAGCCAGCTGGACTTCGTGCGCAGATGGCTGGAGCGCGCAAGCAGCAGCAAGGAGGCCAAGGGCGAGGCCCTGCAGCAGCCCGACGGCATGATCCGCAACCTGCCCGCCAAGACCTCGAACGCCATCTTCTTCCGCAGGCTGGAGAACGCCAAGGAGACCATCGACGGCGACGTGATG
>Ga0247611_10005425_pt1 | contig 16880 bp, 11 predicted proteins | sample 177DNAGHGhighgp2_FD_192422 | JGI IMG/M metagenome (GOLD analysis project Ga0247611, IMG submission 192422) | Sheep rumen microbial communities from Palmerston North, Manawatu-Wanganui, New Zealand - 1770 DNA GHGhigh gp2 | ecosystem: Host-associated > Mammals > Digestive system > Stomach > Rumen... | reverse complement strand
CGGCAAACTAGACAGTGAAATGGTCCAAAAACATATCGTTGATTATTTCCAAGGGAAACGCAATCCTATCGAAATACAGTTTCAAGGCGTTGGCTCCGTCAAGCCATTTTTGTCTGTCAAGTTTTATCTTGAAAGAAGCGGTAGCATGACTCCTTACGATGCAAATGACTGTAATGGAGAATTCAAATCAGCCATAGTCAAACTATTGAATAGTGTCCCAGGCGATGAGAATGATAATGTCTTATTTGTTGTCAATGATACGGTTAATAAGTACCCTGCCGGAATTAAACAGTTCATCAAAGATAATAACATTTTTGAGTCTACTCGTGGCATGGGTGATGCCACATATACTGATTTTGGGCTCATTCTCGACGAAATCCTTAACAAGAATAAATCTGGCGAAATAAGCGTCCTCATCACTGACCTTATATATTCCCCAAAGAACACGATTGGCATAAATCCCAACAAAGTCTTTACCGAAGCCGAAGGGATGATTAATAACACTTTTAAGGATAAAGTGAAGTCCAAGGCAATGCTCGTGTTGAAAATGAGTGCCAGCTACAGTGGTCCCTATTATCCTTACAATGTGCAATCGAAAGGAATTCCCTATAAAGGGATGAGGCCTTACTATATTTTAATTGTTGGCGATAATGGTGATATCGCTCGCTTGTCTTCTGATGAAAAATATTCAGAGTTCATCGATTTCAAAAACCTCAAGGGATTTGAGAACATCTATCTCTTTGATGCCACAGGCGTATACATGCCATATTATGGTTTCCTTCTCAAAAGCAAAGACACTCGAGGTGAGTTTCAAGCATCTCATGGCCAAGGAGGTCAAATTACTAGCCTTGAAAAAGTTAAAGCTGACAGGAAATCAGGAGACATCCAGCTCGCACTTGGTATTAACCTCAATAATATGTTTATCGACCCTGAATACCTTAAGGACCCCAAGAATTATGTAGTTGAAGCAAATGCACCTATCAAGATTAAATCTATTCGTCGCATCGACGAAAGCAATGATTTAAGTGTTAACCAAAACAACTTAAAGGGCAAGATGACTCATGTAATCATCTTATCAACTGAAAAAGTCTTGAATAACGATGAGATAACCATCAAGTTGTTGAACAGACTACCCGCATGGGTTGAAAGGTCATCAACTGACAATGACACTAACCTGGGTGCTTCTGATTTTGCCACGACCACATTTGGATTCAAATATTTGATGAACGGTATCTATGAATCCTACAAAAAACTGGCTAATGGTACACAACCCGTTTACTTTACCATTACATTGAAACTTAACAAATAATAATCAAAATAATCAAAATTATGAAGCACAAAGTTATTTGGCTTATCGCAGGCCTTGTCATCAGCGTGTTGTTTATAGTATTTGCAACACAAGTGTATGAGTATTTGTATTATGAGCAGGAATTCTCTGAATGGATGTACGACCAAAGTCTGTATCTCCAGATGGCGCTTTTCATTGTAATCCTCACCTGGGTTATGGCCGCCATTTTCTATTATGGAATCAGCCTGTTGTTTGTCAACTTTAGCCGATGGTATCACTGGCTAATCATGCTTGTAATCACAATGGGAATGGCCCCCGGCCTAGCATTCTATTATTTAAATGGCGAGTCGCTTGAACAATCATACCAGTTTGCTATTCAATGCCAAGCCATCAGCTACATCAATGTAGCATTGACTGCTTTGTTTTTCATCATTGCGTCATATTCGATTCGTTGGTGGAGCCAAAATGCCGCTTATACCCCCATTCCTCAATAAATCCGTCGTATTATCTATCCAAGTAAAAGATTTGTTTTAATATGAAACTGTTTCTATACTTAATTGGAGGAACCGGATCACGCGTACTAAAACCGCTGATCATGCAGCTTGCTGCAGGCGTTCAACCAGAGCAAGGCTTCAAAGAAGGCGACGAACTGCAAATTGTCCCAATTGTCATCGATCCCCATCAAACCAATGCCGACTTGATTCGGACACAAACGTTATTGAGTTGGTATAAAGATATCCGTAAGGAGCTTTACGGTAATGACCCTGGTATCAAGAAGGGATTTTTCGGTATTAAAATCACTTCACTTGCTGAACTGGATGGCAAAGGAGCCAAGGATGACTTCGTTTTTAATCTGTCAGGTATCAGTGATAAATACTTCAGCGAATACATTGATTACAACCACATGGACAGCAGCAACCAGGCATTATGCCAGGCCTTATTTTCCTCTGACCAACTCAGTACCAAGATGGATATTGGTTTTGTGGGCAGCCCAAATATTGGTAGTGTTGCGCTGAACTCTTTTACCGAATCAGAAGAGTTCGAAAGGTTTACTAATGTCTTCAGTAAAGATGATCGTATTTTTATTGTTAGCTCCATCTTTGGAGGTACTGGTGCTGCCGGTTATCCGATGATTGTAAAAAATATTCGGAATGCCAGGAATACCGAAGCTTCTACACGAGGCGATTTAGTAGACGCACGAATAGGCGCCCTGACAGTCATGCCTTATTTTAATGTTAAGTCTAAGGATAAAGATGGCTTGGACAGCCGTATCCAGTATTCAGACTTCATAGCTAAGACCAAGTCAGCACTACGATATTACAAAAAGAATTTGACAGGCAGTGGTGGGGACAGAAATTCGGGCAATACCGTGAACGCATGTTACTACTTAGCTGATCCCATAAAGAGTCAACCCTATGATAACGATGATGGCACCTATGGTCAGAAGAATATTGCACATTTTGTTGAGTTTGTAGGTGCTTTGTCGATATTTGACTTTTTAGGGTTGAGTGATAATATACTAAAAACCGAAGATGGTCGCGCTGAGAAACCCGTCTATAGAGAGTTTGGAATGAAGCGTGGCATGAACGAAGGGAAAACCACAATCGATTTGTCTGATTTTGGAGATAAAACACGTAAAATACTTCAAGATAAAATGTACAGTTTTCACCTAGCCTACATTTACTACACTTATCAGTTGCAGAATGATTTAGACAAAAAGCAGCGTTACACTGACGACATGCCTAAAATGCCCAAAGATATGCTCAAGAACCCATTCTTTGGTGACAAATTGTCTAATTTCTTTAATGACTATATTGTATGGTTAGGAGAAATGTATGCAAACCAACCACGTTGCTTCTCTCCATTCAATGTTAACAATGGCATTGACGCTCCCTATTCCTCATCGACAACCCTGCTAAACAATAGCATTAGTGGTATTGGACATCAAAAAAAGACATTTGGTGAAAAATCCCTTGATTTTAGCGACACTTTAGGTAAATTCAATAAATTATCAAAGGACAAATCGGGGAATTATACCGAAAACCAACAGGCATTAAAACTGATGGATTTGTTCTATCAAGGCTTCAATGAATTGTTACATGAGTTTTTTGTTTATTAATCTTGTCATTAAACTGTAACTAACAATATGAGTAAAAAAATATTATCTTTCGTTGATCGTGAAGAGAAAGAAGATTGGTTCGATTTGAGCCATCCCTACATTGATGACGATATTCAGAAAATTCACGACCCTGAAGGAGGCCAAAACGCCAATCCCCGCACTGCTATTCCTTCACCTTTTGCACAATTTGACCTTGTTCAAGAAGCATTTAGGCAGTTAGGGTCTCCAGCATTATTGGAAAAAGAAAAAGCTATGCAGGCCTTACGCCTTGTCCATAATGCACTTGACATCGGTGAACTCTTTTTCAATTATAATAAGTTTGAAAACGATTTTGAGATTCTTTCTTGGAATGCCGTTCAACATCTTAATGCTCTCAAGAGTTCAAATGAACCAGGGCAAAGAATGCTCGCTCAAACATTGAAGATGTACCTCACTCAAGATCAAGAATCATATAATTTTCCCAAGATTGAACAAGGCGAGCCGTTTATCTTGTATTTCTTAAAGAGCCGTCGCAACAGCAAGGTAGTCGGACTCACATCACCTGCTACACTATTTATGGCTGTTCCCGATGATATGGTACAAGATGTCGAAATTGAACAAAACAGCAACCTCTTCGATTGGCGCAAACCAGGGAAAAAAGAATTCCATAACCGTGACATTAATTTTGTGAAGTATATCTTGGCGTTAATTAATGCATATCCCGTCATTAAGGAGCGCTGCAATGACTTTTGCAGCTACATAAGACGTGAGTTTGAGATGTTGGATGTTGAAACCAAGATGACGATTAAAAACCAACTTGGTGATGTCACATCCAATAATACAGAAGATGTACAGAAGGCTCTAAATTTCTTAAACGAGAATTATGAACCGCTTCGCTTCAATAATATTCCTGTGGCTACATTTGATGGTCAGAATGTAGCTGTATATACTAAGAAACTGCAGGTTTCTATTGATAGTGCATCCCAGAGTGACTTCTTAATTCAGTCCAGAAAACAAATTTCTGGACTTAAACCCATGGTACTTGAGAATTGTTTCAATCCTCCCGCAGGAGTTCAATTCAACTATGTAGGGTCTGACTGGGATTCACGCACAGTAATCACACAGGAACAATACACCGACATTCCTATTGATGCCCGTACTCTGCCTGGCCAGCGCTTTGTATATCCCTGGCTTACCGCAGATGATTTCTTTGAGCCAGCCCTCATCCAACTCAGCTATAATCTGAACACAGAGAATTTCTTTGACGGAAACATCTCTTACAAGAGTACAATGGATAACTGCAATTTCTTGATTCCGATCAAGCCTTTGTTCTTTGATTATTTCAACGTTCATGATCTTTTAAGAGGTACTGTGAGCGATGGAAAACCGATATTCCAGATTGACTGTGCCGGCACCAATGATCATGCTGTCGTTACAGCCATCCTTCGAATACCTGTTTCCAAGACCGACATCACTGGCAGGAACTTATATGTAGAGTTCCACCGGAGTTACGAGCAGGGCTCTTTCTTTGATGCCGACAACGACCAAGGCATCCTGTTGAAAGCTGTTGATGCAGTTACGATCTTCCCATTCGTTAAATTGCCATCGATGAACCGCTATAATCTTCAACATGCCATCAATAGCGTATTCAGTACTGACTTTAAAGAATCACGCCTTATATTCCTAAACGACGGTCGAGATATCACGACCAGTGCTGGGCCGATTGACAAGGTGAGGACCACACAGCGTCTTACTGCCAGCGATGACCCCAATGAGAGGAAATTCTTGAGCACAATCTACCATGAGGTTGATGACACTTTTGATGCAATCCGTCTTGACATGACCACGCGCTCCAGCAATCTCAAGTTTTATGGGTTGCTCATTCCCAAGTGGCCAGAAGCCAATGTGGATAACGGAAAGCAATTCACGTTTGCGGTCGATTTCGGTACAACCAACACTCATGTTGAGAGTATCGATGACGAGCGCCAGCCTGAAGCCCTCAACATTGATGACAATGGCCAAAAAAGGCTCACGGCCAGCACCTTTGTCGTACAACAGAATGATATGCTCTCCAATAGTTATAGCGATGTGATGATACTAGAGTTCTTGCCTCACAGTATCGGAGGCAATAGCCGCTACGGCTTCCCCCAACGCACAGTATTATCCAAGCATCAATTCTTTGACGAGGAGAGTAAGAGTGACTTCATTGCATTGGGTGATGCAAATATCCCATTCAGTTACGAGAAGGATGAGATTAAAAACTGTAAGATTATTGCCAACATCAAGTGGGGTAACGATAACAAAGCAGAAAAACGTGTTGAAGCTTTTCTTACTGAGCTAGCACTGCTCATGCGAGCTAAAGTCATGATTGACGGTGGCGCCATCACACGCACTCGCGTTGTTTGGTTCTATCCTTTGAGCATGAATAAAAATGACCGGGACAAGATGTCTAAGATTTGGCGCAAAATCATGCGTGACATTTTCCAAGTCCGTTCGATTAATCCCGAAGAGCCACAAGAGAGTGACAACAGCAACCTGATGAGTATGCCAGAGTCGGTAGCACCTTATTACTTCCATCGGTTATCCGAATCGTTCCGAGGTTCGTACAAACCCACGGTCTCTATTGACATCGGTGGTGGCACTAGTGATGTTGTGGTCTTCGTACCTCAGCTGGGCTCGGATGACAAGGCACCTACCATGATGACATCATTCAGGTTTGCGGCAAACACTATTTTTGGCGATGCTTATCTAGACAATGCCGCAATCAAGAATCCGATGGTCAAGAAATACACCAAGTATTTCCATCGATTATACTGCCGCGACAACAATGTCGTTGAAGGTAATCCTGACCCGCTACTCGCTAGTATTGAACGAGAGGGCAATTCGGCAGATATTAATACGTTCCTGTTTGCAATTGGAGAACAAGAAGGTCATCGCAACAACAACGTCTATTCATACAATTATCAGTTGAGTAAAGATGGCGATGCCAAAATTATCTTCATCTATTTCTATACTGCGATGATTTACTATGTAGCCAAGATGCTAAAATCAAAGGGTGTTGCTCTGCCTCGCCATATTTTCTTTAGTGGTACAGGGTCCAAGATTCTTGATATTATTGCCAATACCGAGACATTGAGTCAAGTAACTCAAGCCATTATAGAAGAGAGTTACGGTGAACGATACCATGATTATGAGTTCTCTGTACTGCTTAACCGTGAAACGCCCAAGCAAGTGACCTGTAAGGGTGCTTTATTGCAAATGAATAGTGATGCTGGCGTTGAAGAGATCAAGTCATTAAATCGAGCATTAAAAGACGTATCGGGTGGATTTAGACGTCGAAGTGAGCGCCGTTCATTAACGGTAAAATACACGATGACAAATCACGAAAAATTCACCTTCGGTGACCTGCGCAATCCTTCGGTATGCAACGAGATTATTGAACAGGTTAAGATCTTCAATAAGTTCTTCTTGGATTTCTGTGATGAATTTGACGTGGTTAATTTTTTCAAGATTAACATGAACGCTTGGGACCAATTTAATAAATGCGTCAATGATGATTTGGACGAATATCTTTATAAACTCATTGAAAAGAATTCGCCCCATGGTAACCAAGTAAATGAGAGTGCCGAGTTTGAAGATGTTCCCTTCTTCTATCCAATTGCGGGATCAATTCGTATGAATTTGATTCCTAATATCATGGCAAGTAATGCGTGATACAGGATAAATTCTATATCTAAAATGTCAACTCAAGAACAAGCAAAACATAGTGATTTCTTATTGCACTGCAAGCGTGTTAATAGTCAGGTAACAGGCTCTATACCATTGGTACTTGACACATGCTTCATGCCACCAGGCGGAATCAAATACAGATATCTCGACAATGATTGGGATAATCATACTATCATCTTGTCTGATGATTATGTTGGAATAGATCCCAATCAACGCTTGCTGCCGACAACGCATGAACGCTACCCTTGGCTTACGGGGGATGATTTTCTCCAACCCGTTTGTGTGCAGATGAATTATGAGTTCAATGAACAGTGTTTCTTTAATGGCAATATCAACTATGATGATGTTGAAGAGAGACCATGTTTTCTCTTGCCATTGAAACCCAAATTCTTTGAATTCTTCACCGTTGAGGATTTAAGAGGCAGAACCGATGACGGTCAGCCAATCTTCTCCATGGACTATACCTTGGATGAAGGCATCAAGACACTTGTTGCCATTCTGAGGATACCTGTGGCGAAAACAGATGAATATGGGCGCCACAAGTATATGACCTTCACACGGGTATATACACCCCAGCAAGGAGTCGTTTTGTGTGACCCAGATAACAACGAGGGCACATTACTCAAAGCTACTGATGCAATTTCGGTTTTTCCGTTCGTCAAATTGCCTGTGATGAATCACTATAACATCCAGCATGTGGCGTTTAATGCACCTGATAGCGATATGCGTACATCTTCCTTGTCATTTATCTTAGGTGGCGAATTGATTGATGATGCACATGTCCAATCTACTAAACGGCGCATCATGGGCGATGACTGTTTCTTTGCTACTACCTACCATGAGATAATGAGCGATATCGATGCGATGGATTTTGATTTTACTGTCAAGAGCAATGGAGAGCACTTTCACGCATTGATGGTCCCCTTGTGGCCATTGCAAGAAAATCGAGGTGGAGATGACTTCACGTTTGCAGTTGACTTCGGCACAACCAATTCCCATGTGGAATGCCTTGTTGACGGATACAACATTCCCTTGGCACTAAATAGTGATGCAAAGAAGAAGTTTGTCGCATCCAGTTACTTGCCTGAAAGCGGTGGCATCGCCAATCTCTATACCGGCGCACGTGACCAAGAGTTCCTTCCCGACAAGTTGGGTGATGAATTCAGGTTCCCTCAGCGTACAGTTTTATCACAGTATATATATTTTGATGATAGCCATCTGAGTAACCTAACAGCTCTTGGCGATGTTAACATCCCGTTCATTTATGAAAAGGAGCCCCTTTTCTATTCCAAGATTGTTGCTAATCTGAAGTGGAGTACTGACAACATGATGGAGCAGCGCATTAAGGCCTTCCTAACCGAACTGGCTTTACTCATGCGAACAAAGGTCATACTAAGCAATGGCAACCTCGCTAAAACTCGTGTTATCTGGTTCTATCCTCTGAGCATGGACAACAAGAGCAAAGGCCGTATGAATGAGATTTGGAAGGATCTCATGCAGGAGTTGTTCGGAGTGCGTTTCAACCCCGACAACCCGCGTGATCGTGGCCCACATGACAATCTCATCGAGATGCCCGAGTCTGTTGCTCCATATTATTTTCATCGTGATGGCTCAGAATTTAGAGCTTCAACTAAGCCTTCGGTTTCCATAGATATAGGTGGAGGCACTAGTGATATTGTTGTATATGTCCCCTCTGTGGGAAGTAAGCGTTTGCCTAACATTATCACATCGTTCCGTTTTGCCGCCAATACTGTATTCGGCGACGCTTATCTCACAAGCCAGGCCGATTCCAACCCGATGCTCCAGAAGTATATTAAATATTTCCGTGACATTTATGACCGAGATAATCGTGACAGTGATGACGACAGCGCTGTTACCGACCCTGTTCTTGAGGACATTGTGGCAACCAGACGCAGTGACGATATCAGCACGTTCTTATTTGCCGTTGGAAATAAAGAAGAGAATTTGGACAAACCAGATTATTCTTTCAACCATTTGTTAGCTGGAGATAATGATCGAAAGATTATCTTTGTATATTTCTATGCTTCCATCGTTTACTATGTGGCCAATATGCTTAAAAACAAGGAGATTGCTTTGCCTCGTCATATCTTTTTCAGTGGCACAGGCTCCAAAATTCTTGAAATATTGGGTGAACGCAAGTTGGTGGATCAAATCAGTCAAGAAATAATCGAAGCCGTTTATGGCAAACAATACAAAGACGAAGGCTATGTCTTCTCTATCTTGACCAGTGATGAACCCAAACACATTACTTGCCGAGGAGCTTTGAGATTGTTGTCTCATGAGTATGGCATCAAAGAACTTGATGAACTCAACGAAACTCTTTCTGAAGCCTCGGCATTTGGCCGTAAAACGGATCGTATGGAACTCAGACAACGTTTCACCATGATAAATCAGCCTAAGATTACCTATGGTGATATGGAAGGTACTAATGGTAAGCACGTTCAAGAATCTCTCATTAAGGCTGTGAAGGATTTCAATAAGTTCTTTATCAACTTGAGTGAAAGCAAGCAATGGAGGAGCCGTTTCAAGTTCTCGCAAATGTCGGAGAATATTTTCAAGAGTCACATTAATGATGAACTAGACGAGTATTTTGCACGATTTGTTGAGAGTTACATGCCACGGAATGTAAATCCTCAACAAGAGTATGAGGATATTCCTTTCTTCTATCCTATTGCAGGCGCTATCAGGTTTAATCTGATTGCCCGAATCAAATAAATGATTATAAACTATTAAAACAGAAATTAATATGAAACGAGTTGTTTTATCCATTTTATTTGCAATGGCATTGGTCGTCTCTTTCCAAATCAATGCACAATCTGTTGCGGAATTGCAAAATGAAGTAACCAAACTTGAACAACAATTGAAGGCTAGCGGCTCAAGACTTGGAGCAGCAGAAGATGCAGCAAAAAAAGCCAAACCCGAAGAAGTTAAACAAAGGCAGGAAGAGCATAGCAAAGCTCTTAAGGAAAACAATGAAATAGCAGCTAAGCTTAGGGATGCCAGAAAAAAACTAGAAGAGGCTAAAAAAGCCGAAGGAATTTCATCTCAAGAAACTGGTACTTCAGCTATTGGTCAATCTTCAAGCCAAGCAAGTGTTGAGCAGCAAAAACCTCAGCAAGATATTGCTGAAGAATCAATCACAGAACAGGCAGAGCCTCAGGTGGTTGAAGAGCCAACAAAAGAAGAGCAGGTGGAAAATACCCAAGAAGAGAAAACACCTAATAGTTGGTGGAAGTACCTGCTAGCCATGATCGGCATTTCAGCCCTGTGCAGTGGCTGTGTGTTCTATATCTTGAACAAGAAGATTGACAACTTTAAATCAATGCTAAAAGCCGATAATCAATCTACTCAACGTATGCTCAATCAACGTCTTGACAATCTCGCAGTGAAGACCGACAGAATTGAGACATCTGTAGGCTCTGTTCGACAAGACATTAGGAATCGTGATCGGATTGTTGCCAATGAACCACAACGTCCAACTCCTTCTTATGGTCCGGCCACAGTTCAACCATCCCAACCCAAGCGTTCTACTGAATTCTTCTTAAGCATGCCCAGTACTGATGGCTCATGGAACGATGTGAGTACAGTTAATAAGCCTGGCCAGTGTCTATATGTGCTTAATTCGCCTGATGGCATAAATGGTACATTTAGAGTCATCAATGAACCTGTAGCTGTTCAGTCAATACTCATGGCTGTGGGTAAATATCTGTCTCCTGTCTGCCGCGTTACCAATACTGCGACCCAAGTGAGTGGTATTGTCACTGATGAACCTGGGGTTGCGGTTTTTGAAAACGGTACTTGGCGAATGACCAAAAAAGCCGTTGTTCATTATGTATAAGGCAATCACAATAAAAGTGATGAAAACTAAGATTATAATAATCATGATGGCACTCGCTGTTCTTGGGGGTATGCAGTCTTGCCGTTATCGTCCCCGGCACGGCAATTCGCGCCATTCGATGAGCCAAACTCATAGAGCGGAGCCGAGGCATTCAGAGTCTCGTCGAATTAGCAGTGGTGGAGACCAGCGCGTAAAAATCCGCCGTGAAGCAGGCGTAATGTTTATTCCTGTTGAGATTAACGGGATTCCTATGGATTTCATCTTTGACACAGGTGCTTCATCAGTAACCATCTCGCTTACTGAGGCTTTATTCCTTTACAAACAGGGAAAACTTACTGAAGATGACATCCTAGGCCAACAGGCTTTTCAAGATGCAACGGGAAGTATCTCAGTCGGAACAGTAATCAACCTTCGTAGTGTTGTGATTGGTGACAGAGAGGTGACCAATGTGCGTGCTACAGTGGTCGATAATCAAGAAGCGCCTCTACTCTTGGGCCAAACTGTGCTTGAGAACTTTGGTAAGGTAATCATTGACTATAGTAATAACTACATCACCTTTGAATAAAAAAGAATATGGAAATCAAGTGTCCCAAATGTAAGAAAAGATATGAAGTTGAAGACGCCGCTCCAGGTCAAGAGATACAGAGTATCTGTCCACGGTGCAGCAACCAGTTCAACTACGTGGTACCGGCACAAGCCATGGCTGCCATTATCCCAGCTATACCCACCCCCCCAGGTGTTTCACAATCTGAGGCGTCTCAAACCGAATTGATTAATACCCACCCATGCCCACAATGTAGATGTCAGGTTAATGACGGTGCATCTTACTGCCCCGGATGTGGTGCATATCAATTCGATGGACCAGACCCTAAAGCACAAGTCCAGGCTCAAACAGTTGTCCAACCACAGATTGTGTATGTGCAACAACCGCAGCCACAAATGAATAATGGGCGCATTCGCTTACACGACCGCAGCAAGACAGTTGCAGCTTTGTTGGCTCTCTTCCTGGGTGGCCTAGGCATACACAAGTTCTACTTGGGACAAATCGGCTTGGGAGTGCTATATCTCTTGTTCTGTTGGACTTGGATCCCCTCAATTATAGCATTTGTCGAGTTTATCATCTACCTTTGCACCAGCGATGCCGACTTTGACGCGAAATATAATTACCAATAAACGCCATATTCATGAACGTAAAGTGTCCTAATTGCCGATACAAGTTTGATGTCAATCCGACCGATGTCAACGAGAATAACGAGGTAAGTTGTTCATGCCCTCGTTGTGGTAAGTCATTTGCTACTGAGGTCAAGGGAGAATCCGTGTCCATGCCCCAAGCCGAAGTTCCTAAAGCGGATTCCCCAACGAGCGAAGAGAGAGTTCCTCAACAATCCCAATCTTCACAGGTGGAAGGAACAGAAATTGAAATCTATTACACAGCAATGAAGTGTATGGAGAGCGGGCGAGCCGAGGATGCGCGCCCATACGTGACAAGGCTGTTGCAGTTAAATCCAAATGAACCTCTCTATATCAAGTTCAAGGAACAGCTCGATCAGGCCGATGAGGCAAAACGTCGTGAGGAAGAGCGCATCAAGCAGTTATACTTCTCAGCAATGAAATGCATAGATAACGGTCAATTTGATCATGCCGAGACTCACATCAAGAGCCTGTTGGAAACCAATCCCGATGAACCCATGTACCTAAATTTGCGGGATAAGTTAGCTGAAGCAAAACGTATAGAAGCAGAGCATCAAAAACACTTGCGAGAACAAGAAGAAGCCCGCAAACTTGAAGAGGAACGACGTGAAGCACAGGAACTTTATGAAAAAGAACGAAAAGCGTTTGATGCAATGTTTTCTCGTGCTGAACTTGATACCGAGTTAATGAAAAAATACAATCTATCCGAAGCACAAGTGAATGAGGCAATAGATATTATCACATCATTGCCTCAGGAGGTCAAAGAACACCTAGCAAAATGGCCTCTCGACCAACTGGCTGATTGGTCAAGAATGCCCACAAATGAAAAACAACAATGGGCAGCAAACGCAAAAGAGCATCTGCTCACTCCTGAACAGAAACGACAAAGGGAAGAAGAACAACTTTATGAGAAAGCCAAGGATTACATCAATCAAGGGTTGTTGAATACAGCTCAAGACTACGTGGACAAACTTCTCGAAAAGAACCCTAATGACAAACGATTTCTAGCCTTACACCAGAAGCTTAACAATCGTGGTAATGATGCAAGTAATAGCAGTGGTAGTGGCTGCATGGTGGTAATCTTAGCAATCATTATCTCACTGGCATCTATCTTTGCATTTTAAAAACAATAAATAATAACTGGATATGAACGTAAAGTGTCCTAATTGCCGATACAAGTTTGATGTCAATCCGACCGATGTCAACGAGAATAACGAGGTAAACTGTTCTTGCCCACGTTGCGGGAAGGCCTTTGCAAGCGAATACATTCCTCCTGTTAACAAAACGGTTGAGACCCCTATAGATCCGCAAAACCTAGGTAACAACCACCCCCCAATGTTCTCAACACAAGAGCAGGAGGCTGATCTATATTATGCGCTCATGACACAAATGAAGGCGGGTAATTTCGGTGAGGCTGGTATATATTTGGAAAAACTATTGTCTTTGAAGCCTGGTGAGCCTGTTTACCTCAGCATCAAGGAGCAATTGGATGGTATCAAGCAGTCATTCCTTCTTGCAACTAAATTCATCCAAACAGGAGAACTTGATAAAGCGGAGCCGCACATCAACAGTTTGTTGCAAATACGCCCTGACGAACCCATGTACTTGAATTTGAAGGAAGAATTGGACAAGGCCCAGCGTATCGAAGCACAACGTAAGGAACAGCAGCGTCAACAAGAGAAAGCACGGCGCCTAGAGGAGGAACGACACAGGGAACAGCAACGCCTTGAGGAAGAACGTCGCAGGGAACAACAACGACTTGAAGAGGAACGTCGCAAGGAACAACAACGGCTTGAAGAGGAACGTCGTAGGGAACAGCAACTTCTCGAGGAGGAACAGCAACAGCGTGAAGACAACCGAAAAGCATTGAATAAAATGCTAATAGGTCTGGGCATGAGCCATGAGTCATGGATGGAACTCAATCTTAACGATGAACAAGTCCAAGAGACAATTGATATCATTAACTCACTGCCACCTGAACTTGAATCCACTTTTGCAGAAATGCCCAGCGGTCAGTTGGTCGCTTGGGTAAAATTGCCCACGACCAATAAACGTCAATGGGTGAAGCAGCAAAAAAAGAATCCATTATCAAACATTATTGATCAACAAACCTATAAAAAAGCTTTTGATTACTATATGAATCAAGGTTTATATGATGCAGCTCGCCACTATTTGGACAAATTATTGGAACTGAATCCTATTGATACAGAATATCTGAAATTAAAAGAGGATTTGGATAGCAAAAGTAGTAATCCTGTCAAAGAATACAAGAGTAGTGGAAGAGGATGTATGGTGGTAATCTTAGCAATCATTATCTCACTGGCATCTATCTTCGCATTTTAATAACAATAAATAATAACTGGATATGAATGTTAAGTGTCCTAATTGCCGATACAAGTTTGATGTCAATCCGACCGACGTCAACGATAATAACGAGGTAGGTTGTTCATGCCCTCGTTGTGGGGCCAGCTTTACAAGTCAATATATCGCTCCGGCTACTGAGTATGTTGATAATCAGATTCAACAACTCGCTCTTGATAAAAATCGCATTTCGCAACCAGATGTCACTCAAGACCAAGAGGCTGATATGTACTTTGCTGTCATGAAACGAATGAAAGCCGGTCAATATGAAGAGGCCGGAGACTATTTATCAAAGTTGCTGGAACTGAAGCCAAATGAGCCAATATATCTCAATATTAAGGAACAACTAGACGGTATTAAACATTCATACCTACTTGCGACCAAGTACATACAGTCTGGAAATCTTGACCAAGCAGAGCTTCTTGTAAACAAACTACTTGAAATAAGCCCGAATGACCCAATGTATTTGAGTCTAAAAGATGAACTCAATGAAGCTCAACAGAAGCAAGAAGAAAAAAATAGGCAGCGTGAAGAAGCAAACAAAGCAATTGAACGCAAAAGAAGAGATGAGCTTGAAAAAAAAGTAGACATTGCATCAAAGTTATTGCATATTAAACTTCCAAAATCAGACATATTAACAGATGTCGTTGGGAATTTAAATGAGTCTCAACTAAAGGAAACTAGTGAACTAATTCAAGAGATGCCTGATTACCTAAAAAGTTATTTAGAGAAACAACCTGGCGACTTTCTCTCAGAGTGGTTCAAAAACTCAATGGCTGAGAAAAGACAGTGGATTGCCATTAATAAGTCAAAACTAATGCCGCCAGAGGTTTCTCGTAAGATTCAAGAGGACCAACTCTATAGGGCTGCAAATGACCATCTTATGCGAGGGGAATTCGATAAAGCTCGAGATAGTGTGAACAGATTATTGGAAATGAATCCAAACGATAGCCGATATCAAGATTTATACCTAAAGTTAGGCTCTCATACAAATAGCGCTAGCGGTTGTATGGTGCTCATCTTAGCTGTTATTATCTCTATTGCGTCTATCATTGTTTTATAAAGCTTATGAACGTTAAATGCCCGAATTGCCGATACAAGTTTAACATTGACATCCATTCAAGTGATGGCAGTGAGCAAGAGTGTGTTTGTCCTCGTTGCGGTAACAAATTCACAATCCTAGTTCCTGAGCATGATCTCAAAATAGTTCCTGCCCCCGTATCTACCGATCGATCTGAAGATATCAAACAATTGTCACCTGCTACTATTAAGCAGCCGATACTCAACGAAGAGCCAACGTATCAATCGGAACCAACTGTTGTACAATATCAGTATGATGAAGATGATAGCAATGGGAACAGATTAGGTCTCATTGTTGCAATCGTATTAGGTGCGCTAGCCATTTTGGGCATTGGCGGCTGGTTATGGTATGACAGCGAAATGAAGCGAACCGAACTGGAACGTCAATTAGCTATACAGGCTGAGCAAGCACGCCAAGACTCCATAGCTAGGGCAGAAGAAATGGAGAGGGTCCGCCAAGACTCAATTCGTCAAGCTCAGGAGCGTGAACGTGTTGAAAACGCGCGCGCATCTTATATTGCGTTACTCGACAGATATAATGCCCGATATGGGGATGATTACCCAAACTGCTATTTCCTCTATGACATTACAGGTGACGGGATGCCGGAACTGTGGATTGAATCAGGTACATGTGAGGCTGATTATGAGATGCACATCTATACCCTGGCTGATGGAGTGGCAAAGATGATTCATTCTACAGACTATAGCCATGCAAGTTGCTACAAGGGTGATAATTATATTATCATTACACATTGTCATATGGGATATGCTTACTGGTACAAGATTTCATTTGATGGCTCAAAAATTGTCGAGAAAAAGGTTTTTGATCAAGAATTGGCTGAAGATGAATATGAATACACCGAACCAGATGAAACCTATGTGAGCACCTATCTACAAACAGAACATGATCCAATCAATGCATACATTAAATAATTTACTATTCATAATATCATTGTCATGAACATTAAATGTCCCAAATGTCGATTCAAGTTCGAGGTTACAGCCCCTCCTGAGGGTGGTGCCATCGAATGTATTTGCCCACGATGTGGGAATAAATTCACCCATGACTTTCCAGTGCCTGAGAGACCAGCACCATCTGAACAAGATCCTGAAAAGGGTTCGCAAACAAACTCAAAGCCAGAACAAGACATCACATCTCAAACTAAATCAGTAGCTCCACAAGAAGTGACGCCTCCTGAGCCTAAGGTTGAATATGTCGCAGAAGATTGTGATGAGGGCAATTCCAAAACTACTTTGTGGATTATCCTTGGAGC
>Ga0247611_10005424_pt1 | contig 16883 bp, 12 predicted proteins | sample 177DNAGHGhighgp2_FD_192422 | JGI IMG/M metagenome (GOLD analysis project Ga0247611, IMG submission 192422) | Sheep rumen microbial communities from Palmerston North, Manawatu-Wanganui, New Zealand - 1770 DNA GHGhigh gp2 | ecosystem: Host-associated > Mammals > Digestive system > Stomach > Rumen... | reverse complement strand
AAGAAGTTGAAAGATAGTTAGCCCAAAGAAATTAATAAGTATGTAAATAAGCTATCTAAAAAATATTTGGATAGCTTATTTAATAGGAGGAAAGATGGCAAGTAATTCTAATAGAATGAATAAAGTTAATGAGCAAATTAAAGAAGAAGTTAGCAAAATAATTTCTTTAGAATTAAAAGATCCACATCTAACAGGTATGATTACAGTTACATCTGTAAAAACAACTCCCGATTTTAGATTTGCTAAAATCTATGTTAGTATGATTGGAGAAAAAAATAAAAAAGAAAATTTAAGAATTTTAAAACAATCAAGTGGCTTTATTAGAAGTTTGATAGCTCATAGAATTAATTATAGAGTTACACCAGAACTTGTATTTGTTTTTGATGATTCATTAGAATATGGTGCAAGAATTGATTCTATTTTGGCGGATATTGCGAATGACTTAAAACCAAAGAATAATACATAGATATGGAGGAAATATTGTGACTTTAGATAATATTTTAGAAGAAATAAATAAAGCAAATTCTATTGTTTTAATGGCACATGAAAATCCGGATGGAGATGCAATTGGAAGTTGTTTATCTTTTTATTTAGCATTAAAACAATTAAATAAAAATGTTGATGTGTTAGTAAAAAAATATGCTGCATGTTATGATTTTATGCCAGGAATAAAAGATGTTAAAAGCTCTACGGACGTAGAAGTATATGATTTAGCAATTTGTTTAGATTGCCCTGAGATTAATAGAGTTGATAAAGAATTTAAACAATATTTTGATAATGCTAAAGTTAAAGTCGAATTTGATCATCATGCTAGAAATACTATGTTTGGAGATTTTAATGTGGTAGATCAAACTTCTCCAGCGGTTTGTCAAATATTAGCTAGTTCATTTGAATATATGCAATTTGAATTAACTAAGGACATAATTACAAATCTGATGGTTGGAATCATCACAGATACAGGCGGATTTAGACATTCTAATACTAACCAAGATGCTTTTGATTTTGCAAGTTTTGCACTAAGTAAAGGTGTGAATATTGAAAAAATATATAGAGCTACTTTGACAACTATAACTCCACAAAAATTTGAATTGCAAAAACTAGCAATGGATAGAATGGAATTTTTTGCAAATGGTAAGATAGCTTTTACATATGAAACTTTTGCAGATGATAAAGCTATTGGAACTGCTCCAGGAGATAATGAAGGAATTGTAGAAATTGGCAGAACTATTCAAGGCGTTGAAGTTTCTATCTTCTTATATGAAAGAGAAGATGGATATAAAGCGTCATTGCGTTCAAATGATTATGTGGATGTTTCTGAAATTTGTATGACTTTTGGTGGAGGAGGACATCTTAAAGCTGCTGGAGTTACTCTAGAAATGTCTTTTGAAGAAGCTAAAAGCGCTATAGTTAATGAAACAATAAAATATATTAAATAGAGTTTTTAATCTTTAATTTCATTTTGGGATGAAGTTAAAGATTTTTTTTATTTGTTGTTGTTAATAAAAAACCCTTATGATATAATACCAAAAGAATTAATCAAAGGACGTTTGGAAGGGAATAAAATGCTTGAAAATTTTTTATTTATCTTAATAGCATTCTCTTTATTTATAATAATATTTTCAAAAATTATAAAGAAGGATGACACAACATATTTAGTTCTATTATTATTCCAATTTGTTGGTATTGCTATAGATTTTTCAGAGCTTAATCTTGGTAGAAGATATAGTACTACAATAGTAATAATAAGATATTTATTTGCTATTATTTTACCAATTGCAGTTATTGTTCTTGAAATTAAAGATTTCGATTTTGCAGAGATTTTGAGAGTATTAATGGCAAAAATATATTTATTATTTGGTAATAATAAAAAAGCTAAAGATTGTTTAGGAAAATTAGTCACAATAAATCCTAATAGCTATTATGGTCACAAAATGTTAGCAGAAATTTATGAACAAGAGGGTGGAATGCGTAAAGCTATTGATGAATATGTTACCGTTATAGATATTAAGGGAAATAGTTATCAATCATATTTTAAAATATCTAAATTGCTTAATGAATTAGGCAAAAAAGATGAAGCAATTCAAATGCTTACAAAATTGATAAAGAATAAACCAGAAATGATCGAAGCCACATATTTATTGGGTGATTTACTAACAGAAAGTGAAAGATTCAAAGAAGCTGCAAATGTTTATGAATCAGCTTTGAGATATTATCCAGGAGATTTTGATTTATACTATAATTTGGGAATTGTTTATACAAGATTAAATAATTTTCAAGTGGCAAAAGAAATGTATGAAAAAGCAGCAAAGATTAATTCAAGAAATTTTGCTTTGAAATATAGTTTAGGACAAATAGCGTTGATTGAACAAGAGATAGAATTAGCAGAAGCATATTTTAACGAAGTAACAGAGGATGAAGAATTAAGTCCCGAAGCATACTATCAATTAGCTAGAATAGCTGCAATTAAAGGAGAAAATAATAAAGCTATTCAACTATTAAACAGAGCAATTAATTTGGATGGTAGGTTATTAAAGAGAGCATCTAAGGAAAAAGTATTTAAGGATATAAGGCAATCTATTTCTGTTTCTGTTAATATGGGAGAAGAAAAACCTAAACATGAGAAGAAGCAAAATCCTAATAGTCATATTTTGGCAGAACAGGAAGATTTAGCAAGGAAGTATTTGGATGCTACTAATTCATTAATTGAAGATATGAGCGAGAATTCTTCACGTCAAGAAACAGCTGAACGTGTTACAAATTTGATTAATACTCAAACAAATAAAAAGAGTTTAGAAGAATTTGAAAATAAAAATCAAGATTTGGGATTTGTGGAAAAGCCTACATTAAATAAAGATAAAATGCAATCTCAATATGATCAATTAATTCAAGAAGAAGAAAGAAAAAAGCAAGAAGAGAAGCGTAATGAATATAAAGAACAAATGAAAAAAGCTGAAATGTTAAAGATGCAAGATGAAAAGCTTAAAAAGGATAATGAAAATTTTGAAAATGTTCAAAAAAGATATGAACAAACAATTAAAAAGATTCAAAATGTGTATTTAAAAAAGTCTAATAAAAGTTATAAGCTAGAACGTGTGGAAGACACAGAACGCACAGACAACAATGGAATTACAGAAATGAATACTTTAGATCAAAACAAAAGAATAAAAGGAGAATAACTCCGAGGAGAGGTGATTTTTTTGGAAAAAGCAATTTCAGTTGTAGGGGGAGACTTAAGAATAATTAAGGTAGTAGAAATGCTACTAAGGGATGGTTACAAGGTTTATACATACGGAATGGAGCTATCAGAAGAGTTAATGGATATACAAGAATTAGAAATGTGTCCAACACTTGATGAAGCTGTAAAAAATGCTAAAATTGTACTAGGCCCAATACCATTGACGAGTGATAGAAAAAATCTATCAATGCCATTTAGTAATATTAAACTACCAATTGAAGAATTTGCTCAAAAAGTAGCTAATAAAACATTGATTGCAGGCCATTATCCTGAAACAATGAAAAAGGATTTAAAAGAAAATAATATTAACTTTATTGATATTGCTAAAAGGGAAGAATTTGTGGTATTAAATGCTATAGCAACAGCAGAGGGAACTATACAAATTGCGATGGAAGAAACTCAAAGAACAATTCATGGAAGCAAAATACTAGTAATGGGGTTTGGAAGAATTGGTAAAGTATTAGCTAAAATGTTATCAGGTCTAGGTGCCGAAGTTTATTGTGAAGCAAGACGTGATGATGATTTGGCATGGATTAAAGTATATGGCTATAAGCCAATACATTTGATGAATTTGGATAATTATTTGGATAAGTTTGATATCATAATCAATACTATACCATTCCAAGTTTTAGATGATGAAAAACTTGATTTGGTTAGAAAAGATGTAGTAATAATTGATTTAGCATCTAATCCTGGTGGTGTTGATATCAAAGCTGCTAAAAATCGAGGTATTAAATTAATATGGGCACTATCTATTTCTGGTAAAGTTGCGCCATTAACTTCAGCTGAGTATATAGTTGAAACATTGTATCATGTATTAAAAGAGTTATAATAGGAGGAAGAAAATGACAATAGTTCAAGCAATTATTTTAGGTATAGTACAAGGTTTAACAGAGTTTTTACCTGTATCGAGTTCGGGACATTTAAATGTGTTTCCATGGCTTTTTAAATGGGGACAAATGCCAGATTCATTTGATGTTGCATTACATTTAGGAACTTTATTAGCATTGGCAATATATTTCTTCAAAGATTGGATTTCATTAATTAAAGGTGGATATAAATCAGCGATAAAAAAAGAAAAGAGTACCGAAGGAAAAATATTTTGGTATCTAGTGGCAGGAACAATACCTGCAGGAATCTTAAGTTTGGTTTTAGATGAAATTAGTGAAAAAATAATTGGTGAAAATCTAAATCTTGAGATGTTATTAATAGCAATAGCACTAATGGTAATGGGACTTTTATTATATTATGTGGATAAAAAAGCAAAATCTACAGTTGAATACAAAGATATTACTTTAAAACAATCAATTATTATAGCTGTATCACAAGCTATTGCAGCAGCTTTTCCAGGAGTATCTAGATCAGGTATTACAATGACAGTTGCTAGAATGTTAAATATAGATAGAGAAAGTTCAGCAAAATTTTCATTTATGTTAGCAGCACCAATTACATTTGCTGCTGTTGCAGTTAAAATCAAAGATTTTACTTTTGATGCACCATTTTTCTTGGGCGTATTATCTAGTTTTATAGTTGGTTTGTTATGTATTAAATTCTTGTTAAAATATTTAAAGAATGGTAGTTTTAAAGGTTTTGCTATATATAGAATAGTATTTGGTTTATTGATAGTAAGTCTATTCTTTATAAGAATGTTTTAATAATTTAGTATTAGGGGGCGATGAAATAAGTTCATCGTCTTTTTTTATGTCAAAAAGGAGAAGATATGAAAGATTTTTTAAATAATTGGTTTTCTAAAATAAATATTAGTTATTCTAAAAAGAAATATTTGTTAGAAAAATATAAATCTATTGAAATAATATGGAATTATAAGATGAATAAACTTAAGGAAGAAAATAATTATTTGGATGAGCATGATTTAAATAATATTTGTTCAAGTAAATCAGTAGAGAGTTTAATTAAAGATGCAGACATGATTAAAGAGAATTCTATAAATACAATAAGTATTTTAGATGAAATATATCCAGAAAAATTAAAAAGAATTACAGCACCACCACTTATTCTTTTTTATAAGGGAAATATAAATCTATGTAATGAAGATTCTATAGGAGTAATTGGAACTAGAGATGCCACTGAATATGGAAAGAAAATAAGTATAGATATTTCAAAATATATTGCCGATAATGGAATTGTTGTGGTAAGTGGGATGGCTTACGGTATAGATAAATATGCCCATATGGGAGCAATTCGTGGAAAAAGTCATAAAACAATAGCAGTTTTGGGGAATGGTTTATTAGAAGAAGATATTTACCCTAAAGTTAATATTACATTATATAATTCAATTATAAAAAGTGGAGGACTTGTGCTATCTGAATATTCAATCTATACTAAGGCTTCAAAAGAAAAGTTTCCAGCAAGAAATAGAATTATTGCAGGATTAAGTGATAAAGTGATTGTTGTTGAAGCGGGTCTACGAAGTGGAACCTTTATTACGGTAGATTTTGCCTTAGAATATGGTAAAGAGGTGTTTGCGGTTCCAGGCGGTATTTATTCATCCAAATCAATTGGCTGTAATTATCTTATTAAAGAAGGTGCGAATGTGGTTTGCAACATAAAAGATATCTTATAAAAATATATACCATTTGTTGAATAAAATATTTTTTATGATATAATAACAACGTAATTTTATGTTTCGATAAAGAATTTAAGCTCAAACCTTTTTAGGAGGACAATTTATGAGTAATAAAGATAAGGATAAGGATAGTACAAGAAGAGTAAGAACAGTAAAGAAAAGAAAAAAAACTAGTACTAAAAAGAAAGAACTTGATAAAACAAGAATAATGTCTTTGTTAGATGAGGATGATGAGCCAAAAAAGGCTACTATAAACCGAAAAAAGAGTATCTCTACTAAAGATGGTAAAGATACTAAAAAAGGCAAGAAGAAAGTCATCAAAAAGGATAAAACCAGAACCAGATCAGGAAAGAAAAAGTTTAAATATAGACATCCAAGAATTGCTACTATTATACGTATAGTATTAATTATTTTAATTCTTTTAATCATTATAGGAATAGCCATTGCAATCGGATCTGTTTATGGTTTCTTTGGTGATGAATTAAAGATTAGCAAAGAAGATTTAGTATTAAAATATGAGAATTCTATAGTTTATGATTTAGATGGAAATGAAATAGCAACTTTAAGTTCTGGTACAAAAAGAAAAAGTGTTAGTATGTCAGAGATGAGTCCATATCTACCAAAAGCATATGTAGCTATAGAGGATGAGAGATTTTATTCTCATGGTGGTGTTGACATTTTAAGAACTGGTAGAGCAACTGTAAACTATATTCTTCATGCAGGAAAATCAAAGTTTGGTGGTAGTACAATAACTCAACAATTGGTTAAAAATATAACTGAGGATAAGGAGAAAACATCTTCAAGAAAAATTAAAGAAATGGCCAAAGCTATACAAGTTGAAAGATTATTGACAAAAGATCAAATTTTGGAATTATATCTAAATACTATATTTATTGGGGGCAATGATGTAAATGGAGTGGCTTTAGGAGCTATATACTATTTCAATAAAGATGTAAAAGATTTAACTTTAGCACAATGTGCATTTTTAGCAGGAATTAATAGCCAACCTAACTTCTATAACCCATTTGCAGATAAGAATAAAGATGAAAATGGAAATCCTTCAATTCCAGCCTTACAACAAGCTCAAGCTAAAACAAGAGTTGTTTTAGGTAAAATGCTTGAATTAGGATTTATTACAAGAGAAGAATATGATAATGCTATGGATGAAACTAACACAGGTTTACTATGTTTTAACCATGGCGATGGTGCATCAAGCACAGTTGAAATTTCATATCATACAGAAGCTGCAATTGATCAAGTAATTAATCAATTAATGCAAGAAAAGGGAATGACAAAAGATATGGCTGAAGTGTATGTACTAAGCGGTGGTCTTAGAATTTATACAACTCAAAACAGCCATTTACAAAATATTGTAGAGAATACATTAATAAATAAAGCATATGTTATAACAACTATGTCAGGAAGCAAAGACGGAAATCCTCAACAAGCAATGACCTCTTTTACTATTATAGATCATGCTAAAGGACAAGTAGTAGCTTGTGGAGCTGGAACTAAGGAAGAATTGAAGAAGACTAAATTGGGATACTTTAATATTCCAACAGAATTGAAGAAACAAACAGGTTCTTCAATGAAACCATTAGCTGTAATTGCTCCTGGACTAGAATCTGGAAGATTAACAGCGGCAACAACATTTATTGATGCTCCAACAAATTTTGGCGGATATCAACCTAAAAACTATTATGCCGGTTATAGAGGTCCAATGACAATGAGATATGCTATCCAGATTTCAGCAAATATTCCAAATGTTAAAGGTCTTTCATATACTGGTTTAGATTATTCAAAAGAATTTTTAAGCAAAATAGGAATAGATAATCTTGCAAATGAAGGTTTAGGTTTAGCTCTTGGAGGACTAGAAAATGGTGTATCAACGCTTCAAATGGCAGAAGCATATTCAATGATTGCTAATGGAGGTTTATATATTGAACCAACATTCTACACAAGAGTAACTGATAAAGATGGAAATACTATTTTAGAGCCACATCAAGAATCATATCAAATGATGAGCCCACAAAATGCTTATATAGAAAAAGATATTTTAAGATCTGTTGTAACAAGCGGTACAGCAACTTATTGTGCAATTAGAGGAATGGATGTTGCTGCCAAAACTGGTACAACAAATGGCGATTATGATAGATGGTTATGCGGATTTACTGCATATTATACTGCTGCTTGTTGGTATGGATATGAGTATTCAGCAGAAGTACACGCTTCTGGTAACCCAGCAGGAAAAATATGGGCAAATGTTATGACCCAAGTACATAATGGTCTACCAGGTGCTGGATTTGTTAGACCAGATGGAGTTGTAGCGGCTCAAATATGTACTATTACAGGCCATATTGCAGGTCCAAGCTGTACAAGTAGAGGAACAGAATTATTTGTAGCAGGACATTTACCAGCAGCTTGTAGTGGACATAGTGGAGGAGCTGTAATTTGTAAAGATAGTGGTTTATTAGCAAATCAATATTGTCCAAATAAATCAACATTATATTCAGGTATGTCTCCAGAGGAAAAGGAAGGAAATTGGACAACTAGTGGTTATTCAAATGGAAAAGCACCAACTGCAACATGTACTATACATAAAGCACCTGCGCCAACACCAACTCCTACACCAACGCCAACTCCTACACCAACACCGGAGAAAAAAGATACAACTACAACTAAACCATCAACAGATACTACAACTAAGCCATCAACAGGTACTACAACTAAGCCATCAACAGATACAACCAAACCATCGACAGACACAACTAAACCACAAGACAAAACACCATAATAGAAAAGGAAGTTAGAATGGATTTATATTTATTTAATTCTTTAGGAAGAGAAAAACAAATTTTTAAATCAATAAATAATGGTGAGGTTCGCATGTACTCTTGCGGACCTACCGTTTATTATAATGCACATATTGGTAATCTAAGAGCATATCTTTTTATGGATAATTTAAGAAGAGTCTTAAAATATAATGGATATGAACTAAAGCATGTTATGAATATTACTGATGTCGGCCATATGACTTCAGACGCTGATGAAGGCGAAGATAAAATGATGAAAGCCGCTAGACGCGAAAATAGAAGTCCATGGGATATTGCTAAAGATTATACAGAAAAGTTTTTAAAAGACATCGATAGATTACATATTGAAAGACCAGAGATAATAGCCAAAGCAACCGAGCATATCGATTGTATGGAGGAATATGTAAAGAAAATAATTGAAAATGGATATACATATAATACTGAGCAAACGGTTTATTTTGATACATCAAAGCTTAAGAATTATGGAATCTTGTCTGGAAAAGTAATAGATGAACAAAAGGCAGGAGCTAGAGTTGAATTAGATTCTGGTAAAAAGAATATTTCTGATTTTGCATTATGGATTAAAGCTCCAAAAGAGCACATAATGCAATGGGATTCTTTCTTTGGGAAATCATATCCAGGATGGCACTTAGAATGTTCTGCTATGGGATACAAATATCTGGGCAAACATTTTGATATACATACTGGTGGTATTGATCATATTCCAATTCATCATGAAAACGAAATAGCTCAAGCAATGGGATTTTGCGGTCAAATACCAGCTAATTATTGGATACATGTTAATTTTCTTACAGTTGATGGAAATAAGATGTCAAAGAGTTTGAATAACTTATATACAATAGACGAATTAGAAAAAATGGGATATGAACCATTAGTATATAGAATGTTTAATTTCTCTTCATCATATAGAGCTCAAATTAACTTTACGTTTGATGCTATGGATTCAGCGAAAATAGCTCTTGAAAGATTAAGAGAAGGTTATTTAAAACACTCTAATGGTACAGAGGATGTATCAGATGAAGAGATTAATAATCTAGAAGAACAATTCCATAAAGCTATCAATGATGATCTTAATATGCCTGTTGCAATGAGTGTAGTGTGGAATGTGATAAAAAATCCTGTTAAATCAAAAAAATTTAAGGATTTATTATTAAAGTTTGACCAAGTTTTAGGATTTGATTTGAAGAATTATACAGGTAAAGAACAAAAAGAAATTCCGCAAGAAGACTTAGATTTGGTAGAATTAAGAAATCAAGCTAGAAAAAATAAAGATTGGAAAGAATCAGATAGAATTAGAGATATATTATTATCTAAAGGATATTCTGTTAAGGATACTCCAGAAGGTACACAAATATCTTAAGTATAGGATAATAGAAAGGTTAGTTATTAACTATGAGAATTTTGCAACATACTAAAGAAGATGAGGCAAAGTATTTAGAGTTTATACAAAAACATGATAGAAGTAATTTTCAACAATCATTGGAATGGGGAAATATAAAAACTAGTTGGATAAAGGAAGTTGTTGTTTCAGAAGATAATAACGGAAATATAGTTGGTTCATTATGTATATGGATTAGAAAAATTCCTATTTTTGGAAATATTATGTATTCAGCTAGAGGGCCGATTTGTGATATACATTCCAAAGAAGTTTTAAAAGATTTAGTTGAAGGTGCTAACGAATTAGCAAAAAAATATCATGCTTTTGTATTGCGTGTTGAACCAGATATTAAAAAAACAGATAAACAATTTAGAAATATAGCCACAGATGTTGGATTTCAAATAAAAGATGATAGTAAAAACTTTTTAGATGAAATACAACCAAGATTTGTATTTCAACTAAATATTAAGGGAAAAACTGCAGATCAAGTATTAGCTGCATGTCACTCAAAAACAAGATACAATATTAGATTAGCCACAAAAAAAGGTGTTGTCATCAAAGAAGGCAAACGAGAAGATTTAAAAGATTTTCATAAGATTATGATAGAAACAGGAAAACGTGATGACTTTATAATACGCTCATTAGAGTATTTTGAAAAAATGTGGGATGAGCTTGTTCCAAAAGGATATATGAAATTATTAATGGCTTATCATGAAGATAAACCAATTGCAGGAATAATTCCAATTATGTTTGGAAATAAAGTTTGGTACCTATATGGAGCAAGTTCAAATAGTCATAGAAATTTGATGCCAAACTATTTACTTCAATGGACTATGATACAAGAAGCTATCGAAAGAAAAGCGGCTGTTTATGATTTTAGAGGTGTATCAGGAGTTGTAGGTGATGGGCTATATAGATTTAAAAGTGGATTTGGAGCAGAGTTTATAGAATTTATTGGAGAAATTTATATACCATATCATCCAACCAAATACAAATTATATAAATTTGCAGAAAAGTGTTTTAGAAAATTTAGAAAATTAAAAAAGAAGTTGTTAAAATAGTACATATGAATAAGGAGTAAAAATGGAAGATAAAAAATCTCTTAATTTCTTTGAAAGAATTTATTATTCAATTTTCAAATTTGATAAGTACGACATGTTTTTAGAAGAAAAGAAAAGTATTGCTACGAGATATATTTTAATTTTAACACTTTTAGCTACTTTATTAATAAGTTTTATTGAAGTATTTACTTTTATAAAGGTATATGACAGAGGAAGAGAGTATGTCTTACAAGATAAATTGCCACAATTTATATACAAAGATGGAAAATTGCATTTTTCAGAGAAAGTTGAAAACTATGACGAACAAGTTAATTATTATTTTTTAGCTGATACAAATAATCTTAATGATGAGCAAAAAAAGGAAATCTTAAATAAAACAATTGACTATAGGTATGCACTTATATTATTTGAGGATAAGGTTGTTTTTTCAGTAAATGGATTTTCCACTTCATATAATATTGCAGATTATTCTGAAGCGTTAGATATTAGTGAATTGAATAATCAAGAATTTATTAAAATTATGAATTCTCTATCATCAATTAAGGTATTTGGAATGGTATTTGGAATGGTAGGAATTTCAATGTATATTGCCCAAATACTAGCTACATTTATGAATATTTTATTATTGTTCTTATCAGGTATATTGATTTGTAGATTTATCAATTTAGTATTAAATAAAAGTGCAATATACAATATTACATGTTATTCAATTACATTATCTATTGTCATAACACTTCTTTATAATATATTCTATTTTATTACTAATCGCGAAATTACTAATATGGATACTGTATATCTAATTCTAGCATATATATATTTGATAGCATCTTTATTTATTATTAAACAAGAAGTTTCAAAACAAAAAATTGAAATTAAAAAAACAATAAAAAATATTAATATCGAAAAAGGTAAGACAGTTGAAGAATTAGAGAAAGAAAAAGAAGCAGCTAAGGAAGAAAATAAAAAGAAAAAAGAAGAGAAGAAAGAACAAAAAGAAGATAAAGAATCGGACTTATCTTCTAAAAAAGTACCTAATAATGGAGAACCAGATGGTTCAGAAATATAGCATATAATGAAAGGAAGTAAAATGAACGAAAAAAAACCTAACAAAAAAAGTAATATGTTGCCTATTGTATTGTCAATAATTGTTGGTATTTTGATAATAGCAGTATTAGGATTCATATATTATACTCAAGGTCAAAAAGCCAAAGAAAGAGAAATGGCTTATACAGAATTGCTTGAAGCTATTACAAATAAAGAAGTTGAAGAAATTAAGATGTCAACAGGAAGTTATCAAGTTAAGGTAATATTAAAAGGAGAAGGCGAAGAATCAGATAGAACTAAAACTGTTTTAGTTCCAAGTGTTCAAGCTTTTACTGAATATATTCAAGAAAAATTTGATAATAAAGCTACAGATTTTAAGTTAATTCAAGATTCTGGAAACAAAATATTAGCAACATTAGGGGGGCTTATTTCATTTATACCTACAATGCTATTGATTATACTTGTTTTAATGATGTTTAAAATGCAAGGTTTTGGCGATAGCAGTAAAATTTATGGTGGAGATGAGAATCAAGATACTGGTGTTAAATTTTCAGATGTAGCTGGATTAGCTGAAGAAAAAAATGAATTAGTTGAAATAGTTGATTTCTTGAAAAATCCAAAAGAATATAGCAAGATGGGAGCTAAGATTCCAAGAGGTATCTTATTATATGGGAAACCTGGAACTGGTAAAACATTAATTGCAAAAGCTATTGCTGGTGAAGCTGGCGTTCCATTTATTTCAATGAGTGGTTCTGAATTTGTTGAAATGTTTGTAGGTCTAGGAGCTTCAAGAGTAAGAAAATTATTCGAAAAAGCTAAAAAAATGTCACCATGTATTATATTTATAGATGAGATTGATGCAATTGGTTCTCGTAGAACATCAAGTACTGGTGCAGAGTCTGAAAATAATCAAACATTAAATCAATTATTAGTTGAGATGGATGGTTTTAATAGTGATGAAACAGTTATTGTTTTAGCTGCTACAAATAGACCTGAAATGTTAGATAAAGCATTATTAAGACCAGGAAGATTTGATAGACAAATAACAATTCCAGCGCCAGATATGAATGATAGACAACGTATCTTGGAATTACACGCTAAGAATAAAAAAGTATCATCAGAAGTCGATTTCAAAGACTTAGCAGGCGATACAGCAGGATTTACTGGAGCAGAACTTGCTAATATTTTAAATGAAGCTGCAATTGTTGCAACAAGAAAGAAACATAAAGAGATAATGCAAGAAGATTTAGATTTTGCTGTTAAGAAAATAACAGTTGGATTAGAAAAAGCTAATAGAATTGTTTCAGATAAAGATAAAAAATTAACAGCATATCATGAAGCAGGACATGCAGTAGTAAGTAGATTTTTACCTACTCAAACTGAAGTTAAGGAAGTTTCTATTATTCCAAGAGGTGTAGCTGGTGGATATACAATGTATAAAACAACTGAAGACAAATACTATGTATCTAAAACAGAGCTTCTTGAAAAAATGGTAGCTTTAATGGGTGGTAGAGCAGCAGAAAAAATTATTTTAAATGAGATTTCAACAGGAGCAAGTAATGATATTGAAGTAGCAACCAATATTGCTAAAGATATGCTTACAATATATGGAATGAGCGATAGCTTAGGACCAATTTCACTAAAAGTTGATGAACCAATGGAAGCACAAGTATTTGGCGAAAAAGTAATGAATGAAGTTGGAAATCAAATTAGAGATCTTGTTGATAATGCATATAAAGAAGCGCAAAAGATATTAAAACATCATATGGATGAATTACATGCAATTGCCCAAACATTAATTGAGAAGGAAAAAATAAATGAGGAAGAATTTAATAGCTTCTTCGAATAAGATATGTGGGATTAAATAATAATGAAAAAAATTAAAGTTAATTCTAGTTTTAATGATAAAAAAGTAAGTGACGTAATTTTTTATTATTATCCTAATCTCAATCCAAATCAATTGTTTAAAGCTTTTAGAAAAAGAGATATTAGGATAAATAATGTTAAAATATCTAAAGATACAGTAGTAAAAGCAAATGATGAAATTACTATTTATATCATAGATTCGATTCTAGAAAATGACAAAAAAGTAGTTGTGATATATGAGGATGATAATATTTTAGTAGTTGATAAACCGGATTACATAAATGTTGTCGAAAATGATGAAAGTATAACACTTACAAAGCTTTTGAAGAAAAAGTATGGAGAGTCAATTGAACCATGCCATAGAATTGATCGAAATACTAAAGGATTAGTTATTTTTGCTAAGAACCAAAAATCTTTAGACGAGATGAAAAAGTTATTCGCTAACCATAAGATAAACAAGTTTTATCTAGCTTTGGTTAGCGGAACTTTTGTGGATAAACATAAAGTATTAAATGCATACTTGTTTAAGGATAGTAGAAAATCAATGGTATATATTTCTGATTTTTATAAAGAGGGATATAAACCAATTACTACTGAGTATTATGTTTTAAAAGAAGACTTGGGTAATAATACTTCACTTTTAGAGATATTATTACATACTGGAAGAACACATCAAATACGTGCTCATCTAGCTCATGTTGGCCATCCGATAATAGGTGATGGAAAATATGGTGATAATCAAATCAATAAAAAATTTTCAAGAAAGACGCAAGAATTGTTTGCATATAAAGTAGAGTTTAATCTGTTTGGCAAAGATTACAAAATTGAATTGCCAAATTATGAAAAATTGTTTTAATAAAAATTAATTCGAGGTGTATATATGGAAAATAATTGGTATAACTTGAGTGTAAGTGAAGTAAGCAAAAAACTTGATACTGATTTAGAAAAAGGCTTAAAAGCAGAAGAAGTAGAGAAGCGTCAAGCTCAATATGGTTTTAATGAATTAAAGGAAAAAAAGAAGAAAAGCTTGCTTATAAAATTTTTAGAACAATTTAAAGATTTTATGATTATTATTTTGATAATTGCTGCTATAGTATCAGCAATTATTGGTGTAAAGCAAGGCGAAGGATTTGCTGATTCAATAATTATTATGGTTGTTGTAATAGCAAATGCAATTATAGGATTAGTTCAAGAAGACAAAGCTGAAAAATCACTTGAAGCTTTAAAAAAGATGAGTTCACATGTAGCTAAAGTTTATAGAGATGGAAAAATTACAATTGTTAAGTCAAGAGAATTAGTTCCAGGAGATGTAGTAGAACTAGATACAGGTGACTATGTTCCTGCAGATTTAAGAATAATAAATTCAATTAACTTAAAAGTTCAAGAATCAGCCCTAACAGGTGAATCTGTTCCAGTTGATAAAACTACTGAACCAATAAAAGGAGAAGTATTATTAGGAGATAGAAAGAATTTATTATTTTCTTCTAGTATGGTTACATATGGTCGTGGAAAAGGTATTGTTGTTTCAACTGGTATGGAAACAGAAGTTGGTAAAATAGCAACAATGATTGACGAAGTTGAGGAAAAAGAAACATTGCTTCAAGCCAAATTAAATTCATTAGGCAAAACATTGGGAGTACTATGCATAATAATATGTATTGTAATATTTGCTGTAGGTTTAGCATATGGAAAAGATCCAATTAATATGTTTATGACAGCGGTCTCTCTTGCTGTTGCTGCAATTCCAGAAGGTTTAGCAGCCATTTCAACAATTGTTTTAGCAATAGGCGTTCAAAGAATGGTTAAGAAAAATGCTATTGTAAAAAAATTGCCAGCTGTTGAAACATTGGGAAGTGCTAGTGTAATATGTACAGATAAAACTGGTACACTTACACAAAACAAGATGACAGTTAAAAAAATATATACCAATGGAAAGTTGGAAAATGTAGAAGATATTGAAAATTCTACATTAAGTACTGAGCAAGAAACCCTTATCGAGAATTGCATGCTTTGCAATGATACAAAAATTGGTGATGACAATCTATTAACAGGAGATCCAACTGAAACAGCTCTTGTTGATATGGGCTTTATATTCAAATATACCAAAGATATCTATAAAGAATATCCTAGAATTGCAGAAATTCCTTTTGATTCAGAAAGAAAGTTAATGACTACCGTTCATAAAGTAGGAGACAAATTTGTTGTATATACAAAAGGTGGCGTAGATGAATTATTAGAGTGCTGCAAAGGATATATAATTAATGGTAATATTAATTATGATTTAGATACTTTTAAAGAAAATATTTTAAAAGAAAATGAAGCAATGGCAGAAAATGCTTTAAGAGTTTTATCTATGGGATTTAAGGAAATTGACCATCCACTAAAAGAAGAAGATATGAAAAATCTTGAAAAAGATTTAATTTATGTAGGAATGGTTGGAATGATTGATCCTCCTAGAATTGAAGTTAAAGATGCCGTTTCAAAATGTAAAAAAGCTGGAATCAGAACAGTAATGATTACTGGTGACCATAAGATTACTGCAGAAGCAATTGCTAAAGAATTAGGAATATTAAATGAAGGTGATTGGGCAATTACTGGTAATGAGCTAGAAAAAATGTCTGATGAAGATTTAGTAAAAAATGTAAAGAATATATCAGTTTATGCACGTGTTTCTCCAGAACATAAAGTAAGAATTGTAAAAGCATGGCAAGCTAATAAAGAAGTAGTTGCAATGACCGGTGATGGTGTTAATGATGCACCAGCACTTAAGATGGCTGATATTGGTTGCGCTATGGGAATTGTTGGAACTGACGTTTCAAAAGAGGCAGCAGATGTAATTTTAACTGATGATAATTTTGCAACAATAGTTAGTGCTGTT
>Ga0247611_10005423_pt1 | contig 16888 bp, 12 predicted proteins | sample 177DNAGHGhighgp2_FD_192422 | JGI IMG/M metagenome (GOLD analysis project Ga0247611, IMG submission 192422) | Sheep rumen microbial communities from Palmerston North, Manawatu-Wanganui, New Zealand - 1770 DNA GHGhigh gp2 | ecosystem: Host-associated > Mammals > Digestive system > Stomach > Rumen... | reverse complement strand
GATGATGTAATGTTATTAATTGTTTACATAAAAAGTAAAATTAATTCGGCGAAGTATTATGACACATAATATATAATATTATCTGCTGACTAATTCCAATTTTGAGCCGGTTTTTGCTCTTTCTGTTTTTTTATAATTAGCAGGGGAAACATTATAGACTTTATTTTCAACAATCTGTCTGCCGCAGAAGGAAGTATGATCTGTTTTTGCTTTTTTAACTCTTTCCATGAAAGCTTTGTCTTTTTCTTTCAAAACATCAGATGCGTGGTATAGAACCATAATATTATCTTTCAGACAAATAGGAGTTCTGCAGTCTTTTTCTTTTGCAAGATAATATCCGTCCCTTCCGTCAGAATTGAATACTTCATATACATCGTTTTCATCGTATGCGTTAACAAACTTCATGCCAGGACCTTTGTTGCTAGCTGCTCTTAGTCCGCCATGTAAGCCTTGATATCCTTCTTTACCGTCATAGGATAAATCTATTCTGTTACCTGCCAAATCAACTCCATTCATAAGCGGATTATTTTGCCCGCGATAATCGTGAGTTGTTCCGGAAACGTTGAATAATGTTATAACTGCACTTCCGTCAGGTGCATATCTTAGAAGCCCTGTAACATTTTTACCCTGATTAGTTGCCTGTTGTTTTAATAGGAATACTCCGCCGTCATTCAAGGCATGTAAGGCAGGTCTTGAACGGAGAAGAAGGACTTCATCTCTGTTAGCTTTTGCATCACGGACAAATTCATATTTGTCTTCAAAATCAGGTCTGTCTGCGGAACGATTTTTCTGGAAAGAATTTTTTGTTTTTCTTTCAAAACCTGTATTGGTATATCCTGAATATACCGTAGGAATACCAGGTGCAGCTACTAAGAATTTTGTCATACCAAGCGAATTATTCAAAGGTCTTTTCATCATTTCTTCGTATGTTGCATCATATAACAGATTTAATGTATTAGCAGATAATTCGCTGTGTTTCTTTGCATATTTCGTTAATATTATGTCGATTAGTTTATGAACTTCTTCAACTCCGAAATTGTCAGGTTCAAATCTTATTTCTTCATCTCTGCCGGAAGCTAATTCTGCAACAATTTTCTTTAAGTTAAAAATAACTTGTCCAATTTGATTTTGCGGAATCAAATCTTTGTTACTTGTATCTTTTTTCGCTGCAACGGCTTTTAAGGACTCTTCAAAAGCCTTGTTAAGAGATTCTCCTCTTGCAACTGCCATTGAACTTACATTTGAGAAATCGAAACTATCTACTGCACCTGTATCATTCGGATTTTTGTCAGGGTTGAGAACGGCATAAGCACGTCTTCTGTAATCTTTTTCTTCCGGTTTGGAATTATAATCTAAATTAGCAAAGAATAAACCCATATCTAAAGATAAAATATGATTAATTCTTGGTTTATCGTGATTTTCTACAAATGTATAAGATTTAATTATTGAATCTAACTGACCTGAGTACAAGAATTCCTCAGAATCACCAAAAATTCCGCCGACATTTTTGTGATAAACCGAAGGTGCTTTTGCAAAAATTTGGAACATTCTGTTATACTGATCAGCACCCCAATCAGCACCATCATCACCTCTTTTGCCATATATAGATTCTACATTTGAAAAATAACTCTGATAGTTTGCAACAGCATTTGCATTGCCTTCTCGAATAAGTTTTTTAATAAGGTCATTCACATAATAATGACTAATATTATCGCTATGTTCTATTGGATGAACATCTTTTATCCAATTAAACCTGCCGGACATATCACCTTCACCCAATTTATACAAATCTACTTCATTTGTAATTTCAGGTACAATATAAGTATTAGGATTTACTTCTTGAACACCTTGTCCGATTGCTCCCAAAACTCTGATGGCTTCACCCCAATTATCGTCAAAACGATCTAATCCGTTTCTGAGTCCGTCCATATTTGCGAAATCTTTTGCCGCATCAACCCTTAATTCCATTCCGGATTTTGTTCTGTCAACAATCATTTCAGCCATTTCAAAGTTCTTGAGGTTAGTGCCTTCAATCATTTTATATATTGCTTTAACTAATTGTGCTTTATCTTTTTTAGAAATATTTTTTATGCCGGATTTTAAAGCTAACACTAAATCTTCCGCTTCATTTTCCTGTGATGTATGAGGAATACCCAAAGATTTTAAAGATTTTCTTTTAAGTGCGGCATAATCATTATATGTAATTCCGCCTCTTTCTTGGTTAATTTCATATTTTGTATCAGGGAATAACCCTTTTATAACTGCAAATTTTGCAATTTCCTGTGTTATAATTGGCAGAACATATTTACCGTATTTTGAGGTATCGCCTTCTCTGTTAAGTTTGTTGTTATTGTCCAGTTTATTATTTACTTCATCAATGATTTCTTTGGCAAATGGATACATTGAGTCAGTATACATTCTTGTTGTTAAATTATAGACTTTTTCGTATTGTTCAGTTAAATGCGGATCTTTTTTCTTTAACAGAGAAATTCTTGATTTCCCTATTTGATCAGGTTTTGTTGCACGATTTGTTATGTAAGGAGTTGAGAAAAGTGCAAGTATATCGTGTCCAAATTCTGTTGCTTCAAGAGGGTAATCCATTAATCCGCCAAGTATTGTGTCACGGAAATTATCTACGGATTTAGCACCTTCTAATTTATATCTGTTCTTTAATACATTACCGATAACTTCGATATTTATATTATCATTCATTTTTTCAGGTAATTTATGTTCTTTGATTTTATTATTCAAAAATTCTTTTGCAGCCTGAGCATCAGTGGTATTCATTCCTCTAAGAGTTTGAGCTACATATAAGTTTAATTCCTGATTTGTTTCTTTGCCCCAATATTTAAGGGAAGATACAGCATAATCTAAAACTTCAGCTCTTTTCTGAGCTTTTTTAATAAAGAAATTACGTCTTTCGTTGAGCGGCAGGTTCATAGCTTCTTCAGCATCTTCATTTGATTCTGCGTAATCAAATTTTGCGATATCTACATTCGCATCCCAATTATGAAAGCCACCGTCTATTTTATCTTCAAATTCAAAACCTTCAAATTTTAAGGCAATTCTTGTGCCCATATATGAATTAAGAGAAATAATAGGTTTATTTTGTTTTCTGCGCGTTCTGTTTAATTCGTTTAAGCGATTAACATTCTCTTTATAAGTTTCAAAATTGATAGGTTTTTTATAAGCAATTATTGTGTCATTGTGTGTGCCGTAAGTCAAAGGTTTTGTTCCGCTCGGATTTCCATATTTATCTATTGCTAATTGCAGATTAGATGCCTGTTCAGAAGTTGCCTGATCTATATTGAAAGCTTGTACTTCTGTAATTTTATCTTTTTCGTATGCTCTGTTTGGTTTCCAAGAAATATTACCGTTACTGTCTTGTTCAGGATATTCCGGCGGATTGATTAATTTATGACGTATGTATTGCGTATTTTTGCCAAATACTCCGAGTTTTGCTGTCATATTTTTTAAGGAATTAGCTTTGAACCAATCAAAGAAAACATCATCAGGACCGTGCTGTAAAATACTTTCAATATGAATACCGTTCAGTCCTTCACTTGTCAGAGCAGAGTCAGTTACAAGGGTTTTACCTTTTATGAATAAATCAATATTAAATCTTCTAAAATTGTCAACAGTTCCGCCGGCATTAGAAAGTTGGTAAGCACTTTCAAGCCAATAACCGTGAGGAGTTGTAGTATCTCCTGATGTGTGAGGTAAATAGAAAATCTTGTCATACAAATCAAGCCTGCCGTCAAGTAAAGCTTTATGTACACCGGCTAAAGAACCGCCTATATGATTTGAAAAGTTTTTAAAAGTATTCAATTTCTTTTCTGCATCGGGGTCAGGCACTATGTTGCCTTTTTTGTCATACATATAACGTGCATCAAAATTATCAGCCCCGATTAGTATTGCAGCACCGGCTTTTCTTGAGTTGTTATTTGCCGGCATGAAAATATTATAAACACTTTCCCAATCATTAGAGAAATTTCTTTTATCAATCAATTCACCTGCATCAAACATGAATATAGGAAATGCGTTAGGATTATCATTATCATCATTATTATTTTTTGGTTGAAGCCTATAATGATAAGCAAAAGGTGCATTATGAGCCTTGCCGAGAATATAATCAAAATCAAGGACATTACTGCCCGGATTTAGTTTAATATAGTCATTACCGGTTCTTATGTCGACATACTTACGTTTAAAGTCGTTCTTGTCATAGCTGCCGTTTTTGTCAGGTTTAATAGGGTATACGTCTAAATAACAGTTGTATTTTGTAGGATCAAACGGAAAACTCCATTCGTATACACGTTCACCGTAATCGTCTTTTTGTATTTCACAACTTGTGAATTTTGGCTGATAATTAGGCTGCTTACGCACCTGTAACGCACTATTTAAACTTACTTTCACAATGACTCCTTAGCTTCTAAAATTATAATGCAGATGAAAGTAATTTTTTGCTTAAATATATATCATTATTAAGAAATTTTTACATTTAAAAATTTATATACTTCTCTTAACATTATTAACCTAAAAGATTGCTATTTTATTTTTTAATTCTATAATATTAATTGTAAAAAGTACAATTATTGTACATAAATATAGGAGAAATTTGATGCTAATGACAGATGTTAAATGTGATATTAAAGACATTACTCTTGCCGAGCAAGGTGAAAATCAGATAGAATGGGCTTTAAAGGATATGCCTGTTCTAAGACAGATTAAAAAAAGATTTGAAACAGAAAAACCTTTTAAAGGTTTAAGATTGTCTGCTTGTTCTCATGTTACAAAAGAAACGGCAGCTTTATGTTTGACAATGCAAGCAGGTGGTGCCGATGCGGTTTTGGTTGCCTCAAATCCATTGTCTACACAGGATGACGTAGCTGCTGCACTTGTTAAATATCATAATATTCCTGTATTTGCGGTTGCGGGTGAAACTGTTGAACAGTACAAATCTCATATTCAGGAAGCTATAAATCACAAACCGGATTTAATTATTGAAGACGGCTGTGATTTAGTTTCGACATTACATATTGAACATCCTGAATTGGCTGATAGAGTTATCGGTTCTACGGAAGAAACAACAACCGGTATCATTAGACTTCAGGCTATGGAAGCAGAAGGCACATTGAGATTCCCTGCAGTCGGTGTTAATACAAGTTTAACAAAACACTTATATGATAACAGATATGGTACAGGTCAAAGTTCTATTGACGGAATTTTGAGAGCTGCTAATATCCTTATTGCAGGGAAAACAGTTGTTATTTCCGGCTACGGATGGTGTGGTAAGGGTTGTGCCATGAGAGCAAAAGCTATGGGTGCTAATGTAATCGTTTGTGAAGTTGATCCTCTTAAAGCTTTAGAGGCTGCTATGGAAGGTTACAGAGTTATGCCTATTGCTAAGGCTGCTTTAGAAGGTGATTTATTCTTGACTGTAACAGGTGACAAACATGTTGTCGATATTCCGCATTTATTGTCAATGAAGGATGGAGCATTTGTTGCAAATGCCGGACATTTTAATTGGGAAGTTAATGTTACTGATTTAAAGGCTTATACTAAAGAAATTAAACAAATAAGACCTAATCTTGAAGAATACGTTTTGAATAATGGTAAGTCTATATATGTATTATCTCAAGGCAGATTGGTTAATTTATCTGCTGCAGAAGGACATCCTGCAAGTGTAATGGATATGAGTTTTGCAAATCAGGCTCTTGGTATGGAATTTATTGTTAAAAATAAAGGCAAATTAGAAAATAAATTACATACACTTCCTCATGAAGTTGATGTTAAAATTGCAGAATTGAAGCTTCAGGCAATGGGTATTGAAATTGATACGTTAACTCCTGAGCAGGAAGAATATTTGCACAGTTGGAATATCGGCTAGTAAAATTTTGTATAAATATAAAAAAATCGGGTCTTATGCAGGCTCGATTTTTTATATATTAAATTTCCAGTTCCGTAAACTGGTCAAATATGCTTTTAAATTCTGCATAACTTAACTTTAACAACTCACCGTTATTCCATGGATTGATAAGAAAAACATATTTGTCATCTGCTTTTACTACTGTATATACATGGTTTGCATGAATTTCCTGACCGTCAGTTGTTGTTACACCTTTTGACAGTTTTTCTTTATTGCTTATTGATGCAGTTATAAGTATATCCGGATTATTGATTTTACTTTTATACGTATCATCCAATTTTGTTCCGTTCCAATACCAGACTTTTTTATTTCCGCCGATTAATATGTCATAAGCAACTTGTTCTGTGTCACCGTTTATGTCATCCTTTTTATACTCCATCATATATCGTTCAACTGCGATTTCAATTGCACGAACATCCAAATCACCTGTTGAAAGATCTTTGGCACTGTATAAATCTTTTTTTGATATCGTGTATGATTTGTTTACACCGTTAAGATACACTGTAACCCCTCCGTCAGCATTAACTTTCAGAGAACTGTTGAGCATATCCAGACCTTTTTTTGAACGGGCAATTGCATTTATTGGAGCAAGAAGCCAACAATCTCCGGTACCTCCCTGATAAGTTATACTATCAATTTTGCCGTTAGGAGCTTTAATTTCTTTTGAATCATCACTTAAAGCATATAAATCTCTTTTGTATAGTTTACAATTTAACTTGTCAATAAATTCTGCACTTGCATTATCCGGATTTTTAGCAATTTTATTAAGTTCTGTCTCAATTAATTTTTTAATATCATCTTTTTCTGTTTCGGAAAACAGATATTCATTCATAATCCTGTTTTCAATTTGCCGAATAAGTTTTACTTTTTCTTCTCCCGTTAAACCTTTTTCTTTCAATATTATTTCTGTAAGAGTCGGTTGTTTAATATCATCATAACCTGTTTTAACTCTGTCAGACATATATTCATACAAGGACATATCAGCAATATGCGAAGATAAAGTATCAGTTATATGTTTTATATAAGTTTTTCTCACAGAAGCAGACAATCCGGAATCTTTACCAATCATTTCCGTAATACCGAAACATTGATATCTTTGATATTTTTTAAGTGTTTCTTCAATATTGTCAGCATTAATACCGTTTACAAATTTTTGCAGTTTTATATTGAACTTATCCATAAAAACTTGTTTTTTATCTTTCGGCATTCCTGACATTTTAGAAACAGATTCAAGTAAAGATAAGTCTGTATTCCTTTTAAAATCACTCATAACATTTATAACATCTTTATCTGCAAGATTTGTAAATGCCATATTTAAAGTACTGTTCAGATGTTCAATAAGAGGTTTCCTTGAATCAGCAAGCCCTATTTCTCCATTGATTGCATCATACAGCGATTCTCCTGTCTTATTTTGGTATAAAGCCATTATCTCAAGAATATTTTCAGATTTAATTTGTTCAATATTTTCTTTTAAAGATTTTCTTGTTGCAGGAATAACTCCGCCAATTTTGTAATATATATCTTCAAAAATTTCGTTTACTTTAGTTTCTAATTTGTCTTTTTTCGGATTTTCATTATCCGTTTTGTAGCCTTCCCATACATTATCTGTTGAAAAGAAATCTAAAGTTCCGTCAGCATTATAACATATTGTCCTTGCGTATTTATCCTTATTATACTTATCATAAATTCTGAGTTTACCATCATCTTCTTTTTTTATTTCCATAAAAGGTGTACCATTTTGATTATTAATAAGTATTATATTACCCATTTGACGGCATTCTTTATCCGGATATTTTTTCTTTAAAGCATCCAACTTATAATCATTAAAATTAATTTTCTTCGGAATATCTTTTCTGTAATCCATAACTTCAATAATTCCTGATGACCATTTGTTAATAAATTTGTTTATGGATTCCATACTGGTCATATCATTATAATTTTCTTCAGCACTGTTAATATAATACATATTAAGTTCTTTAGCCTGCTCAATAAGAGGTTCGCAAATGTATTGTTTTATTGTTTTAATATCCAGCCCCCATTCTTCATTAATAGCATCTGCCAAATTTTGTCCGGCAATTTTTTTATATTCATCTATAACTTGTGCTGCATTATTTTTACCGATTTTTTTAAGCAGTGCTATGGTATTTTTATTAAGACTTGCACCGGAAATTTGGTCAAACAGTTGTTTAGCAATATCTTTTGGTTTTTCTTTGCATAACGGAGGGTCTTTTTTTTCGGTTTTTTGTTCTGTTTTTTTATTATCAGGATTACTTAATTTTGTGGCAGATTTTCCATTTCTATTAAATTTTGGATTATCTAATTCTTTTTTGATTGCGGAGCAAAGTGTTTTTGCAAGAGTATTCAATTTTTTTACATTATTTTCATTTTGGTAATAATCTTCGCTAACTTCAATACCGAGCCATGATGCCTGATTTACCAAAGGTTTTAATACATAATATTTAATGTTGGTGACAGAAAAATTCCATTCTTCTCCGAGAGCTTGGACAAGCGGTTCTTGTGCCATTTTTTCATATTCTGTAAGGACATAGTATGCATTAGTAGAATCTATGTTTTTTAATTTTTTAATTGTATTTTTATTTAAACTTGGACCGGATATTTGTTCGTATATTCCTTCTGCAACGTATTTGGCATATTTTTTGTGTTCGTTTATTTTTTTGTTATTAGCTTGAACTAATGTTTTTATGAATAATTTAATATCTTTTACGGAAAAATCTTTTAATTTTTCGTTGTTACTGATTGCCTGTTGTATTTCATCATCGGATAAAATGTTGTCTGCTTTTTGGTTTTTACCGGTTACATCCATATTTTGAAATGTTGCAAATATATTTTTTAATTCAAATGTACTGAGTCTTTTATTTTCGTCATCAAATGCACTGAAAATTTGCTGAAGCTTTTTATTATCGGTGGATAAATCATCCAGCTCAATACCGTAAACAGGTATATTAAATTTATACTCTTTACCGTCTATATTCACAAATTTCTCCATGCAATCTTTTACATTGTCTTTATCGGCATTTTTTGCCATAATCTTTATTAAATTTAATAAAATTTAACAAAGCAGATAAAGAAATAAGTTAAGGTAACAATTCTCAATTCTCCATTCTCAATTAATTACTAGCCTTAACATATTAACTTTTCTGTTTTTCTAATATATATAGATGATTTTTTCTTTTGAGAGTAAGTAAATCCTCAAAGTATGCCGTATAATGTATGGTAGGTTATATTGACTTTTGAAAAAATATTATTATAGAAGTTAATGTAGTAGTTAAACAACAGACAAATATACATAAGGAGAGCAGCTTATGGGTATGGCCGCATCACAAGCCAGATGGCTTGCACTAACCGCAAGAAAAACTAATGTTGAATATGAAGGACAGCAAGTTAACCAAGCACGTACAGCTTTGGCAATGAAGAGTGCAAATACTTTTAACGAATTGTTAGCACTTGAAGTACCTACAGCTCCTAGTACGCAGGATTTTACAAAATTGGAATATTCGTATCAAGACGGTACAATTACAGAAACTATTGATGATATGACATTATTGCAAAATGATCCTGATTATAATTACATGGTTACTCATCATCATTATTCCGACGTATATACGGGTATTGAAAACAAACTTTCTAATCCACAGGTTTTAATTAGTTCAAATGGTGTAAAAAGCTATGTTGACGGTTCAAAAGTTCAAAGAACCGGTGATGAGGGTAATTACACTTATACAATTAACGGTATAACAGCAGCACTTTATGATCCAACTGACAGTTCTCAGGTAGCGGCTTATGACAAACTGCTTGAAAATTATCCGGACTTAGGACCAAGATCGCAATTATATACATATAACAACGGCGGAACTTGGCATTTTGCAATGGAAAAAGATCTTAATAATACCATAGTAAAAGGTGATGATTTAGCTGATTACTATGTAAAAGATAATATCCCAAAATATGTCGGTAATGCTATTTTATCAAGTTATGATCCGCATGATACTACTGATAAAGCAGCTTATGAACAAATTTGTGCAGATAATCCGGGCAGTAATTTTGCAAAATCTTCAACTTCTGATATTTATAAATGGAATTATCAGGGAGAAACCAGATATGCATGTGCAACTGATTTACAGGCAGCATATAATAGTGCTCCAAATCCTTCAACACCTACCGAAAATCAGGATAAATTAACATATTATGCTGCAAAAGATTTATATACAAAAATTGAACGCAGAGAGAGAGCTGTTATTGATATCAATCAAGACGGCAGAATTCAGTCAATTAAGCTGGAAGATTCTTCTGCAGTATATCCTGTAACTACAAATACAACAACAGATGATGCGGCTTATCAGGATGCGATGAACCAATACCATTACAACATGGAAGTATACGAAAAACGTATTCAGGATATTAACGCAAAGACAGAAAAAATTCAGGAACAAGACAGAACCTTAGAATTACGTTTAAGACAGCTTGATACTGAGCAGGAAGCACTTCAGACAGAAATGGAAGCTGTTCAGAAAGTAATTACTAAGAATATTGAATCTACATTCAAAACATTTGAATCATAATTAACATAAGATAAGAGAGGCAAAAAATGTCATACAAAAACGATAGTTATCTTGTAATAGCAAACAAATTCGGCTCAGCAGGTTCTGAGGCAAAGGCTCAGTTATGGGAAACTTATGATAAACTGAGAGATTTGACAATATCCGGTTCCGGACAGGGTACAGGCTGGGGTATGACAGGAAGCTTTTTATACAGATTGGCAAGCTTAATGGCGCCGTCATCTTATGCTAATGTTTTTGGAAGTTCAGAAACCATGAATATTCCTGGTACTTCATATTATTCTGATGTAAACGGAAACGGTGGTTCGGGCTTTGGTTTAAATTCTTTATATAATTATTCGGGATTTCCGGGTGGTGCAGCTCCTATATCTTGGGCAGAAGGCTTTGCAACAGGTGGTGCAGCTTCAATAGGCGGTTGGGGTACGGATAGTTTGAGTTCACTTTCTTCAATGTCGGGAACTGCAACCGGTTATGCTTCAGGGCTTGGCGGATTAGCTGATATTGCAAGTGCAACGGCATACGGTGTAGGTGCGGCAAACGGTTACGGTTTTGTCGGCAGAAATATTGTTCTTCCGGTTGCAAGTATAATCTCCGGATGGGGTGGTATTATGCAATCTGCTGCTCCATATTTGGGTGAATACGGCTTGCCTACTTTGGTTATGGGTAACTTAATGCAGGGTATTACAAGTCCTGCGTTGGCCGCTTATCAGAGGGTAACAGGTAATATTACCGCAAATGCCGATACTATTCTTTCAAACAAAGTCAGAAATATTGAAACTGTTTGCAAAATGCTTGATACACAGGGCGATGTTTGTAAGAAAATGCTTAAAGAATCTATCGACAGTGATAGTAAAGCTATCCAAAACTTATAAAAATAAGTTGTTAAGTATTTGGTGCTGAAGATTCACTTTCTTCAACATATTTTGCGAGTTGTTTTGATGCCTGTTTATATGCATTAACCGTAGAATTACCGCCTAAACAACCTCCCGGACATGCCATAACCTCAATTAAATTGCCCAATTCGCAAACACCATTTTTCGCATATTTCTTCAAATCACGAACAGATTGTTTGTTTAATCCGTCAATAACGACAGGATAAGTAGGTAATTCTTCAGGCAAAAGAACTTTTACCGCATGTGCAACTCCGCCCGTAACTGCATAATTTCTTGCTTCTGATGAAGATTCTGTTTTAAATGATGATTCTTCGCAATCTTCAACTTTTATTCCTCTTGCAATGAACCATGCCCCAACTTCTTCATAGTTGATAACGTAATCAACATTTTTGTCGTTTAAGGCTTCACGACGTTTTGCAACACATGGGCTGAAAAATACGGTAATTGCATCAGGATGTTCTTTCTTAACAATTTCTGCCGTATAGTACATCGGAGTATGAGTTGTTGAACGGAACGGTTTTAATTCCGGTATATGTTTGTCTACAAGCTCATTATATCCTGCACAACAAGATGTTGTCATAAATTCTTCTCCTGCCAACATTCTTTCTTCAAATTCAGCAGCTTCTGTTTTTGAAGTAACATCAGCACCTTGAGCAACTTCATAAACATCAAAAAATCCAAGTTCCAAAATTGCTTCTTTCAACTGTTTCGGAGTACAAGGCAGTTGCCCGAACATAGAAGGTGCAGCCATAGCTATAACTTTTTTACCCTGTTTAATGTTTTTTAGAATGTCTATAATCTGGCTCTTTTCATGGACGGCTCCAAACGGGCATGCACTTGAACATTTCCCGCAGGAAATACATTTGTCAAAATCTATTTTTGCTCTGCCGCTATCATCTTTATTAATAGCACCGACAGGGCATGCATTTTCACAAGGTACAATTACCTTCATAATTGCCTGATAAGGACATACCTGAGCACACATTCCGCAGTTTTTACATTTTTCGGTATCTATTTTTGATTTGCCGTCTTTAACTGAGATTGCACCGAAACGACAAGTGTTTACACATGGTCTTGCAACACAGCCTTGACATAAGTCTGTTACATAAAATCTGGAAGGTACACAGCCTTTACATGCAGTTTGGATTACTGTTAAAGGATTTTCTTCAGGTTTTTCTCTTTTTAAAACTTTTTCTGCAAGTTCTGCCATATGAGCACTTTCTTCAGTATCCTCAATAGATAACCCTAAACCTGCGATGGCTCTGTCCCTCAAAATTGCGCGTTCTTTATATACGCAGCATCTGTAAGGTGCTTCAAAATCTTTCGGTCGCATTTGATATGGTATTAATCTTGTGTTTTCAGCAAAATCTTCCGAATAAAATGCTTTTATTAGTCTGACCAATATTTCTCTTTTTATACGAGATGTTTGTCTGGGGCTGTTCATAACCATCTGTAATTTCCTCTATTTTCCTATTCTTAACTTAATTATCACATAAACATTTATTTTTTCAAATTATAGATATTAGTAAGAAATAGAAAATGGGAAATTCTAACTTAAATATTCTCAATTCTCAATTCTTATGCATTGATATCGAGTTTTTTGCCCAAATTAGGGTTATTGTTTTTGAACTCAATAGCTTGCTGTTTTATAGCTCTTGCCTGTGATGCGACTTTATAATCCTGATCTGACGGATCCGACGGTGCCATTGCGGATGCAATAACGGTATTTGCGTGGTCAATAGTTCTTTGCGGATTATTTTTATCAAGTGTAGGCATTTGAATTGCAACATGTCCTCCAACAGGTATACCTTCCTCATTTCTTTCAATTACAATATCTCCTGCAAAACTTCCTCCGGCACGTTTGTGTGCAAGTTCATGGTTATAGATTTCATTGTAATTCTTTTCTATCAAAGCTTGTTTTTGCTTCTGATACATTTCAGATGCCAAATTAATATTAGAAAATCCTACCTTCACTATTAAAATACTCCTTTACAACACAGATATTATACTACATAGGTAGTATATTTTCAAGTGCTGATTAAGAATTGTTAATCATGCTGAAATTCATTTTATTTGTGTATAACGTATCTATAAGGCTTGCAATTTTGTTGTTACTTGACGTGGAGAGTATTTTTCTATTTATATTATCTGCAATTATTTTTTTATCTGCTTCTTCGGGAGTATTAATTTTAATTGGTGAATTATAGTAGTAGGTTGTTTTAATTGTTGTATTGTCAAGAAAATCGTATTTTGCAACAGAAGCTATTGCGGATGAATTTGTTTTATAGTTTATACATCTTGTTATCAGTCCTGTATCGGAAGATAGTTCTTTTACGAAGGCAGGATTTTTCCCATCAGTTTTAAATACTGACATTTTTATAATTTTACCTGTTTGTAAATCGTAGTCGTAGGTTGATACTTTTTTATTTGAGTTGTTTGGATTGTAGTTCGTGGTTTTAAGTTTTTTACCTGTTTGTAAATCGTAGTCTGTTATTGATTTAAACAGCGAAAAATTTATTTCTCGGATTTTTTTATTATTTTTAAATTCTTCAACGGATTTGATTTTTTTATCGTTAAAATAATCGAAATATGTGATTTTGAGTATTTCATTTGTATTGGTATTTCTTGAAATGATTTTTTCAATGAGGTTTCCGTTTTTTCTGTATACTGTTTCATTTTTTATTTCTGTTGTTTCTTGTTTACAAAAAAATTTTTTCCAATTCCCAAAATCTACTGTCATAATTATTCTCCTTATGTTTCAGGAAAATTAAACTCAAAAAATAAATCTAAATATATTAGCCGGTTGTACAATTATGTGTAAATTCATGTTAGTATGCATATATGACAGAAATGAGTTTAAAAAATTATGCATATATAGGCGATGCAGTGTGGGAATTAAAAATTCGTTCACTGACTATTTATAAGACCAATAATCCGAGAAATCTGCATAAAATTACGACGGAAAAAGTAAAAGCAGGATTTCAAGCCGAATGTCTGCATAAAATAGAATCGATATTAACAGAAGAAGAAACAGAAATAGCAAGGAGAGGACGTAATTTGCCCATACCTGTCGGAAGACGTCAAATTCAAACGGAATATCGACAGGCTACTGCATTTGAAACTCTAATAGGCTGGTGGTATCTGCATAATCAGGACCGATTAGAAGAAATATACAGTTTGTTAGATTTAGGAATTTAATTAATTGAGAATTGAAAATGGAGAATTGAGAATTTTTAACTTTAATATTTTCAATTTTAAATAACCGCAGGGTGTTATCACAAACCGTTGCTTTAGCTCATCATCTTATCTTAATAAATATTTACACTACTTGACAGAAGGTATTTAGCGGGTGATAATAACTATACGTGTATTACTATGGGTAAATCGTTCAATAAAACGCCGGACAAAAAGGATTTGAACTAACCGAAATTCAGAATATCATTTGTTTACCGGAGTTACGAAACCCAAAATGAAAGGAAAGAAAAATGTACGCAATAGTTGAAACAGGCGGAAAACAGTACCCCGTTGAAGAAGGTCGTTATATCGACTTAGAATTGTTAGAAGGGGAAAAAGATTCAAAAGTTACTTTTGATAAAATCGTTATGTTAGTTAACGGTAAAAAATCTAAAGTTGGTCAGCCTTACGTTACAGGTGCTTCAGTTGAAGGTACTATCGTAAAACATGACAAAGCTAAGAAAATTATCGTTTTCAAACAAAGACCTAAAAAAGGTTACAGAAAAAAACAAGGTCACAGACAACAATTTACAAGAGTTATGATTACAAAAATCAGAACTTCTGCAAAGAAAGAATCAGCAGAAAAAGCTGAAGCTTAATAGTAGGTTGGATTTAATAATCCATCATGTAACGTAAATAATTAACAAGGAGAAATAAAAAATGGCACATAAGAAAGGTATGGGATCTACCCGTAACGGTCGTGATTCAGAAGCGAAGCGTTTAGGTGTTAAAAGATTCGGCGGCGAAATCGTTAAAGCCGGTAATATACTTGTTCGTCAGAGAGGAACTAAAATCCACCCTGGTAACAATGTAGGTATCGGTTCTGATGATACTTTATATGCTATCATTGACGGTCAGGTTAAATTTGAACCACACAGACGTGACCGTAAACAAGTTAGCGTATATGCTGTTTAATTAAAATATTTGAATTAAAAACGAACTCTCAATTTTTGAGAGTTCGTTTTATTGTTATAAAATTTATTTGCAGTATAATGTTAGCAAAAAAATATTTTCACATATTTTATATTAATTATTATATAAAAGGAAATCATGGTCATTAATAAAGTCAATAATTTTTCAATATATGATGTTAACAGGTATGTTAGCTCAAAAGAAATGAAACAACAACAAGATAAAAAGCTTTTATACGAAAATCTTGAAGGTATTCCAAAAGAGATGTTTGGGTTTGATGAATTTTTTAGAGATGATGAATTATATAATCCTGTAACTGATTACAGTGAGGATATGTTTAAAAAATCGGTATATGAGCCTGATGATCTCCCGATTTATACTCCAAATGAAATGAAAACTATAGATTTAAACAGATATAATATCGCTTGTAAGATAAATACTATTGAAACGGATTTGCCGGAATATATTATACTCAAAAGAACAGGTCAGAAATTTTATATAGAAAACCTTTTGCTACCAGGATTTAGTTCTGCAAATTATGAAAACTTGATGGAAAAAGTTGCAGACGGATACGATATTGCTGATATTATAAATATTATGGATTATTCTATTTGTAAAACCGGTGGCAGTAAGGAAATGCAAGATGAGGCCTCCAGACTTTTGATGGAAGAATATCCGCTTGATTATATTCTTGATTTGATGAATCAGGCAAAATTGAAGGATAAAAAGGGCAGAAAACATTATACCGGAGGTTTGCTTACAATGTTGAGTAAATATCCTCAGTTCAGAGATTGTTTTGTAACTAAAAATGATGTTGGCGGTGAATATTTTGACAAAGAACTTGCAAAAAAATTCCCTGCTTTATATGAAAATTTTGATAGTGAGGAAGATCTCCACAGATTAATTCTTGATTGCAGATCTGCTGACGATGAAGGTAATAAAGTTGTAAATTTGAATTTCTTAGACCTTGCAGTATATTTGTATGAAAAACAACACAAATGGGAACAAGAGGATTGTGATTTTGTAAGGCAAATGTCAAGATATCCTAAATCTTTTTATCCGTACATAAAGTCTATGATTTCTGAGAATAATGATTATCCTGAAATTAAAAAAGAATTGGCAAAAATGTATACAGAAATGTAGGAAGCAAGATATGGTATTCAAAGAAACAACAGGCATAGTAAACAGATAGAGCACTTGTTTAATGCGGCATTTATTTTTTGTTATATTATAATTTTTGTAAAAAAAGTGGTGGGGTAAAATGTATCTGGTTTATTGTTCATATTGAACCAGTTAAATAATTATTAAGATCTGTATCTATAAAAATTTGAAATGAATATTCT
>Ga0247611_10005422_pt1 | contig 16890 bp, 30 predicted proteins | sample 177DNAGHGhighgp2_FD_192422 | JGI IMG/M metagenome (GOLD analysis project Ga0247611, IMG submission 192422) | Sheep rumen microbial communities from Palmerston North, Manawatu-Wanganui, New Zealand - 1770 DNA GHGhigh gp2 | ecosystem: Host-associated > Mammals > Digestive system > Stomach > Rumen... | reverse complement strand
GGTTGGAATATCAAGAACTGTTGAGTCTGTAAATGGGTATATAACTGTCGGATATAGAATGACAGATGGAGTTGACCCAAGAAATTACAATGTTCAAATAGAAAAAGGTTCACAGGCAACAGAATACACACCTTACAACGGCTACACCACAACAATCAACCTAGGCGGTACATATTACGGTGGTACACTTGATGCGGTCAGTGGGAAGTTGACGGTTACGTACGCTCGTGTTGATTTGGGTAGTTATACATGGAACAAGACAGGTGCAAATCTGTTTTTTACGGAATATCCGAGAGACTTCAAAAAAGCAGTATATGCTAATGGTTATTGGTACGCAAACGGAGACTGTGAATGTTATAAATTCATACAAGATTTAATCACATCAGAAGATGGTGTTATAAATCTGTATTTTGAAGAAGCAAGAAGTTACTATCGTATATTTGTTAATGACTCAAGCAGATATTCATTATCGGCATCAGACTTCAAGACGGCGGTAACAGGTCAATATCTTGTTTACGAATTAGCCACACCACAAACAATCCAACTCACTCCAAAGCAACTCGAAACTTTAGTCGGGCAGAATGATGTGTTCGCTCCGTTAGTTGGGCAGACGGTTGAGGAAGTTGAGTTTAGAGAGGTATTGGCTTTTGAGGATGTGAATCCATTCAAGACTGTTGAATTTACCGACGCAAATAACCTTATCAATGCGGTTAAGGTCGGAAAGACAGTGACTGTAAACATTGCCTGCGATTCATTTGCAATGGTCGGCAGAATGTCTGAGGATGCTTGGGACTATATCACAAGCGAAGCGTTGCCCGAAGAAATGCGTCCTCAAAAGACTATTCATGCAAACATCCTGAACATCTTGACTTTGGGCGGTAATTACAACATAACTTCAATACCTTGCAGAATAAACACAACAGGCATAATTGAAGCCTTTGTGTTACATCAGCAAACAGCTCAGCCATACGGAACAATAACATACGTCATAAAGTAAAGGAGAAAAAACTATGTATTCAGTAATTCAATGCGTAAACGGCAGCTTTAGAGTAGTTTCAGAAACGAACAACATTCAGACAGCAATTGTGTCATTCCTTGGAACGTCACAGATCCTTTGGAACGCTTCTGATGTTATCACGGCAACAGTCGGAATCTATGACGAGAATCTCAGAATCGTTCAGGGTTACTATGACAACAAGATACATCACGACCCTCAGCCGGCACAGGTTGAAACACCTTCAGAGGAGTAATCAATGAGACGCAGGCCACAAGTCACAAGGTCACTGACAAGGTACGTGGTATTTTCTATCACAATGTTGATAGTTTATACCACAATATGCCTTGTATTTTTATGGCTAGAAAAACCGCTTGATTCCGATTTGACCACAGGGGTATTTGGTTTCTTCGGTGGCGAAATCGTCATGTGCGGTTTGATTAAACTATTCAAATTAAAGGGGATAAGAGAATGAAAAAACTAATGAGCAGAAAATTTTGGATATGTGTCGCAGCTTTCCTTGGAAGTATTGCAACGAGCATATCAGGTATCGTAACATCAAATCAGACAGTAACAATAATCGGCACAATATGCGGTATTTTTTCTGCTGCAATTTATGCCTTCTGTGAAGCGTGGGTTGACGGAAAGGCAGTTGACCAGAAAGGGGCAGACAATGAGTGATGTTCTTGCTACAATCGGAGCTCCGTTAATTTCCGCAGCGTCTGCGCTTATAGTTTCAGCTATTCAGAATCACAAGACAATGGGTCTGATTGAATATCGACTGAAAGAATTGGAGAAGAAAGTTGACAAGCACAATTCCGTCATAGAACGGACATTTCAACTCGAATCTGATGTCAAGGTTATCAATCAGAGGTTAGATGATATGGAGAAATAATATGGGTTACAGTTCAGCACAGGCCAAAGAGTTCATAAAGCACATTGCTCCGATGATCCAGAGCGAAGCAAAGCAAAGAGGTTACAAGATTTGTTCAACGATCATTGCACAGGCGATTGTCGAAGGTGCAGCCGGAACGAGTTCTCTTGCGAAGTTGTATCACAATCACTTTGGAATGAAATGCGGTAAATCATGGAAGGGCAGTTCCGTTAATCTTGCCACAAAGGAAGAATACAATGTCGGAACGCTTACGACCATAAAAGACAATTTCCGCACGTATTTGAACGACGAAGAAGGTGTCAAAGGCTACTTTGATTTTATCTCCGTTTCAAGATATGCCAATTTGAAAGAGTGCATCACTTACAAACAGTTTGCGGAGTTTCTCAAAGCTGACGGTTATGCTACATCATCAAGGTACGTTCAAACGCTATGTGACACAGTGGAACGCTACAAGCTCTATTCCTACGATCCGCAGGACACTCCGCAACATATACAAAGCAGACGAGTCCTGAAATACACACTTCCGATGATGGTCGGCTCTGATGTAGTGCATTGTCAGAGGATTTTGCAGAATCTTGGTTATGATCTGGGCAAGACCGGAGCTGACGGCAAGTATGGGAAAAGAACGGAAGAAGCGGTCAAGGCATTTCAAAGAGAAAAATTGTTGGTCGTTGATGGCAAGGTCGGTGTTAAGACTTGGACGATGCTTGAGAAGTATACATGATTTGTGGTAAGATAAGCGTTGTGCAAGTTGTATATTTTCGGTAGTTGACAGGGTAGTTGCCAAAAACAGCTACAACCCCTTGAAAACACAGGAAAGTTAATACTATCACAAGTGGAATAATTTATACAAAAATAATCCCGAAGAATCGTTGAAAATAGCGGTTTTTCGGGATTTTTTTAATTGTGCAATTTGTTTAAATGGGGTCTCCGTAAAGTACGGTAGATGCCAAGTAGATGCCAAAATTGGCAAAAATTAGTAATGAAGTTTGCTCAGTTCGGAGCGCATTTCTTCCAGACTGATGTGTGTGTAAACCGACTGAGTGATTGTCTTCGGAGCATGGCCGAGAAGCTTCTGGATGACAAGCTCATTTAAACCGCACTCATGGCATCTTGTTGCGAATGTGTGCCGAGTATCATGCAAGGTGAATCCGTGTTCCTTGGCTTCTCTGTATAGTTTCTGATAACTCATTCTAGGCATATCAAGATAATTTTTCACGTGTTCCATTATTTTTGGATGAATCGGAATTGTTCTCAGTGACGTTTTGTTCTTCGCTTCGTTGATCTGTATTGTTCCGTTCTCCAAATTAAACACAGTGCTATTTGCCAAAATCTCAGCACTACGACAGCCAGTATAAAGAAGTATAAGCATAATAGTGTTGAAGTGGCTAAATGGGGCAGATTCGAGCTCACAGACGTACTCTGACAGGACATGACGCTCAATCTGAACATCGTCTTTCTCAATCTTGATAAACTGAGCATAATCTTTTGAACAAATGTCATTTTCGAGAGCGTATTTGTAACACGCTGTTAACAGAATCTTGATGTCCTTCTTTCCTGCGGATCCCGTCGGGCAAACGTCAACAATTCTCTGCAGATCACTTGTCTTTAGATTCCTAAAGATTTTATCTTTCAGCGGTTCTAGTCGTTCATAGGCCTTCTGATAACCGGCTAAACGACTATGTGACAATGTTGATTCTTTCTCTGGGTACAGTTTCCGCCATATGTCATCAAGCGTCAAATCAAGCGAATCGGGACGGAGATTCATTTCGTTATACTCCGCCAACGCTTGACGTGCTTCTTTTTGTGTTCGGAAATACCCAACAGCTTTGCGTCTCTGGATGACTTTTTCTCCGACGATCTCATAACCAACAGTCACAATGGCTGCATAGGGTTTCCGTCTGTTGCCTTTTTTCTTGATTACAGTTCCTGAGCCGTTACTTGCCTTCGTGGTGTTCACCTTCTTTCTATGCCTTTTTAGGCTTCGGTTGTTTTGCTATTTGTGGCATACCAACTTTTATTAGTTTCTTCGGTTCTTTGTTTATTGCGTTGTCGATGATTTTTCGAGCTTCTTCAATATTGATGTTTGTTGAGTGCTCTTCCATGAGGATGTCACGCAGAGAATTGACTCTGGTAGATGGTTTCTTTGATTCCGTCAAGCCGAGCAGATAATCTGCAGACACGTTGTAATAAACAGCAAGATACTTGATGTATTTGAGCGATGGTGATTGTCCTTTTTCCCATCTTGAGAGTTGTCCTTTATTTATCTCGATGTTGTATTTATGTTGCATATCAAAAACAACGTAGTCCATTGTCAGTTCATGTTCTTCTCGTAATTCTCTGAGTCTTTTTCCGAAAATGTTTTCCATAATATCACGCTCCTTCCAATGTTCTTATCGTCAATTATAAAACAAAAAATAATAAAAACATAACAAAATGTGTTGCAAATGTGAAACAAGTGTGTATAATTAGTTATAGGGTGTTGCAAATGTGAAACACAAAATATTGTAGAAAGGAGAGAATCGAATGGAAGATTTGCGATTCAAAGCATGGCTGGTTGAACATAAGATTTCACAGGCTGACGTTGCGAAGGTTCTTGATATAACTCAGGAAAATGTCAACGCTAAGTTAAACGGAAGGTTGCCATTCACTTTGGAACAAGTCCAGACGCTGTGTAAAACTTATCAGATCAGCGCAGATGATTATTTTATCTAGCGAGTTGCATATCTGCAACAGAAAGGAGTAACAGTGAGTCGTGAAGTGACAGGGGAAAACAATCCTAATTTCAGACATGGATTATCTAGGCATCCGCTTCATATCAGATGGAGAACAATTAAAGACAGATGCTGTAATCCCAAAAATTATTCATATCAGAGATACGGCGGAAGAGGGATAACGATTTGTGAAGAATGGAAGAATTCTTTCATGGCTTTTTATGAATGGTCAATGGCTAACGGATTTGAACAGGGGTTGACAATCGATCGCATCGACAACAACAAAGGATATTCACCTGATAATTGCAGATGGGTTGATATGAAGGTTCAATCAAACAACACAAGAAGAAACAACTATTTGACAGCAAGAGGCAGAACGCAAACATTGCAACAATGGTGCAATGAATTAGGGTTCAAAAGTCATCAAGTGGTTTATGGAAGGTTGCAACGTGGATGGAGCGTTGAGGACGCATTATTTACACCCGTCAAAGAAAGGAGACAGAATGGCACTAATAGCAATCATGGCAATATACAACATACCAGCATCGAGCGCAAAGCATATGTTGGAAGTTCTGAGTGAAGAAAAAATCAATGAGTGCATTCAGGAATATTGGCAGAGAGCGGAAAGGAAGTTCAATGGCTGAGAAGATCACAGTCAAGAAGGCAGCGAAAATCATGGGAGTTTCTGAGTTGTATGTCAGAGAGGCGATTGCACAGAACGTGTTGCCGATTGGCTGTTGTATTAAGGGGAAGCATGGCAAGAGGTCGTTTTATATCAGCCCGGTGAAGTTTGCAGAGTGGACAGGTTACAAGGGAGAAGAAGAATGTGGAAAAGAGTGAGATTCAGCAAAACAGATGTGATGTGTGTTATGTTAGCGATTTTAACAGGATGCGCCTTCGGATATTGCAGTCTGCTATCCTCAGAAATGCACAGAATGACCAAATCAGACACGTTTCAATCAATAGTGACACATTCTCCGACTCCGACAGTAAAAGCCGTATATGAGCCAATAACAGAGCCAAGAGTTGTGTATGCGAGGAACGATGACATTGTTATCAATCGGATTGTTGATGACGGAATCCCGACAGAAGTCAAGACCGCTGCTGAGAAGTGGGGCAAACATTATGGAATATGCCCAGAGTTAATTGAAGCGTTGGCCTACGAAGAGAGCAGATATATCTCTGATGTGGTATCGAAAGACGGTTCCTGCATCGGTCTGTGTCAGGTCAATCCGAAATGCCACAAGAACAGAATGGAGAAACTTGGAGTCACAGACTTGACCGACATTGATGGAAATATCGCAGTCGCAACGGATTATCTGGAAGAGTTGTTCGAGGAACATGAAGACGTTGCCGAAGTTCTTTATCTTTACAACGGAAATGTCAAAGGTGCTCAGAGACTTAGAGAAACAGGCGAAGTCAAATCCGCATATGTTCTCAATATCTTAGAAAGGAGCGAAGACTTAGAATTCGCACATGGTAAAAAATGAACGACAGAGAGATCATGGACATTACAGTCAAATATCACGTGAAAGGTTCAGAAATGGTCACATGGCAGGACGTAACAAGAGCTGAGTTGCTTGCCATTCTGGAACACGTGGAAAACGCAATTAAAAACGGGACTAAGGTTGAAAGCTTTAGTTTTAGCGGAAATTTACACATTTAAGAAAGGAAACGTGATGGAGCAAAGACCAAGGAAATTGAAATGCGAAATATATCGTGATTCAATGCAAAACTACAAGAAATATGCTATTCCGCCAGCGCAACTAATCATTGCAGACGTTCCCTACAACATAGGCAACAACTTTTATGGCTCAAATCCTATGTGGTACGTGGGGGGGGATAACAAAAACGGCGAAAGCAAATTCGCAAAGAAAGCAGCTTTTAATTCAGATTTTAACTTTAATCTGTATGAGTATTTTCACTTTTGCTCAAAGATGCTGAAGAAAGATGACAAGAATCCTGTTCCGAGAGGTAGAAGCTCAAACAGTCCATGCATGATTGTTTTCTGCTCATGGGAACAACAACACACACTGATAGACGCAGCCAAGAAGCATGGATTTGTAAAATACATTCCGCTTGTGTTTATCAAGAATTATTCTCCGCAAGTATTAAAAGCGAACATGAGAGTTGTCGGAGCAACAGAATATGCTTTGCTTTTATACCGTGATAAGCTTCCGAAGTTTAGAAACGGTTTGAAGGTAGACGCGGAAGGAAAGAACATAGTTGGAACAGGGCACATGGTTTTTAATTGGTTTGAATGGGAAAGAGACGACAAAAGCATCCCAAAGATTCATCCAGCACAGAAGAGCGTCAAAGTATTAAAAAAGCTGATTGAAACATTCACAGACGAAGGCGATGTTGTTATAGATCCATGTTGCGGTTCTGGAGCAACTTTGAGAGCTGCAAGAGAATTAAACCGCTCCGCTTTTGGCTTCGAGATAGACAAAACTTTTTATGAACGTGCAAAAAACGAAATGCTCAAATTTGAAGCAAATCAACAAATGAACATAGCTGATTTTATTTAAGAAAGGAGACAAAGAAATGACAATCGAAAGAGTAGTTGTTCCGGCAAACGTCGAAACACCAGAGCAGAACATGGTTGAGCCGAAGATCGAGACTCCCGAAAAGAAGTGGACGGAAGACATCACAATCCCTGTTCCGCTTAACGAGTATCTCAAGATGAAGAAGAAAATCATGAAGCTGGAGCAGAGCGTCAAGGATGCCAAGGCTGCTGAAACGAAAGAGTTTTCAAGACGCATGGACGCAGAAAGAACCATCGATCAGCTCAAAGACCAGATAAAGGAAATGTTGGGAATTGAAGAGCAGAAAGGAGATGACGGGAAATGAGTTCTTTATTTGAGATTACTTCCGATACGCAAACTTTATACGAAATGCTTACAGATCCCGACGCTGATGTCCAGGCGGTCAGAGATACGCTTGACGGAATGATGGGAGAGTTGGAAGTCAAGGCTTCGGGATATATCGCAGTGCTTGAGCAGATGGACATGGAACAGAAGAAAGCTGAAGAAATGTATAAGTTTTTCAAGGAGAAGGCCGACGCTCGCAAGAACGGAATCAAGCGCATGAAAGATGCAATCAAATGGGCAATGATCAATTTGAACCTCGACAAGATTGAAGCAGGAAACTACACGATTAAGCTTCAGGCCAATGGCGGAAAGTTACCGCTTCAGATAATCGGAGAAGTCCCGGACAACTTCAAGCGTATTATCTACGAGGATGACACGGAGCTTATCAGAAAGCACTTAGAGAACGGCGAAACTTTAGGTTTTGCGTATCTCGAAGAAAGAGGAAAACACGTTGTTATTAAGTAAGAAAGGAGAAAGAGAGAATGGGAATGCCAATTCTTATTTATGGGAAATCGGGAAGCGGTAAGAGCAGAAGTCTCAAGTTCTTTGGCGAGGACGAGATCCTGCTCATAAACATTGAAGGAAAGCAACTTCCGTTCAAAAATTCCTTCAAATACATATGCCGTACCGATTCCCTTGACACTATTATAACACAGTGTCAGAAAATGCCATGCAAAGTGGCGGTAATTGATGATGCAGGATATTTAATGACGCATCATTTCATGGACAATCACAGGAACAAAAAGGGCAATGCAAGCTTCGATATGTATGACGATATTGCAGACACAATGTATTTCCTAGTCCAGAGAATCAAAAAGGAAGTTCCTGACGATGTAAGAGTCTACATCATGTTGCATGAAGACACAAACGACGCAGGAGACACGAAGATCAGAACAATTGGAAAGTTGATTGACAACAAGGTTTGTCTTGAAGGCATGGTCACGGTTTGCATCAGATGTATGTCTGACAATGGCAAGCACTTCTTCAGAACACAGACAGATGGATTCGACATCACGAAGACTCCTGAGGATATGTTCTCAGAGATCGAGATAGACAACAACTTGAAAGAAGTTGATAACACTATCAAGGCTTTTTATGGGTGGGAGTGATAAACAATGATATGTCCTGAAGGTTATGAAGAATATGAAGGCAGATGTCCCAAATGTGGAGAAGACAGCCTGTTTGATTATCGTTTAAAAGGTCCTCATGTGGCGGTCTATTGTATGTACTGCGGATCATACATCCAGCACATACCGAAAATAGATCCTAAGAAGAAACTTGCACAATGGAAAAAGCAAATCAAAGAACGTGATAAATACACTTGTCAGAGATGCGGTCTTGTTGCCAATTCGACACAGTTGGATGCACACCACAAGTTACCGGCATGGTTTATGCCTGATTTGCAATATGACTTAAACAACGGCATCACACTTTGCAAGAAATGCCATCACGCTTTACACGGAGCAGCCGGAACAATAAGAGAAAAGGAGATAAAAGAAAATGCAGAAACCTAACAACTATGAAAACACACAGACGGGCGATTTTACACCTGTCACACTTGGCGGACACTTCGCTGTCATCAAGAACGTATCTGAGAGAGAGACGAAGAACGGAGATCCAATGATCGTTGTTTCAATCGACTTCGACAAGAAGGACGAACAGGAAGGATATTTCACAGAGCAGTTCAAGAAAGATGTACGCCCTGACAAGAAGTACCCGAATCAGGCAGTCAACTACATCACAACAGAATATCAGAACGCTTGCACAAAGGCTTTTAAATCTTTCATGAAGGCATTCTGCGAAAGCAACGGCATTGACGAGAACAAGATCAAATGGGGAGCAGACTTTGCGACACAGTTCAAAAACAAGAAGATCGGTGTTGTTTATGGCGAAGTCGAGGAGCTTTACAACGGAGAAGTCAAGATGAGACGCAAAATCAGATGGTTCTGCGACTATGCAAAAGCTTCAGAACAGACAATCCCGGATGCAAGACTTCTTGATGAGAAGGACAGGCCTGCTGCCACAACTAAGAAATCAGATGATGGCTTTATGAACATTCCTGATTCTTTAGATGAGGAGATTCCCTTCGAATGATTATCGGTATTGATGTCAACCAACTAACAGGAACACACGGAGCGTCAAATCAGAGGAAGCATTCGCAGATGATGCGTGAAGGGGCAGAACTTCTGTCTCTTCGGCTTCCGTTTGGTGACTACATTCTGATAGATGATGAAATTCAAGAGATCATAAACAAGAACGGAGTGGAGAACGTACACAAGAAGGACTTGCAGGATGTCATCAAACTGAGCATCGACACAAAGAAGAATCTGCAAGAAGTTGTTGGCAATATATGCAGTCGGCAACATGAAAGATTCAAACGTGAGTTGTTGGCAGCCAAGGGCAGATTAGTTCTTTTGATTGAAGAGCCGGACATTGAGACGCTTGAAGATGTTTACTTCTGGGACAATCCAAGACTCAAGAAGAATCCAAAAGCAACAAAAGGCTCGTCACTCTATCGGAGCTTGTTGACGATCCAGAACGAATATGATGTCAGAATATGTTTCTGCGACAGAAGGGAGACAGGGAAGAAGATCATCGAAATTCTAGAGGAAGGGAAAGCATGAAGAAAAAGAAACAGGGATATATAAAAATATGTCACGGCTTCTTGGATCATCCGCTTTATGTTGGAGAACAAGCATTCAATTTGAAAGAAGTGTATCTTGATTTGAATTTAAGAGCATTCTATCAGGACACAACAAAAGTATATAAAAACAAGGTCCGAACATACCAAAGAGGACAGGTCGAAGGATCAACAAGACAGTTCGCCGAATGGTGGAACATGAGCAGAGATACAGTTCAAAAAAGATTGAAAGCACTTCAAGAAACCGGGTTGATATACGTAGAATCGACAAAAGTGCAGACAGTCATAACCTTGCGTAATTACTGCACGGAACAGGATTCTTTTGGCATAGGTACTGACACAGAGTCGACCACTGACTCGACCACAGAGTCGACCACAGGGTATACCACAGAGCAGGCCACAGACCAGTCCAACTTAAAGAAAGATAAAGAAGTCATAAAGAATTCAAAAAAAAATCAAAAGAAAAAGCCTTCGGCTGATTTGGATTTTTTGAAAGGCGATAAGCAATATGAATAAATACAACGAAGGAATAATCAACGAGCAAGAGTTGAGGAAGGCTGTCTTCCAACTCAAGCCAAATAATCAACTCTTTGAAGTTCGCATTCTTGGTAAGAAGCCATTGAGCGGTTACTTCAGAGATGTTGACAGATTGATTGAAGCGTTTGACACGGTAGATCTTCGACAGACTAATGTTTACATTACTTTGAACAACATTAACGATGATTTGTTTTACAGAGAACAGGCCAACAAGTTCTTAGCAGGAAAATCAACAACGAATGACAATGATGTCTTTGGTTATGATTGGTTGTTTATAGATTTAGATCCTGAACGACCGGCAGGAATAAGCAGCACGGATGAAGAATTGGAATTGTCTGCAAGCTTGGCACAAGACATTTATGTTTATTTGAAGAGCATCGGATTTGAAGAGCCTGTCAAGGCATACAGTGGCAATGGCTATCATCTTTTATACAGCATCGGATTGAAAAACAACGAAGAGAACAAAAATCTTCTTGAAAGATGCCTCAAGGCATTGTCGCTCATGTTCAGTACAGACAAGGTGAAAGTTGACACAGCAGTGGCGAATCCGTCAAGGATCTGTAAGCTTTACGGCACGTTGGCTCAAAAAGGTTCAAACTCAGATGTCAGGAAACATCGAATGTCACGCATTGACGGAGATCTGAAAGAGCTGAAGACAACAGAGAAAATTTATCTTGAGAAATTGGCTCATGAGATTCCAGAAGAAGAAGTCAAACCGGCACAATACAACAGATATTCTCCGAACGAATTCGACATTGAAGATTGGATGAATCAACACGGCATCAGATACAAAGAAGAAAGCGATGCCACAAGCACAAAGTATATTCTGCATGAGTGTCCGTTTGATTCAAACCACAGGGGCAAAGATGCCATGATCTTCAAGCTGCCGAGTGGTGCGATTGGCTTCAAGTGCTTCCACAACTCATGTCAAGGCAAGACATGGCAGGATGTCAGACGATTATTCGAGCCGGATGCATACGAAAAGAGCAATGAAGCATTCGATAAGGCCATTGAAGAAGGTTGGAAGCGTCACAACAGGGAACGTAAGAAGAAGGAAATCAATGTTGAGAACGGTTCAATCTGGGAGACAATATCCGAGATCCTGAGCAAGCCTACACCTGACAACGAATATATCAAGACGCACATTAATGTCATAGACAAGAAGATGCATGGACTCATGAAGGGTGGTGTGAGCGTTTGGAGTGGCCTGAGAGCATCGGCAAAGTCAACCATATTGTCACAGATAGCATTACAAGCGGTTAATGATGATCACACGGTTTTGTTTTATTCGGGAGAGTTGACGGACAAGAGGTTCTCAAGGTGGTTAATCCAACAGGCAGCAGGGAAGCAATATTCCGTACAGTATGAAAAAGACGGTGGAGTCTTCTGGTATGTGCCCGATGATACAAAGAAGAAAATCGGATCATGGATTGGTAACAGGTTATTTGTTTACAACAACTCTTATAATTCGGTCTTTGAGAATCTAATCAATGCGGTAAAGGACAAAGTTGAAGCAAATCATCCCGATTTGATCATAATGGATAATCTCATGACGATTGACATCATGGCTCTTGATTCGAACGAGTACAGAGCACAGACAGTTGTTCTCAAAGGGTTGGCAGAGCTTGCAAAACAATACAACGTGCATATTGCATTGGTAGCACATCCGAGAAAGGCAGAAACATTCTTGAGACTCAAGGACATTTCCGGCACAGGGAATATCGCAAACCTTGTTGACAGTGCCTTTATTGTTCACAGAGTCAATCATGACTTTATAAAGGGATATTTGGAAGAGTTCTGCCGTAAGGGAACGAATGAAGACGATGTTCCGTTATTTAATGCGACAAATGTTATTGAGATTGCCAAAGATCGTGAAGAAGGCATTCAGGATGAGTTTATTCCGTTGTGGTACGAGGTCGAGAGCAGACGCATCAAGAACGAAACAACGGAAACAATAAGATTCAATTGGACAGATGAATGGATGGAAGAAGAACGCAAAGAGAAGTTCATGATTCCAGACGAGTTGGAATATTAAAAACAAAGAAAGGATGATAAAGAAATGAGTGACTTCAGCTCTATCGAGGAATACAAAGCACACAAAATGCAGAAGCATGAAGAAATGTTACAGAAACAGCGAGTTCCGTATTCCATCAAAGTTGAAATGTCAAAGAGCAGAATCAGAGATTTTATAAAAGAGTGTGAAAGAAGAGATCTTAATTACCATGTGTCAGTCGGTGGCCTTGATTCCATTGTATTGGCCAAGTTAATTGAATCAATGGGATATGATGTGCCGAGGGTGTCCGCTTCGACTCTGGAAGATAAAAGCATTCAGGCAGTACACAAAGAAATGGGTTGCATTATAGTCAAGCCGTTAAAAAACAAAGTGAACATCTTGCAAGAAGAAGGCTTCCCGGTTCTTTCTAAGAAGATCGCAAACAAGATTGATACACTTGCACATCCGTCTGAGAAGAACAAGACAGTCCGTCATGCAATTATAACAGGCGAATGCGGAGAGCAAGGACACTTTGCAACGGATAGCAAAATGAGACTTCCGATGACATATCTCAAGTTGTTTGGTGGTTTAGATGCGGAAGGAGCTGCGCTTGGTTACAAAAAACCGAATTTCAAAGTATCACATAAATGTTGCTATTACCTGAAAGAAGCACCTTGTGATAATTGGGCAAAAGAACATAACTCAGTTCCGTTCCTTGGCCTGATGGCTTCAGAAGGTGGACAGAGAGCAGATGCACTTGAAGAAAACGGTTGCAACTACTTCGGAAAGACCACAGCAAGAAGTTGTCCGTTCGCATTTTACTATCATTCGGATGTGGTACATCTTGCCGTAGATCTGGGAGTTCACATTCCTGAAATTTATGGAGAAGTAAAGATTTCTGAAATACCGAATGAATTCGGAGATTTTGAATATTACACAACAGGCGAACAAAGAACCGGTTGCTCAATGTGTGGCTTTGGAATTCAGCTTGAAGAAAGACCGCATCGGTTTGACAGATTGTATGAGCGCAGTCCGCAGGAGTGGGATTTCTGGATGAACAGATGTTGCAAGCATGAAGACGGAACTCAATATGGATGGGGAGAGGTCCTTGATTATATCGGAATACCTTGGAGAGATCCAGCGCATTGGTATCTCAACCCTGAAATCATCGGACAGGTAAATATATTTGATTATATGGATTCAGACGGAAACATCATCGAATTTAATTAGGGGACTAACACAATGAGAGGATTAAATCAAGCCAAGTCCGACAAGCGCGGATTAGGAGACAGAGCACTCTCAGCAATTGAAAGCTGGGAGAAAAGAGAAGACAAATACACCATCAATGCAAAGAGACGATTCGAGACTCCGGCATATTGCTTTGGGGAAAGGAGAAAGGAATATGAACGAAGAGTACATGAAAAAGATATACAATCTCTCAAGCGTAGCTTGGAAGAAATACAAAGAATGGGCAGCGGTCAAGATTGAGTTGCGAAACGATCACTTCTGGGAGCGAGTTTGCAATGACATCAAAAAGACAGTGAATGAATATTCCGACGCAGAAACAAAACAGCTTATGACAAACCTGTTAAACGCTTATGCCGGACAGATAGATGTCGAGCGCAACAGAAACTACGAGCAAGGAGAGTTGAAGTTATGAGCGAAGAGGTTCAGAAGTATTATGTCGGAGATAGAAAGAAGTGTGCGTCATGTATGTATTGTAAATGCAACGCAGGAGTAATCAATAGCCAAATTCGATATTGCGATTACATCATGATGGAAGGACGCAGCCGAGTTTGGATTCTGGGCAAGAAACAAATTGAGAAAGGATATTGTGACAAGTATAAACCGAAACGAAGAGGAAGAAAGGGAAAAACGAAATGAGCAAAGTAATAATACAGTGTGGGTCTTTTATGAAGGTGGATGACTTCAACAAGCTTAGAGAGTCAATTGCAGAAGATTTTGACAGAGGAGTGTTAGTTCTTCCACCGTACTGCACATTGAAAGCGGTTCTGGACAGTGACAGTGACATTGAGATTATGGAAGGAGACAGATAATGGCTTTGAATTGGCATGAAAGAGTTTTATCGGAAGAAGAATTAAAGAAGGTCGAAGAGAATGACGGTGATGTTTATTGTTTATTCTCAATGGCTCAGCTTGTCGGTTATGGAGTATACGGAGCCAGGATCATCGACAGAAACGGACAGAAGATTCTGCAATTTGAAATGGGAAGCAGTTGCGATTGAGAGGTGACGGGATGACAAGAGAAGAAGCGATCAGCATTATGAATGTTATTGTTCATATGCTTGAGCCACAGTATGACACAGACCGCATCGAGGATGCTGTTGAAATGGCAATCAAGGCATTAGAGCAAGAGCTATGTGACGATGCGAAGTCCGAAACAGTAACAGAGTTTGCAGACCGTTGCCGAGAATGTGGGGCGAAGTACGGCAAGTTGTTGAAGCAAAAGCCAAAGATAGGATATTGGAGACCTATATATCAAGGCGATGAGATAATTGATTATAGGTGTTCTGAATGTGAATTTGGCTATACATTTGGAAAAAGTACATATGGTATGAATTATTGCCCGAAGTGTGGTGCAAAGATGGAAAGGAGCGATAAGGAATGAGCAATTTGATAAAGTGCGATAAATGCAACAAAATAACAGAAGCCGATAGTAGTGGAGAAAAACGGTACAAAATCGGCTTAGATGGGTTTGATGGATATTCAACGTTCCATGTTTGCGAACGGTGCTTGCGTTCGTTTTACTTAGATTTTTTAGGGTGGAAATGGAATGATGATGAATGTCAGTATGTACCACAGGAAAGCGAGGACTCATGAAACTTAAACACATACTAATATCACTACTCTTAACAATCCTATTCTTCGCCATCTTAATCGGGATCGGGGCTCTGATATATCACTTTCCATACATCTGCATGGGAATAATTATATTTGCAATCGCAGTGACAATCTATTGCTTGATATTCAGCAGTGTCGAGCATTACGAAGACGATGACTTTGAAGGGTGGTGAGAACATGAGCAAGTACAGACCAATGCCAATTAAAAGCAAATACTATCTTCCGAAAGAAGACTATTTGACCGCAATCCATTACGCACTCCGCTATCCAATGATGTTAGCAGAATTGGACGATGCCAGAGACACATCAACGGCTATCCGATACGACAAAGACAAAGTGCAAACTTCACCTTCTGATGACATGATCATGAATGCAGCGGTCAGAGCGTCAGAGTTATCGGAAAAAGTCAAACTCATTGAGGACATCATTTCAGTTTGTTCCAATGGCCTTGATTCGTATCTCAAGTGGGGTGTATGTTACGGCCTAACATTCGATCAGCTTGAAGCTAAAGGAATGCCACTTGGCCGCACAGCATATTATGAAATGAGACGGAAATTCTATTTCATTCTGTCCCGTAAGATATAAAGTGCGGTACTCAGGGGACAACTTTTATGATATTTTTGTATTGTAAGGTGATGCGAAAACATGCCTTGCACGTAACAATTAAATAGAGTCGAACGACTCACAATATGTCTTATGCGTCGCTCAGTCAACTTCGCCAGCACGAAATCGGCTAGACGCAAATCAACAACAGGTGTTCTTTATGGATGCCTGTTTTTGTTTACAGAAATTTATCCGGGACCCTTCATCTTGGTTTACTCATAACGATATAACACTTGGTCATATCGTACCGACGCAATGATACATCTTGTGGTTATGCGTCCTGATCATACGAGTGTGAGTATCAGTGGTCAGTCCTTTCTTATGTGGTGATCGTATTTTTGACCGTCCCTCGTATAAACTATGCCACACGTTCTTGAATGCAATCACCATGTAAGCAAGGAGATTAAAACAAATGTCTAATCCAAGATACTCCAACGGAGCACTTCGCAGAAAATACCGGGCAAGATTCCGAGCTATGAATGCCGAGTGCGGTATATGCAAAGGAAGACTTGGAGAGATTCATTACGATGAACCATCAGACCACTTGCATCCGCTTTCATTCGTCATCGACGAAATAAAGCCCATCTCCCGGTACAAAGAATTTGGCTATTCGTCCAAGGAAGAGGCTGCTCAAGATTGGAATAATTTGCAAGCTGCTCATTTTTGTTGCAATGCAGCTAAGTCCAACAAGATTGAAGGGGACAGAGTCAACAAAATAAAAGAGAGAATCATTCAGGATGGTGCATGGTAGGGGAGAGACCCCCACCAAGCCCAGAAGCGCT